>ERZ1292640.3690-Hain-H43-02um-R1-3690-length-11856-cov-9_pt1 | contig 11856 bp, 11 predicted proteins | sample MGYA00564404_ERZ1292640 | MGnify/ENA primary metagenome ERZ1292640 (study PRJEB36523, sample SAMEA6512636) | groundwater metagenome | collected 2019-01-08 | study: AquaDiva: Metagenomics assemblies of 32 groundwater samples | reverse complement strand
CGAAGAAAGGTCTGTCGTTTGGGGCGCCGACCGAAGCAGAAATTGAAATGGCGGAATTGTTGTGCCGGTTGCTACCCGGCATGGAATTGGTGCGCTTGGTAAGTTCGGGTACCGAGGCTACGATGACAGCGTTGCGCCTGGCGCGCGGCCACACCGGCCGCAGCCGCGTGATTAAGTTCGAGGGCTGCTATCACGGCCACGGCGACAGCCTGCTGGTGAAGGCAGGCTCGGGCGCTCTTACATTCGGACAGCCGAGCTCTTCCGGCGTTCCGCCCGAAATCGCCGCCCATACCCTGGTACTCGACTACAACGACGCCGGGCAACTGACGCGCACCTTCGCCGAATGCGGCAAGGATATTGCCGCGGTGATTGTCGAGCCGGTCGCGGGCAACATGAACCTGGTTGCACCCGAACCCGAATTCCTGCGCACCATGCGCGAGCTGTGCACGAAACACGGCGCAGTGCTTATTCTGGACGAGGTAATGACCGGCTTTCGCGTTGGCTTGACCGGCGCGCAGGGACGCTATGGCATCGAGCCCGACCTGACCACGCTGGGCAAGGTCATCGGCGGTGGCATGCCTGTGGGCGCCTTCGGCGGGCGGCGCGACATCATGCAGAAAATCGCGCCGCTCGGGCCGGTCTATCAGGCGGGTACCCTCTCGGGCAATCCGGTGGCGGTCGCCGCCGGCCTGGCCACGTTGAAACTGGTGCAGGCTCCCGGCTTCTATGAAAAGTTGGGCGCCAGTACGCGAGCGCTGACCGAAGGCCTGGTCGCGGCGGCGAGAAAACACGGCGTCGCATTTTCAGCACAGGCGATCGGCGGGATGTTCGGCATCTATTTTCGAGCAAATGTCCCCCACAGCTTCGCCGAAGTGATGGAGTGCGATAAGGACACCTTCAACCGTTTCTTCCATGCCATGCTCGAGCGCGGCGTGCATTTTGCGCCTTCGGCCTACGAAGCGGGCTTCGTCTCGGCCGCGCACGGCGAGCAGGACATCGGCGCAACCATCAGCGCTGCCGAAGCGGTGTTCGCGACCCTGGGCAAATAGAGAACACGAATTGAAGCGGAAGCCGGCGCGCGTAATGCCTTTGCGCCGCAAGACACGATCTGCAGTCAGCGCGGCCTGAGGTTGTCGCGGATTTCGCGCAGCAATTTCACTTCCTCCGGCGGCTCGGCAGGCGCGGGTGTTGGCGCCGCGGCTTCCTCGCGCTTCAATTTGTTGATCCATCGCACCAACAGGAAGATTATGAAGGCGAGGATGACAAAATTGATCGAGATGGTGAAGAAGTTGCCGTACGCGAATACCGGCACGCCCGCCTTCTTGACTGCATCGAGCGTCGGTGCCGTGCCCGGTGGAATATCCTTGAGCGCCAGGAAGTAGTTGGAGAAATCCAGACCGCCCAGCACCCGCCCCACCACCGGCATGATCAGGTCGTTCACCACCGAATCCACGATCTTGCCGAAGGCGGCGCCGATGATCACGCCCACCGCCAGGTCGATCACGTTGCCCTTCATCGCGAATTCCTTGAATTCTCCGAGCATGGTATCAACCTCCTTTTGAGAAATGACAGACGATGAATTCCCGGTCGCCTTCTGACCGGCAGCGAATTCTAGCATTCGGTTTATGATTGCAGCATCGCCTTTCCGTAGGTTTCGAATATGGCCGGAGCGCGTGTGCGCAGCGGACTCGAGCAGGACGTACGCCCGCTGGAAATCTGGGCCTGGGCAATGTACGACTTTGCCAACTCAGGCTATACGACGGTCGTGCTCACCGCGATTTTCAACGCCTACTTCGTCGCGGTAGTTGCGGGCAACGCGCCTTGGGCGACCTTCGCCTGGACCGCCACATTATCTCTGTCCTACGCCCTGGTGATCGTCACTGCCCCGGCAATCGGCGCCTACGCCGATCTGCGCGCCAACAAGAAGCAGTTGCTGCTTTTCACTACCATCGGCTGTGTGCTCGGCACCGCGGGCCTCGCTCTGGCCGGGCCTGGCAATCTCGTCATCGCCGTTGTCGGGATCGTACTGTCGAATTTCTTCTTTTGCACCGGCTGCGATCTGGTAGCCGCGTTCCTGCCGGAACTTGCCCGCGGCCGCGACTTGGGCAAGGTCTCAGGCTGGGGTTGGAGCCTGGGCTATGTCGGCGGCTTGCTTACGCTAGGCGCCTGTCTCGCGTACGTGTCCTGGGCTCAGGCCGCCGGCCACGGGCCGGCGCAGTTCGTCCCGGTGACCATGCTCATTACTGCGATGCTGTTCGCGCTGGCCAGCCTGCCCACCTTTGTCATTCTGCGCGAACGCGCTGCGCCGCAGCCGCTGCCAGCAGGCGCGTCCCTGGTCGTATCGGCGTTTGCGCGTCTGGCGGACACCCTGCGCGACGCGGCGCGCTATCAGGATCTGCGCCGTTTTCTCGTATGTATCGTGTTCTACCAGGCCGGGGTGCAGACGGTAATCACTCTTGCGGCGATTTATGCCGAACAGGCGATGGGCTTCAACACCCAGGACACGCTCGTTCTGGTGCTGGTGGTGAATGTCACCGCTGCGCTGGGCGCGCTCTTCCTCGGCAATGTTCAGGATCGCATCGGCCACGTCCCGACCATAGGGCTCACGCTAGCCGGCTGGATCGCGACCGTGCTGGTTGTGTGGGCAGCAGACACGCGACCGTTATTTTGGGCCGCGGCCAATCTCGCCGGCTTGTGCCTGGGTGCATCGCAGTCGGCGGGCCGCGCGCTGGTCGGCTATTTGAGCCCGAGGGGGCGCCGCGCCGAGTTCTTCGGGCTGTGGGGGCTGGCGACTAACCTGTCTTCCATCCTCGGACCGATCACCTACGGTGCAGTAAGCTGGATGTCGCGGGGCAACCACCGCCTTGCCATGCTCATCACCGGCGCTTTCTTCGTGGCTGGATTACTGATTCTCCATGGTGTCGACGCGCGCCGCGGCCGGCGCGCTGCGCTGAAAAAAGCCGGCTCATAGTGCCGACGAAGCGCGCGCAGAAAATGCTTTTCCGGTCGCCGATTGCGCACTGAAGGCCGCTGGCGCCCGGGAGAGTCCGGGAGGGCCCGGCAGACATTGTTTGCTTGCGGCCGATGCGGTTTGGAGGAAACGGTAAACGGGCGCGTGTCCTGATTTGGCAGCCGATCCCTACGGCAGTTCGGCCGAGGGCATTCGCGCACGTATTGTTTTGCTGTGGCGTTGCAGGAATTCGGAGTCGCGCTTGTGCTCGTAATAAAGTGGCCGCGGCAGCATTGCAGCAAGCTGTGCCGCCTGCTCGGCGTTCAGACTGGCTGCATTGACGTTGTAATAATGCCGGGCTGCGGCCTCGGCGCCGAAGACGCCATTGCCCCACTCGGCGATATTCAGATACATCTCCAGGATTCGCTCCTTGTCCAGCAGCATCTCCAGCATCCAGGTGATGATGGCCTCCTGTCCTTTGCGCCACAGGCTTTTCTCGCCGGAGAGGAACAGATTCTTGGCCAGCTGCTGGCTGATGGTAGACCCGCCGGCGACCACTTTTCCTTTCCGCTGGTTTTTATCGAGCGCTTTCTGTATGCCATCCCAGTCGAAACCGTCGTGTTCGGCGAATTTGGCGTCCTCGGCCACGATTACCGCGCGTTTCAGCTCGTCGGAGATGCGCGCATAACTTACCCACTGCTGTCTTAGTTTCGCGTTGGGGTCCTTTTCATGCAGGCGCTCGAGGCGCGCCTGCATGAAACTGGTGTTCTGGGGGTTGTGGCCAGCCCAGTACCAGATGTGCGCGGCAAACCAGCCCTGATACAGCAGAAGAGCAATGAACAATATTCCCAGCGTGTAGCAGAACGCATTCCACAGCCAAGTCAGAGCACGCCTTGTCACCCCGGCCATGCTCAAGCAGTCGCTTGCCTGAGCAGCTTCAGTACCGGTGCGGTGTCCGGATGCAAGCCGCGCCAGATAAAGAACGACTCCGCCGCCTGCTCCACCAGCATGCCCAAGCCGTCCACGCGCGCCGCTACGCCCTCGCTGCGCGCAAATGCGAGAAAGGGCGTCTCCGCCCTGCCGTACATCATGTCGTAAGCCTGCCCGCCAGGCGCAAACACTCCTGCCGGCAGCGGCGGCAGTTTTCCGGCCAGGCTCGCCGAAGTGGCGTTGACGACGAGGTCGAACTGCTGTCCGGCGAGCGCCGCGTAGGCACTTATCTCGAGGCCGCTGCCAAAAATCTGCAACAGCAGTTGCGCCTTGCCGAGTGTGCGGTTGGCGAGCACCAGCCGCGCCGGTTGCTGCTCGAGCAGGGGCTTGATTACCCCGCGCGCCGCACCACCCGCACCAAGCAGCAGCACGCGCCGTCCAGTGACGGGGCAGCCGAGATTGCGTTCGAGGTCATTCACCAGGCCGGCACCGTCGGTGTTGTCGCCAAATGTCGCGTTGCCCTCGAATTTGAGCGTATTCACCGCCTGCGCCGCCCGGGCGCGTTCTGACAGCACGCCGGCCAGGCGGAACGCTTCACCCTTGAACGGCAGTGTGACGTTGAGGCCCCGCCCGCCGCGTGCACGAAATGCGTTGACGGTCTCTATGAACGCGTCCGTTGGCGCGAGCAGCCGGTCGTAGCGCAGATCCTGCCCGGTCTGGCGCGCAAACTCGGCGTGAATCTGCGGCGATTTGCTGTGCGCGACCGGGTTGCCGATGACGGCGTATTGGTCAGGCATGGCGGGAAGTCACTCCCCAAATAACTTGTCACCCGGCGCGAACGTCCACGTACGGGTGATAACGAGAATGTCGGTATCGCGCTTGATATTGACGGGGAAGCTGGCATAGGGGGAAGCCATTTTTACGATGCGCTCGGCCGCGCGGTCCAAAACTTGGTGTCCCGAGGAGCGCTGCACTTCGACGGTGTCGAGGTTACCGTCGGCCTTGATTGAGACGCTGAGCACCAGACTGCCATAGACCCTGCCGCGCGCGTTGTCCGGATAATTCAAGTTGCCGATGCGCTCAACTTTCAGGCGCCAGTCTTCGACGTATTGCGCGAAGCGGTACTCCTTAGCGCGCGCTCCTATGAAGGCTTTTCGAGGACGCTTATTGTATTCTTCAATCTGGCGCGAGATTTGCGCCTCCATGCGAGCGATCGCGAGCGCGCTGGTGGCGAGGTCCTGGCCCGATACCTGGGGTTGGGGCGTCTGCGCGGCGACTGCGGGTTTGAGCTGTTCGGGCGCGGTCGCGCTTTTCGCCGCCTGCAGCCGGGTCATCATTTTCAGTTGTTGCGCCTCGAGTTCCTGTACTCGGCGCGCAGCGCGCTTGGCGTCGGCGCCGGGTTCGTCCTTTGTCAGTACCGGCAGCGGCGTCTTGGCGCGGCGGTTTTCGTCCGTGTTGCCACCGCCGTCAAGATTGGCCTGCGCCAGCACGTTGGGATCGACCGGTTTGGCGCGGGTCTTGCTGTTTACCAACACCACTTCCAGCGGCGGCGATATATATTTGTCGCGAAAGATCTCGGGCAGCTTGAAATGAATGGACAGTGCCACCGCGTGCAGCAGGATGGACAGCCCCAGCGCCAGGGTGAAACTGCGCGACGAAGCATCCATTCCAGCCATGAACTCAGGCCAGCGCATGCGCTTGGAACCGAGCAGATAAACGCCGTACACTCAGACCTCAAATACTATTAAAATCAACGTATTTTATGCCTTTAATGAGAATTTATGTTAACTTTCGCCTGCGGCGGTGACCGGACACGCCGGACCCAAGAAAACGAGGCCAACAAACCGGATCATCGTTGAGCCGCCGCGTCGATTGATCTCGCACGCCACAACCTTCTTTGCTCGGATATTCGCTAGCACTCAGCCGGCCCTTTGTATCGGGCTTTGACCGAGTTATCGATCAGGTCTATCCCTTCGATTTCCAGCACTACCCGCGTGCCCACTTCCAGCTCCGGCAGCGAGGGTACGCGTACATACAGCGGAATCCGCTCGAATTTGACCAGATTATCGCGTAGCACCTGTGCTATTGATAGCGTCACCTGCTCCTGCAGCAGCCAGCGCAGACACCAGTAGTGCTCCATCTTTCCCTGGAACTGATCATAGGCGGTATACGCCAGCTCGAACTCGCGCATCGCCGCGAGCAGATCGGGGGAATTTTTTCCGAACGGAGGCGTCGTGCCGGAGAGGCAGGCGAGCAGTTGCCACTGATTTAGCAGATCGACGTAGCGGCGCAGCGGGGAACTCGCCCAAATGTAGTGCGACACGCCCAGGCCCTGGTGTGGAGAGGCTACGGTAGTCAGGCGTACCTTGCCGTTGGATTGCGCACGGTAGATCGCGGGCACGCCGCGGTCGGCGAGCAACCTGCCCCAGTTGTTGTTGGCGCTGATCATGAGCTCCGACACCAGCTTGTCAAGCGGTGCGCCGCGCTTGCGCTCGACAATGCTGACCCTCCCATTTTCGACGTAGAAATTATAGTCGATGCGGTCCTGGTGCGCCCCGGGCTTGCCGCGCGCTGCCTCCAGTTCAAGCGCGAGCCGCCACAGGAAGAACAACTCGGCCTCGAACGGCAGTTCACCCCGCTCTTCTCCGGCGAGAAAGGCTGCGTCAAGCGCCTCCACCTGCTGATGGCGCAGGTTGGCGGCTATGTTCACGCGCTCGATGCGCGTTTGCTGCCCCTCCACCACGTGTGACAGCGGATTGATGTCGAGGTATAACGACACTGCCGGGCATTCGCGTCCTTCGGCGAGGGTGTAGCGCTCAATCACCCGCGGCGGCAGCATGGTGATCTTCTGCCCCGGAATATAGGCGGTGGACAGCCGCGCGCGCGCAATCTGGTCCAGCGCGGATCCGGGCGAGAAACCGAGCGCCGGGGCGGCAATGTGAATGCCGACGCGATAGCGGCCGTTGGCGAGCCGCGTCAGGGAAAATGCATCGTCGATTTCGGTTGTGCTGGCATCGTCGAGGCTGAATGCCGCGACCTCGGCCAGCGGCAGCTCGGGCGGCTCGTCTGCAGCGACGCTCTCAAACAAGTTTCTGTCGTGAGGAAAGTACTCGAACAGAAACGCCTCCAGGTGGTAGTCATGGCTCGAGGGCAGCGCGCCGGCGCGCTCGAGCAGCTTCGCCGGCGATAACCCGCTCGCCTCGCAAGCCAGTTCCAGGGCCTTGCTCTCGATGCGATTGCGGTCGGGCTGGTACAACAGCCGCGGCAACATGGCTTGCAGCGCCTCGGGCACGATGCCCCGCTGGAGCTGGTCCGCCCATGTCCGGATTTGCTCCTCCTGCACGCGCTTTTTCTCCACGCCCGCAAGCGCCGCCTTGAGCGTGTCGGCGGGCGCGGCGCGAAAGCGGCCTTTGCCTTTGCGGTAAAAATACATCGGCGCCGATTGCAGCCTGATCAGGATCGCCGCGGCCTCAAGCGCGCTGGGCGCATGGCCGCAATACTCGCGCGCCAGGTCGGTGAAACCGAACTCCGCTTGGCCGCAGCACTGCCATAGAAAATCGATATCGATGTCTGCAGCGAGCCCTTCGGCATTGCCCAAAAGTTCGGCGAGCGGGGGCGCCTCGAAGCGCAGCAGCACGTTCGCCGCCTTGATCTTGCTCCTCTTGCCGTGCGGGGCCTCCACCTGCAGCGATGCGTCGCCTTCGGCGAGCACCGCGCCGACCTTGAAAGAGCCGGTCTCTTCGTACAGCACGTTCATGGGTTCAAGGCTGAAGGGGTTGGGTTCGTCACGCACCGCCGCCGCATCTTATAGGCAGGCTGAATGGCGCTGCGCTCGCGCGGCGTCGGATTCGATGTAACAGACCGAAATTATACGCCAGGGAAGCCAGGATCGAGTCGCTGACGCAGCCCTAACTTGCTCCAGTATGGAGTCGCGTTCGCAACAGACCGAACGGGAAAAGAGGAGCCCCGCCCTATTCTTGGGACCGTTGTTCAGGCCGTCGCCGGCTTCCAGGCGATCGAGGTCTGCTCCCCCTGCCGGCCAAATTCATCCGGCAATTCGTCGTCGCGGAGGAAGTGCTCGCGTATGCCAATACTAGGCGCGGCCCCGGTCGCCAGGAATCCCCGGTCCGGAGAAACTTCCGTCCCTCAGGCTTGGACCAGCCCCGCGAATTCCAGAATCAGGGGAATGTGCTCGGGAAAGCTCATCAGGCTGTGGTCCCCGCCAGGGATCACGATCTGGCGCGCGCCCTGGTATTTTTCCACCGCTTCACGATAGTCGAGCACCTCATCCCCGGTTTCCAGCAGCAACAAATAGTGTTGCACCCGGACGCTGGGCAGGTAGAGCTTCTGCCACTGGCGCAGGTGCTCTTCTGTAAGGTCATATTGCCGGTGGGAATGCAGGTTGCGCTGGACGCCAAGATACGCGCGCAAGCCGTCGTGTGGATAGACGGCAGGGTTGATCAGAACGGCGCGCAGATCATGGCGCTCCGCTAGGTAGGTGGCGTAGAAGCCGCCGAGCGAACTCCCGACCAGGGTAATTGGTTCGCGCGCGTGTTTCGCCATCTCGGCCTCGACGAGGGCAATCGCACGCATGGGCAGGTCGGGCAACGCCGGGCAGCAGAATTGGTCGCCCAGGTCGCGCTCCCGCATGTGGCGATTCAGTACCTGGGCCTTGTGCGACCCAGGTGAGCTGTTGAAGCCGTGCAGGTAGATCAGCATTTCAGGTCATCCCGTCCCGCGGCCCAATTCGATTACCCGGTCGGAAACGGAGATAGTCCCCGCCGCGTCTATATCGAAATACTCGTCGGCGAACACATAGGCGATGCGATGGTCGGATTCAGCCATGGGCACTCAGGCGATCGAGCAGTTTCTGGTGAATACCGCCAAAGCCGCCGTTTGACATGACCAGAACCTCGTCCCCGGGCTTGGCTTCGGCCGCGATGGCGGCAACCAGGGCGTCGAGGTCCTGATGGCAGACCGCCTTCGCGCCCAGTGGCGCGAGCGCTTCCGCCGGATTCCATCCCAGGTTGGCGCTATAGCAATACACCAGATCGGCCTCGGCGAGGCTGCCGGGGAGTGCGTCCTTCATGATCCCGAGTTTCATGGTGTTCGAGCGCGGTTCAAGCACGGCGAGGATGCGCGCCTTGCCCACCTTTTGCCGCAGGCCGGCCACCGTGGTGGCGATTGCCGTCGGGTGGTGGGCGAAGTCGTCATACACGGAGACGCCACTTGCCGTGCCGCGCAGCTCCATCCGGCGTTTAACATTGTTGAAGCGGCCCAACGCTTCGCAGGCTGCGCCAGGGGCCACGCCGGCATGGTGGGCGGCAGCGATGGCGGCGAGCCCGTTGACGCGGTTATGCTGGCCCAACAGCTCCCAGTGCACCCTCCCTTGCTCCTGCCCGATAAAGCTGACGCGGAAGGCATTCGCGTCCAGCATGTCGGCTTGCCAACCGCCATTGACGCCAAAGTACTCGACGGGTGTCCAGCAGCCCCGCTTCAGTACTCGAGCCAAGGCGGGGTCGGCGCCGTTTGCGACAAGTAGTCCCGACTTTGGAATTAATCGAACGAAGTGATTGAATTGTTGCTCTATGGAAGCAAGATCGACGAAGATGTCGGCATGATCAAACTCAAGGTTATTTAGAATTGCAGTCCTCGCTCGGTAATGCACAAACTTGGAGCGTTTATCAAAAAAGGCTGTGTCGTACTCGTCCGCTTCGATTACAAACAGCTTGGAATCGGTCAAACGGGCGGAAGTGCCGAAATCCCGTGGCACACCACCAATGAGAAAACCAGGGTTCTTGCCAGACGCTTCGAGGATCCAGGCAAGCATGGCGGATGTTGTAGTTTTCCCGTGGGTCCCAGCGACTGCGAGCACCCACTTCGCGGATAGAATATTCTGCGCCAGCCATTGGGGGCCGGAAATGTAGGGTTCACCACCTTCGAGGATTTCCTCCAGCAGGGGATTGCCGCGGGAGATGACATTGCCGATTACCCACAAATCCGGCCTTAGGTTGATTTGATCCGCGCCGTAGCCTTCGATCAGGTTTATGTCCTGCGCCCTGAGTTGATCGCTCATCGGCGGATAGACGTTCGCATCGCAACCGGTGACCTTGTGGCCTGCCTGCCTTGCGATAACGGCGATACCGCCCATAAAAGTGCCGCAGATGCCTAGGATGTGGATGTGCATGAACAGTACCGAGGAATTCTTTCGGGATCAGTCACTCCATTGAAGCGCGAGAGCTGCTCTCAAACGGAGATTTCTCAGCCTTCGACCCCGAAATGACACAAGCCGGAAGTTTACCGTATTTCGGTTGCAGCCCGGCTGCGCTATCATTCCTTTCCGCTTGCGCTTGGAGCGCTGCCATGCCCAGGGAACAGAAGTCCAAGCAACAGAATATGCGTGCCCGGATCGCTGCGGTTGCGGCGCGCATCATGGCCGAAGATGGAATCGAGGATTTCTCCACTGCCAAACGCAAGGCGGCGCGTCAGCTCGGCGCCGGCGATACCCAGTCCCTGCCCAATAATGATGAGATCGAGACCGAACTGCGCGTCTACCAGTCGCTGTACCAGGGTGAAGAGCAACGCGAACGCCTGCGCTATCTGCGCAGCCAGGCGCTGGCGGCGATGGAGCAACTCGCGGATTTCAAGCCGTATCTCACGGGTCCGGTGTTGAAGGGCACCGCGGCGCGTTACGCCGACATAGACTTGCAGGTATTTGCCGATAGCGGGAAGGAACTGGAGATCTTCCTGCTGAACCGCAACATTCCCTACGTAACCTCGGAATCGTGTTATTACAGCGGGAATCAGCTACGGGCAGTGAGCGTGCTGTCTTTGGACTGGCGTGGTACGCCGGTCCGGGTCGCGGTGTACTGGCCCGACGACGAACGGCGTAGCGTCAAGACCTCGCCTCTGGGCCGGCCGCTGGAGCGCGCCGGGCTGGACGCGGTTCGGTCCCTGGTCGCCAACAGTGAATAGGCGCCTTCGGGTCGGCGTATTTCTAGCGGTCGCAATACTTGCCGGTTTCGCCGGCATTTATCTCAGCCGCGGAAATCTAAGCGCCCCTGCAGCCAGCGATGTAGCCCAGCGCTTGGTGCAGATACCGCTGTCCGATACAGGAGGTAGATCACAGACCATGTCCCAATGGCGCGGCAAAGTGCTGGTAGTAAACTTCTGGGCTACTTGGTGTACCCCCTGCCAGGAAGAAATCCCAGCACTGATGAAGGTACACCGTAAATATGGGTCGAACGGTGTTCAATTGGTCGGCATCGCACTGGATAATGTATCTAAAGTACGAGATTATGTCGATCAAATTGGGATTGATTACGCGATATTGATTGGCGGCATGGAGACCTTGGACGTAACCAAGGATTTGGGAAACCATGCCCAGGTGCTGCCCTTCACCGTAGTGTTGGATCGCGCCGGAAAGGCGGCATACGCCCATGCGGGCGCCATGACCGAGGCCTCTTTGGGGGCCATATTGACCCCGCTACTCTAATGCTCAGGTGTTCCCGATCGAAAATGTGAACAATTTCTTATAACTTCACCGAAAAACTGGACAGTTGGCATTTATTTGCGGCAAACTGGCACATATGCGGAAACAGGCATCTGACAAGTTGGAAATCAAGACCACCGCCGGAGCAAAGCAAGGTTCCAGGAAGATTCTGGTATTACACGGACCTAATCTGAATATGTTGGGGAATCGCGAGCCGGAGATCTACGGCCGGGAAACCCTGGCAGATATCAATCGGCGCTTGATCATGCGGGGCAAAGCTGCGGGGGCCATCGTAAGCTGTTTTCAAAGTAACCAAGAGGGCGACCTTATCGACCGGGTGCAGCAGTCAAAGAAGGAACACGTCACATCCATCATTATCAATCCCGCCGGTTTCACCCATACCAGCGTCGCGCTGCGCGACGTCCTGATGGGGGTGGCGATCCCGTTCATCGAAGTCCATCTATCCAACATCCACGCCCGCGAG
>ERZ1292640.3689-Hain-H43-02um-R1-3689-length-11856-cov-12_pt1 | contig 11856 bp, 9 predicted proteins | sample MGYA00564404_ERZ1292640 | MGnify/ENA primary metagenome ERZ1292640 (study PRJEB36523, sample SAMEA6512636) | groundwater metagenome | collected 2019-01-08 | study: AquaDiva: Metagenomics assemblies of 32 groundwater samples | reverse complement strand
TCACATGCTGCAGCATGGGTGTGGAGTATTTGCCTTCATAGACCAGATCAGCCTCCTGAAAACCTTTTTCAATATTTCCCCGTATCAAGGTCGAAGGCTTTCCTCGGACCAGATTGCCCGCAGGATGTATTTTCGGGGCCGTTGGTTTCAGGGCTTCCTCCGGGTCCAGGACAAACGGCAGGATTTGATAATCTACCTTGATAAGATCCAGGGCTTCCTGCGCCCGGTCTTCATCGACCGCGGCCACCACGGCGATGTCATCGCCGGCAAAGCGGGCGACATCCGCCAGGATGGGCATGTCATGATGGCCGCGGCCGGGACTCTTGTCCCAGGAAAAGGCGGCGATGTCCTTGGGAGTAAGGACGGCCTTGACCCCCGGCAGGGCTCGGGCTTTCTCCGCATCGATATTGACCACTCTGGCGTGGGGATGTGGGCTGCGTAAACTCTTTCCGTACAGCATTCCCGGAAGATAGATGTCGGAGGCATACACCGCCTTGCCGCTGACTCTTTCCCAGCCATCGATTTTCGGATGACGTTTTCCGATGATCGTCAGTTCTTTGTCCATGATGGATTCTCCTTTCTATCCTCTTTGGGCTGCGGCCATGGCTGATTCAAGGATCTTGGGATAGGCGGAGCATCGGCAGACATTGCCCGAAAGTCCTTCCTTGATTTGATCCTGGGTGAGGCGGGGATTCTTATCCAGCAAAGCCTTGACCGACATGATCTGGCCGGAGGTGCAAAAACCACACTGCAGCCCATCATGTTCCAGAAAGGCTTCCTGAATCGGGTGAAGTTTCCCGCCCTGGGCCAATCCTTCGATCGTGAGGATCTTCCGGTTATCGGCTTCGATGGCTAGACGGGAACAGGCGTAAATGGCTTTGCCATCCATCACGACCGTGCACGCTCCGCAGCTCCCCCGGTCGCAAAACTTTTTCGTCCCGGTCAGGCCAAGTTCCCTCCTGAGTACATCAAGCAGGGTCCAATGCGACTTGACCTTCAGGCGGTGGGTCCGGTCATTTACATTGAGTTGAATCCAGGCTTCGCCGAGCGCGGGAGGGGCACCCGCATCAGCGGCGGCAGCCAGGGCAGCGGGAGGGATGGTGATCGAAGTGGCGATGGCGCTCGTCCCCATTCCTTTCAGGAAATCGCGGCGGGAAATGTTCGGGGGATTTTCTTCGTTGTCTTCTATCGGCTTTTTCTCCTGCTTATCCATATTCCTCCCTCCCAATGAAATCAATTGATCAAATCGAGTCGGACAGAACGGTTTTCTATACCCATACCAAGCGTATGGTAATTAGTGGGGCCAGGTCAATAGCTGGAAAGGCCCGCCCCGTCTGGGCCGGCGAGGAGGGACACCTCCCGGCTCAAGCCGAGGCGGGTAAGCGCGAAGCGCTCGCGCGCGCGATTGCGCCCGAATCAGGCAGCGTCGGCAGCGCGCGACACAGCCCGAGCAGGCGCCCGGCGCCGTTTTCGTCGAGCACCTCGCGCGCCAGCACGCGGAATTTTGCGTCAAGGTCAGCGTCGCTCAGCGGATTGTCGAGGCTGCCGAACGCATGCGGCACGAACAATTCGTGCTGCAAGCCGCCGGCAAGCTCTATCCGCACCTGCGCCTGCTCCCTGCCGACGCTGGCATCGCCGCTCGCGGTCACCTTGCCACGCAGCGCGACGACGCGCGGATCGGCGACACATGCGTCGCCATACTGTTCGACGCCCACCTTGCCAAGCAGCAGCGCGGCAGCCGCCGAATGCTGCAGGCTCAGCTTGCCTTCGAGACCGGTGCGTGGCGCCGGATTGCCGGTGAGCTGGATCGCAAGCGGATTGACGCACAATACGACGCGCAGGATTTGCGCAGGGTCGATGCGATGCCCGTTGCGCAACTGCAGGCAGGCATCGATCACCGGATGGATCACAATTCCGCACGGATAGGGTTTGTAAGCGTTTTGCGTGAGTGCCCAACTCGCGCCGAGCCCATCGACGATGGCGTCGAAGTCGCAGTGCTCCGCGAGCACGTGCCCGAAACCCCTCGGTGCCTCGATCCCCTGTTCGGAGCTGGTGAAATTGCCCTCCGCCAGCAGCGCAGCGACGAGGCCACCGCGCGCGGCGTGGCCGATGTTGTAAGACTTGGCCATGCTGCCGAGCATCTCGGTAAGCCCTGCGGCCTGCGTTGCCGCGATGCCGAGCGCCCACGTCATCTGCTGCTCATCGAGCCGCAGCAGTTTGCCGCAGGCAGCGGCAGCGCCGAACACGCCGCACGTCGCGGTAATATGCCAGCCTCGCGCATAGTGCTCCGGTGCGAGCGCGACGCCGATGCGGCATTCGGTCTCGATGCCGAGGACGAGCGCGTGGAGAAACTCCGCGCCGCCCGCGGCCTTGTACTCGGCCAATGCGGTGAGCGCCGAGGCCACCGGTACCGTCGGGTGGATCACCGTGCGCAGATGGGTATCGTCGAAATCGAGGATGTTGGAGCTGATGGCGTTGATCAGCGCCGCATTCAGAATGTCGAACCGTTCGGGCCGGCCAAGCAGCGCCGCCTGCGGGGGTCCGGCGAATTCGCGCAGCGCGGCAAGTGCGATTCCTACGGTTTCATCCCGGCAGCCGCCGAGCGCGCAGCCCAGCCAATTGACCACGGCACGCACGGCTTCGTGCTGGACCGGTGCGCACACATCGGCCCAGCGCGAGTCGACAATGAAGCGCGCCAGGCGCCGCGTGACATCGCCCACTTATTCCGCCCGGAGTCCTGCCGCCGCGACGACTTTCGCCCATTTCTTGATTTCGGCCTTGATGAACGCCGCGAATTGCTCGGGCGTATTGCCGACACCCGCCGCGCCCATCTGGGCAAGGCGTTCCTTGATATCGGGAAGCAACAGCGCCTGCCGGGTCTCGCGGTAAAACTTCGCGACAACCGGCGTCGCGGTGCCCCTCGGAAAAAACAGGCCATTCCATCCCAGCAGCTCGTAGCCCTTCAGGCCCGCTTCGTCGAGCGTCGGCACTTCGGGGATCGCTGGAGAGCGTTTCGTATCCGTCACGGCGAGCGCGCGCAACTTGCCGGCTTTCACAAACGGCAGCGTTCCCGGAATGTTCTCGAGCATGAGCTGGATCTGTCCGCCCACCAGATCCGCCAGCGCGGGCGCGCCGCCTTTGTACGGAACGTGGGTCATCTGCACGCCGGCGAGCATCTTGAACATCTCGCCCGCGAGATGCGGTGTCGCACCGGGACCGCCGGAACCGAAGTTGAGCCTGGCGGGATTGGCCTTGGCGTAAGCAACGAGCTCCGCGACCGATTTCGCCGGCACCGACGGATGCACGACCAGCATCAGCGGCGCCGAGGCCACCATCGTGACCGGCACCAAGTCCCGCTCGGTGTCGAACGGCAGCTTTTTGAACAAACTCGGATTGACCGCAAGAGTGAGGCTCATCATCAGCACGGTGTAACCGTCAGGCTGCGCCTTGGCAACGATATCGCAGCCGATGATGCCGGAAGCGCCCGGACGGTTGTCGACCACGACTTGCTGCCGGAAGCTTTCGGAAAGTTTCTGCGCGGTGAGCCGCGCCATGATGTCGTTGGAACCGGCGCCGGCGGCAAATGGCACCACCATCCGGACCGGCCGGTTTGGATAAGTTTGCGCGTACGCACCGATCGGCGAAAGCAGCAGCGTCGCGATAACGCATGGAGCGAAGATCAAACGGTTAACTTTCATTGCGAACCTCCCTGACGACGACGGATAAAACGGCAGAGTGCGTGCTCAACTGCCTGGCACGGTACCCGCGGGCAGCGACTCGATGAATTTGCAAATCTCGCCTGGGTGGGTGATCCAGACCCGGTCGCGGCGCTTCTGGATATGTTCGATCACGCGGCGGAACTGGCGCAGCCGGTAGGGCTGGCCGAGCACGAAGCTGTGCATCACGATCGGCATCACCAGTGGACGGCGCTCGGATTCACGCAGCATCTCTTCGAACTGGTCGATCAGGCATTCGTAGTAAAGTTGCGACGGCGTGCGCCGCGAGACGAGTTCGAGCGAATCGTTGAGGTCGTGCGCATAGGGCACCGACAGAATCGGACCGTGCTTGGTGCGAAACCATACCGGCTGGTCATCGAGCGGCCAGTCCATCATGTAGCGGTAGCCCGCCTCCTTGAGCAGATCGAGCGAATCGTGCGTCTGTGAAATGTACGGCGCAAGCCACCCGAGCGGCTTTTTGCCTTCGTGCTTTGCGATCGCGGCGGTGGCTTCGAATATGCATGTGCGCTCCTGCTCGTAATTCATGTCGGCCTGGCGCTCGGCATCGGTGCGGCCGTGGCCGACGATCTCGTCACCGCGCGCGCTGAAGGCTGCCACCATCTCGGGACAGTAATCGTAAAGCTCGGTGTTGATGAGCAGCGCATACGGCAACTCATAATCGTTTGCGAACTCGAGCAGGCGCCAGGCGCCAACGCGGTTTCCGTAATCCCGCCACGCGTAGCTGCGGGTATTGGGCTGCGGATGCGGCGTGCCGTAGTCGTTGCCGAGCCCTTCGCCGAACGCAAAGTGCTCGACGTTGAGGCTCAAGTGTATCGCCAGCCGCCTGCCTCCCGGAAAGCTGTAATCCGGGCGTTTTGAAATGGCCGAGTAGTCGTACCGGCCGTGCGTTCTGAGCATTCAGTCCCCCTTTCGCGATCTAATCACAATTCGAACCGCTGCGAAAATTCCCGGAAGCTGGCAATGTCTTCGATGCCCATCAGGCCTTCAAACAGATTCTGCGTGACGGACCGGCCCCACACCGGTTCGCCGAGATCAAAAAACTTGCCCCGCAATTCTTCCGGTTGATGGGGATTCGCAGGCTCGCCCTTGGTGACGCCGCAGCGGCCTTCAAACGCCGCGCCGTCTCTCAGGACGATACGAATGGTCACCGGCTGCTCGGCCGGATAACGCGCGGTGAAGCTCTTGTCTTCCTGCAAATCGACTCGCTGCGCGAGCGCCTGTACCTGCGGATTGGCCACCGCGGCATCGTCAAAACTTTTCAGTCCCGAGCGCCCGTGGACGAGAATGCTCGCGAGCGCGAACGGCACCGAAAAACGCGCACCGAAACTGCTCACCACGTGCTTTTCCGCGAGCATCGCCGCCAGCATGTACGCCCTTACCTCGATGCGCTCGATCCGACTCGCGTCAAGCCGCGCGCCGGGCACCCGCTCGAGCAGGTCTTCGAGCGCATCGATCACGGAATGCGCGTAGCGGCCGGTCGGGTGCAGCTTGAAGTAGCTCTGGGCGATCAACCACTCGCTGCCGAGGCTCGCGACGACCCTGGCGGGATCGAACGTATCGGAGAGCACCTTGCCGTAGATGGTGGCCGGGCTGTCGATTTCGCCGGTGAACCCGCACTCGATGAGCCGTGTCGCCATCAGGCCCATGTAGCCCGAGTGACCGGTGAAGATGTTGCGCACGGTCGCGCCGTCGAGCAGCGTCTGACGGCTCGTCGCCATGCCCATCGTCGCTGCGCAATTGATCAGTTCGATCATTTGCGCGGAGCTGAAACGCTTGAGCTTCGCCGCCGCGATCGCCGCTCCGATCACGCCATAAGTGCCGTGCGGATGAACGCTCAGCTTCATCTGGGCAGCGCGGCTGATGCGCGCAGATAACTCGTAGCCCAGCGCCACCGCGAGCAGCAAATCGGAGCCGGTCACTTCGAGTTCCTGCGCCAGCGCAACCGCAGCCGGCACGACCTGGATACCCGGGTGCCCTTTGGCAAACAGGTTGCCCTCGTCGAGTTCCAGCCAGGTGCCGGCCGTGCCATTGATGAGCGCGGCATCTAACGCATTCGCACGCCTGCCGGCTCCGATCACCCACGCGTTGCCGGCTCCGGAACAGGCCAGATGACCGGCCGCGAACGCCTGCATTTCACGCTGCTGCATGCCCGCGGCAATCACCGGGATGCAATCGGCGATGATCCAGCGCGCACGCTCGCGCGCCGCGGCGCTGAGGCTGTTGATATCGGCACCGCTTGCGAACTCAGCAAGAATGTTCAGGTATTTCGGAACCATGCGGCTGGACAAGTCATTCACCCCCGATGTTTACTGAATCCCGATCTCTGCAATACCGGTTATTCAACGCCTGATGATCCCGCATTGTAATGCCTGGAGCCCCGAACACGCGATGCGCTTCGCGTGTTGTGGACGCAGCGCCCAGAGACGAAACATCATCGGAGCCCGCGCCGGTTTGTTGTCGGCAATATCTAACGCAGCGCGTTTGCCCGAACACCGGGTATTATGCCAAAGTTTCTCGCAGTGCCGCGGGTTTGTCTATGCACGATAAACACCAATCGCGGGCGCGCTGTTCGCGCCCTGAGGGATTTCATGGAACTCACCTGGATTTGGATACCAATTTCGGTTTTCGCGGCGCTGATGCAGGCGGTGCGCACGGCGGCACAGAAAACGCTCAACCAAAGCATGTCAACCATGGGCACGACCTATGTGCGCTCGCTGTTCGGCATGCCGACGCTTATTGTTTTCCTGGGGGCGGCCATCCTTTATACCGGACACAGGATTCCCAAATACAATCCGGCCTTTCTGCTACATACCGCGGTAGCCGCGCTCACGCAGGTGCTGGCCACTGCGCTGCTGATACACATGTTCCGGCTGAAAAACTTTGCCGTCGGCACCATGCTGACCAAAACCGACATCATCATGACGGCGCTCATCGGTACGGCATTGTTCTCCGAGCAACTGACGCAATTGGGTTGGGTTGCACTGGTAGTCGTCGTGTGCGGAACGATCCTGATGCTGGTCGGCAGGATGGGAACCGCCGCGTTCCGTGAAAGCGGCGAGACCTTGTCGGGCCTGCTCGCCGGACGCCCAACCCGGGTCGCCCTGATGTGCGCCCTATTGTTCTCGCTGTCCTATTTGTTCCTGCGGGAAGCGACGCGCGATCTCGGGGAGCAGCATCATTTCCTCTGGCGCGCCGGCTGGACGGTGGTGCTGGCGACGGGGCTGCAAACCGTTTGTTTGGGGATTTGGCTCGCGGTCAAGGAACCGGTGGTATTCAGGCAGATGTGGCCGATGCGGGGGATCGCCAGTTTCATCGGCCTCACCAGTGCGCTCGGCTCGATAGGCTGGTATTCGGCCTTCGCGCTGCAGAATGCGTCCTATGTCCGCGCGGTAGGCCAGATCGAAGCGGTGTTTACGATGGCAATCTCGTGGCTCTATTTCCGCGAGAAGGTTACCGCGCTTGAACTGATTGGAATAGTCGTCACAGTGGCCGGCGTGCTGATGTTCAGACTCGTTTAAGTAATCTGATCGCATGTCCGGCTTGAAGCCGGTGAAATGCTTATCAGCGGGAACGCAGGGGTTTGTTGATGATCAGTCTCTTGCCGGAGACCTTGATGTATCCGCTGCCAGTGAGATCCTTGAGTATCCGATTAATCATCTCGCGTGAGGTTCCCACTCTGCTGGCCATTTCCTGCTGCGTCAGCTTCCCGGGAATAACGAGTATTCCCCCTTCTTCGACCGCCAGGTCCAGCAGCATTTTCGAAACCCTGCCGTAGACATCCAGCATGGCGAGACTCCGAACGTTTTTGTCGAGGGTTCGGCCCATATGAATCAGGTTCGTGATCACCTGCAGTGCTAATTGGGGATGCTTGAGCAGGACGTTCTTGAACTCGGGTATCGATATGGCGGTGAACTGACACGGCATGACCGTCGATACCGACGCAGATCTGGGCCCCTCGTCGAGCGCCATTTCGCCGAAGTATTCCCCGGCACCTTTGGTATCGAGAACGAATTCCTTGCCGTTCCTGTCGTTGAGGTAAATCTTGACCCTGCCGGAAAGGATAAAGTAAAGCACATCCGAGAATTCCCCCTCCGTAATAACCACCGCGTTTTTGCGGAAGGATTTCGCCACCGCTTTTTTTGCAATGGCATTCAGATCGTCTTCCCGCAAGCCATGGAACAGCGGGATTTTTTTCAGGTCGGCCAGCATCGTATTTCACATGTTGAAGTAGTGGCGGGACGCTTCCCACCCACGTCAGGAATACTCGATCCCCGTCTGAGCCAGGCCGACGAGATTGATGTTGACGGTATTCGAGCCATCCTCGGCTGCCAATACTCCCAAGGAAGCTTGAGAAAACTGCCCTGCAGTGAGCCTCCCTACCCAATAACTGAGGTCAGCGGCGGATGGCAGGACACCGGCGAGGTTTTGGTACAGCAGATTGACCTCGGCGGTATTGGAGAAGCCAGCACCGAGTCTCGCGTTCAGCGCAAGCTGCATGAGGTCTTGGTAGCTCATGCCGCCGTCAAGATAGCTCAAGCCAATACCTACGTATTGCATATTGGACACGGAGGCGGCGCCAAAGACGGCGCCCAGTATCTTTGCGGTTGTGCCCGCATTGCCGCTGATATCCAGAGCGACTGATTTGTCGGAAAACTGAAGGCGCTCGATGTTGGTCAATGTGTCGGTGCCCTCAGCGCCACCACTTACATTGAAGCCCGTCGAAGTCCTGGTGATGCTGTGGGAAGCGCGGCTACTGCCATAGGCGGACGTGTCGATGCCGGCGCCGCCGTTGATGGTGTCGTTGCCGCCCCCGCCGTCGAGGCGATTGTTGGCGTCGTTACCGATAAGCGTGTCGTTGCCGCTCCCGCCGACCGCGTTTTCGATCACGCTGCCATAAGCAATAGCGAGGTTATCAGTACCATCGTAGGTCGGCTGTGGAGGTGCTGAATTCCAGTTATAACCGGCCGTGGAGTCGGACTCAATGGTTATCTTGGAAAAATGCTCTTGCTGCAGGTCGATAATGCTGGGCTTGGTAAAATTCGAGGCCGATACCGTATCCGTTCCGCCTGCGTCCCAGATCGTCCTGAAAAATGGTGTACTGGGATCGAATGTATAAACGTCATTTCCTGTCCCGTAAGAGAGGTTTGCCCCGTAGAGGTACTGGATTGCCGCCACGTCATAGAGCATGGGCGTGTTAGGCGTGACTTCGAATGACCTCCATGAGACTGAACCGCTGGCGTTATGGGTCACCCGGACAAACAGACCGTGTGGGTGACTCGTGTAGGACATCACCGTGTACTGCAATGAATCCTCACTGCCCGAAAGACTCGGGCTCCCCCCAAAGGGATGTTTCAGGCCCAAGGCATGGCCCAGTTCGTGAATTAACGACAGGTAATTCCCGGAACCCGCCGACCAATCCGGGTTGGTGGCGCCGGAAGTAAGTGTACTGATCCAGACATCACCGCCCGACGGCCAGTAGGAATCCGGATACCCGGCCCACCCCCACGCCTGTTCGTTCGCGCTGTTAAGCCGGGGCGCCGAGGTGAAAGCGAAACGGATATCGCCGACATTCGAAGTGGTGTCCGCGACTTCGGAAAACACGATGTTGGCTACGTTGGCCCATGACTGCAAGGCGCTGCGTGCCGCCGCTTGTTGGGTCGTGCTCAGGCCATAATGAGAACTCGCATTTTGCTCATTGCGTGACGAGTAGTCGCCGACACCGTTGTGCCCGGAAAAGATCGCTGTCCCTGAGCTAGTCCAGGGAAAGCTATAGGTCAGGGTGACCCCGGTTCCAGTGACCCCACCCCACTTGTCCTCCGAAAGCAGTGCATTGATGCTCGGTGAGGCGGATTGGTCGACGCGGCTGGTACTACTGGAAGAGGTTGGTGATGGCATGGCGCTATCCCGCCGGTAGTTGGTACTCTGGTGACGGAAATCCCATTCCTCGAGAATGGAATCGCAGACCAACATTCCCGAGTGGGAGTCACTACCGTGTCCGGCCGGTTCGGGCAGGAACAACGTATCGACTCGGGTTGCGCTTCTACGACACCGTTTGTCAATATTCTACTCGATAGCCTGGAGACGCGCACCGCAACGCAGGTCTGAACCGCCGGCATGGCACCACGGCCTATAATGCCTGTGCCAAACGACGTTTCCGCCCAGCGGACTTGAGCGTCGCGATTGGATAGAAAATGCCCACACCTTTTGGCGGCAGTCCCGCCTCAGACGTACCCTTCACGGGAGAACCTCTGATCGACGGCCTCATCGCCGGGTCGAAGTGGGGCGGAGCGCTCGGCACGGCAGCAAGCGTCACCTATAGCTTCCCGAATCTTGGCAGCACATGGTCGACCAACCGGAATAGCGGTTACGGTCCCGCTAACGCCGGCGGAGAACCGTGGGACGTCCAGTATCACGGACTCAACAGCTCGCAGGAGAATGCAGTGCGCATCGCGCTGCAGAACTGGAGCCATGTCGCGAACATCACTTTCGTCGAAACCGCCGACAATGCGAGCGTGGTCGGCGACATCAGAATCGCGTTCACTGCGGGCGGGGGGATGGAGTCCGACTCTTATGCCTTCGCCTACATACCTGCACCTGTTGCCTATGCGGGCGATGTCTGGCTCAACTCGGTTCAACCGGTCTCGAGCGGAAATGACTTTTCCCTGGGGGCCGCCGGCTACACCACCATCATTCACGAGCTCGGCCATGCCGTCGGGATGGATCACCCGTTCTCGATTCCTGAATTTCCCACCGCTTTCGACTCGTTCAAGTACACCGTCATGAGCTATTCGGATGCCGCCGGGCATCAGGACCCGGGGTCATCATCGCTCTACCCGACGACCCCGATGCCGCTGGATATCCGGGCCCTGCAGTACTTGTATGGCCCGAACATGACCTACCACACGGGCAACGATACCTACCCGTACAATGAGCGCGGCAACTATTACGAGACAATCTGGGACTCCGGTGGCATCGATACGATCCAGTACAACGCGACCACCGATGGGGCGCTGATCGATTTGCGCGCGGGGAATTTCAGCCGGCTCGGCGACGCTGTCATCCTGAGCGACGGGACCATTCAGAACGATGACGTTGCCATCGCCTACAATGTGATCATAGAAAATGCGATCGGCGGCGCCGGCAACGACACGCTGATCGGCAACGACGCCAATAACACGCTGACGGGCGGGCAGGGCAACGACACACTTACCGGGAATCCCGGCGACGACTGGCTCGACGGCGGCATCGGTAACGACATCTTGAGCGGCGGCGCCGGCAACGACACGCTGGATGGTGGAGACGGTATTGACACGGTCGTGTTGTCAGGTACCCGGGCGAGCTACACAAATTCCAGGCAAAATTCGGGACGAGTCGTGGCGGATTTGGCGGCAGTGGAGGGGACAGACCTGCTGACTGGTATCGAGCGCTTCCAGTTCCCGGACCAGAATCTCGCGTTCGACCTCGGTTTGAACACCGCCGCTGGCAACACCGTCAGAATCATTGGGGCGGCGTTCGACGCGCCCACCATTCAGACGCATCCGGACTACGTGCGCATCGGGCTCGGCCTCTTCGACTCCGGCCAGAGCATGCTCGCGGTATGTCAGCTCGTCATCGGCGCGATGGGCAGTCCGACTGACGAGGACTTCGTGAACACGGTCTACGAGAACGTGGTGGGCGCACCGCCCTCGCCTGCTGAGCGCGACTTTTACGTCGGGTTGCTGCAGGGCAGCGGGGAAACGATGACGCAGGCGGAGTTGCTGGCGCTCGCGGCAAATGCCGAAGTAAACGCGCAGAACATTGACCTGGTGGGATTGCAGCAGACCGGGGTGGAGTTCGTTTGAGGTAACGTGCCAACGATTGTCAAATCCCCGCGATTTCGCGTCGTCACCCGATCACCTTGCCAGCGTCTCGCGCAGCTTCGCGATCGTTTCCAGATGCCGCTCGTGATCGCCGGCGAAGCGCAGGACGAGGTAGCGTGCGCCCTCCTGCACGTAGCCGTGAAGCCATTCCGCCGCCGCTCCGGCCGAGCCCGAGAAACAGGCCTGACGCTTCTTCAAGACGTCCGGGCGCTGGCCGTAATAGGCCGACATGAAATCGTTGATGCGCTGGTCCGCCTTGT
>ERZ1292640.3688-Hain-H43-02um-R1-3688-length-11858-cov-8_pt1 | contig 11858 bp, 7 predicted proteins | sample MGYA00564404_ERZ1292640 | MGnify/ENA primary metagenome ERZ1292640 (study PRJEB36523, sample SAMEA6512636) | groundwater metagenome | collected 2019-01-08 | study: AquaDiva: Metagenomics assemblies of 32 groundwater samples | reverse complement strand
GGCGCAGGTAGTTCTCGGACCCCGGGGCGCGGACCTTCAGCCATTCCGGCTTCGGTTCCCTCTTGTCCGCCGTAGCCTTGGCGGAGGCGGACGGCTTGATGAAATGCAGCGGCGCTTCGACCATCTCCTTCAAGTTTAGCTGAAAAAGCAGCAATGCCCGGCACGCTGGCCGTGGCGGGTTGCCCCGCGCCGGGAATATTCCCCGGTCAGACGCGGAAATATCACCCGATCGCCTCTCGCCCCGGCCGATCGTGCGGGCATTGCCGGCGCTGCATCCGGCACGCCCGATGCAGCGGTCCAAACATGCCAACCGCGCCAGACGTCCGCCCTCTGCTCGCGGCCCTCCTGCTGACCGTCGCCACGAGCCCGTTGTTTCCTCAGGCCCCAATGGCCCCCGGCGCGACGCCGCACCGGCTCGTGGTGTCGGTGGTGCCCGCCACCTCACTTTGCCGCAGCCCCGACGAATCGTTCTACGTTTACGCGCAGGCGGTCGATGCCGCCGGTGTGCCCCTGGCGGCGACGCCGGCCGGACAGCCGCCGCTGGTCGTCACGTTCACTTCGTCAGACCGGACGGTGGCCGAGCCGTACGGCAGTGACGGGAATCGCGCGACGATCGACCGCGGGTCAAGCTACGGTCGTGGCGCGTTCGTCTCGCGAGCGACCTCGTCGTGCGGGACCGCCACCATCACCGCGTCGGCTCCGGGTTATGAGCCGGTGTCGGCGAACATCACGACCGTGCCGCGCGGCGGCGAAGCGGTCGCGATCAAGCTGTTCGCGTTTCCAGAACGGCTGCCGGCGAATGGGCGAGAGATACAGTTGGCGGCACAGTTGGTCGACGCTCGCGGTGCGCCGGCCTACCTGAAGTCGCGCGCGACGATGAGGGTCGAGGGGGTGCCGCCGGAGTCGCTGGTGACACCCTCGCGGGAAGTGGCATTCAGCGACTCGTTCACGATCACCTACTTCGGGGCGAGCATCACCGAGAGGGCCGGGCCAATCACACTGTCGGCGGTGCTGCCCGGACTGAAGAGCGCGCCCGTTCGGCTGACCATTGAACCGCCGCCTGCCGCTGCCGGAACAGCGGCTCTGCCCCCGGCGCCAACCGTTCGAACCGTCACGCCACCAGCCGACTCGCCGGCGGCGCAGCCGTCCCTGCCCGCGGGCGCCGCGGCAATACCGACCGCGACGCTGACCGACGAGGATGTCTGCGATCAGTCGCGTTGGCCTACCCTGGATGTGCCGTGGCAGAAGGCGTCGAGCCCTTCGTCGCCGGCCGCGAATGGCGGCGCGGTCACGGCGGCGGTCGCGCCCCCGCTCGAGTTCGCGACGCTGACCTCCATCCAGTATGGCGGAGCGGTGTCAGCTGCGATCGAAAGCATGCGGCTCGTCTACGGTCCGCTGTCAGCCGAAGACACCGCGCGGTTCGAGCGGAAGTGGGCGCCGCTGCTCGATTTCCCCACGGCGGAGATCGTCGCGTACCTGAATCAACTCAACCCGCTACTCGGCCAGTTCCTGGTCGCGCGGTCGGGCTACGCGGCGGCGGCCAACGGGCTGTTCGCGGCGCTGCACGACGGCGGACTGGCGATGGCCAATGGCAGCGGGGAAGGTGCTGGTGACGGCTGGCGGCAGGCGACGGCCTACCGCGACCTCATGGCCTCGTACGAGGCCAGGCTGAGGGAAATCGTGGCGGCCATCGAGGCGCTGGGCAACCCGCCGAATCCGTATGACCTGAAGTGCCGCGCGCGCCGGCGCGCCAGGCAGGCGTTGTCGATCTTCGAGGCCACGGGCCGTGCCACGTTCCAGGTGTTCATCGAAGAACGGAGACTCTCACGCGTATTGGCTCCGCAGATCTGCGCCTTCGAAGGCACGCGGCCGCTCGTTGGCGCCACGGTGGTATTTGACGGGCCGTCGAAGGCAACCGCCGTGACCGACGGCAACGGGACGGCGAGCGTCTCGTCGCTGGCCCCCGGGCAGTACCGCGTCCGCATCCTAGATGCCGGTGGCCGCGACCTTGATGCCGTGGCCCGGACGTTCCGGAGCGAGCATCCGGAGCCGCCGTGGCCCGGTGGTCCTCGCCGCAACTCGATCGACATGCTCCTGTGCGACGACACGCTTGCCGGCGCCTCGAGGCTGCCGCCCCAAGGTCTGGTCGAGTTCGCGCTCGACGCCAAGACGGCCACGGTTGAGCGCCAGGTGGCATTCGGCGCGAACCTGTTCGGCATTGACGCGAGTGCGGAGCGCGCCAAGTACATCGCGGAGCTCGAACAGGGGATCGCTCAACGCAATGCCCTGCTCGGATCGGGGTACGAAAAGGATGGCGTGACGAAGCTGACTCCCGCCCGGCTCGAGCAACTGCAGGCGACGCAACAGTATCGGTCCACCGAGCTGCGATACGAGCAGGGGCTCAGGGGGCTCGCGCCGCAGGCGCCGGCATCGATTACGCGCGGTCCAGTGAATGCCACGCCGCCGCCCTCGCCGCCGACGGGTCTCGCCGCCGACGAAATGGCCGCCCGCCGGGAGTACATCCAGGCGATCACGCGGCGGGTCGCCGCCTACGACAAGCAACTCGCCACCGAGGCGGATCCCGACCGGATCTCCGAACTCACGTTCCTCAAGCTGATGGCGGTGACCGAGATCCAGATCGAGCAGGCGCGGCTGCATCCGGCGGCCGATGGCCAGTCGGCGTTCATCCGCACGGCGCTCGGCGACCACATCCGCCAGGCGGAGTACCAGAAGAGCGTGGAGGAGGCGGCGCGGAGCCGGGCGCTGGGGCAGATCTGGACGGCCATCGACAAGCAGATCGCCATCCTGCCGGGCGAGGTCGGCGACAACTGGAAGACGGTGGTCAACGAGCGAGCGAACCGGCGGGGCACGAGCCTGGAGGATCTCGAGAAGGCCGAACAGGCCCTGTCGTCAGTGGCCAACACGGTGCAGGACTACTGGAGCCGCGAAGCGGGGCGCCAGCGCGAGAGGGCGGAGTACTACGAGTGGGTCGAGAACACGCCGAAGACGATCTCCAAGGTCAGCCTCGGCATTGCCCTGGTTGGCCTGAGCGGTCCCGCCGCGGTTTCGATGTTTGGCGAGACGGCGCTGGCCATGACCTGGGCGCCCAGGGCGGCCGGTTTCGTCTACGGCGGCGTCACCGGGTACCGGGAAGGCGGGCCTGTGGAAGGCGTCAAGGGCGCGTTGTCCTGGGCATCGGGCGTGACGTTTGCCGGGGTCGAGGCCTACAACGGCTACGAGCAGGAAATGGCGCGGTCGGGCGATTGGCTGGCCGCGACCGAGGCCGGAACACTGCGCGCCGGGGAGGCGTACCTGGTGGGCAAGCTGTTCGAGAAGACGTTCAATTACGGCGCGGCATTGTTTGGCCCGCCGACACGGGGCGCCGCACCGCAGATGAACCTGCCGCGCTACCAGCAGGAGCTGCAGGGCGCACAACAGAAGATTGCGGCCTTCAAGCGGGCGTCGGATGACCTGGCTTCGGCCACGGGGGCTTCGGCAGAGCGGACCGCGGCGCTCAGGCAGGTCCAGGTAGCGGCGGCGGCCGACATCAACGCCTCGTACCAGGCGAAGCTGCGGCTCAAGTATGTCGACAAGGAAACGGGACGCGCGTACAGCCAGGTGATGACCTCGGTCTTCGACGACATGGCCAGCCCGGTGCTGACGGCCCTCGAACGGAAGGGCTACGACGTGTCGAGGCTGCGGCTGACACCCATCCGCAACGCGTCCAGCGAAGGCACGGTCGGCATGGATTTCGATCTCAAGCTGGAGCAGCCCGTGGGCCAGATCATCAGGAAGTACGGCGAACGCGTCAGTGCGCTCACGTTCGAGAAGGATGCGCAGGCCGCCTTGAACGACCTGTATTTCGCGCGGATGGGCCGTAATCCGGAGAAGTCGTTCCTGACCTTCACGACCCGCAGCCATCCGGAGGCCTACCAGGACCTGGCGTGGCTCGGCGACAGTGTCACCAAGAAGATCAACTTCGACGGGCTCAACGCGACCGCCACCCAGGCTGCCGAAGTAACCGCCTTCAAGGCGCGTCACGCCATTAACGCCTCGTCGTTGTCGGGCGTCTCGAAGGTCCAGGAGGCCACTCGCGGCCTGGCCAAGGATGTGAACACCAAGGTAGTGCCGTATATTGACTACAAGCTGAAGGCGGCGGAGGTGTCGGGTGATGCCGCTGCGGTGGCCCGGTTGCGCGCGCTCAAGGCGCAGTGGACGACCATCGGAGCTGAGTACGAGGCGGTGGGCACCACGGTGGGCGATGCCGGCAGCATCCTGTCGCGCCTGCGGGATCTCGAAGCGCGCGGGCTTGGCGTGGCCAAGGTGACAGACATCATCAGCAGCCACATGGAGATGCTGTCGAAGTTCTACTAGAGGCGAAGACACATATGCAGAACCTGGCGATTACCTGGCTCGGCCACTCGTCCTTTCGCGTCCGGACGCCGGGCGGCAAGGAAATCCTGTTCGACCCCTGGTATACCGGCAATCCGGCCTTTCCGGAGAGGGCGCGACCGACGAAGGCCGACCTGATTCTCGTCTCGCACGGCCACAGCGACCACATCACCGATGCGGCGGCGATGGCGAAGTCGACCGGCGCCACCGTGGTCGGCATCTGGGAGATCTACACCTACCTTGGCACCAAGGGCGTGAAGAACCTCGAGCCCATGAACAAGGGCGGGACGATTACCGTCCAGGGCCTGCGCATCACCATGACCGATGCGCGCCACAGCAGCAGCTTCGACGACAACGGCGTCGTCTATCTTGGCGCCGCGGCCGGCTTCGTCGTCAAGCTCGAGAACGGCCAGACGATCTACTACGCTGGCGACACCTCGCTGTTCGGCGACATGAAGATCATCGCCGAGTTGTACAAGCCGGACATCGCCTTCCTGCCCATCGGCGATCGGTTCACGATGGGGCCCGACACGGCGGCGATCGCCGCGAAGTGGCTGGGCGTCAAGCAGGTGGTGCCCATGCACTGCGGCACGTTCCCGCTGCTGACCGGCACACCCGAACAGCTCGAGCAATACCTGGCAGGATCTGGGATTGAGGTCTTGAAACTGAAGCCCGGCGAAACGGCCGAGTAAGTCCATCGTGTCCGACGCCGAGCATCTTGCCCTGTCAGTACCCGAACGCCGCCGCGCCTATGCCGCCACCTTCGCCGGCGTGGCGGTGTCGACGATCGGGTTTCTTGCCTCGAACACCGTCAATAGCCTGATCGCCGAGGATCTCACGGGCAGCGCGTCGTGGAGCGGCTTGCCCGCGGCCGCCAGCGTGCTTGGCACCGCCGCCGGGGCCACGGCCCTCGCGGCGGTCGTCCGCCGGGTTGGGCCGCGGACTGGCCTCGCGCTTGGCTACGCGCTCGCCACACTTGCCATCACCAGCGCGGCCTACGCGATTCTGGTTCGGAACTTCGGGCTCTTCGTGGCCGCGCTGTTCGTGTTCGGCGTGGGCTACGGCTCGAACCGGCTCGCACGCTACGTGGTCGCGGACTTGTACCCGGTGGCCGAACGCGGCACGATGATCGGCTGGATCGTGTGGGCGTCGACGATCGGCGCCGTCGCCGGCCCGGCACTGCTGGCGCCGTCGCGCGAACTGGCCGAATGGATACCGGTGAACGGCCTGATTGGACCGTACCTGGTGTGCATGCTGGCGACCGCCTTGTCGGGTGCGGCCATGCTGACCTCGCCCAGGCGGATGGACGTTCGGCCGCCGGCAGCGGCGGGGGCGACCAGCGGCCCGGCGCCATCGCTGGCCGTGCTGCTCGCCGAGCCACGGGTCACCCTCGCCCTGGTCTCGATGGTGTCGGGACAATTTGTCATGGTGCTGCTGATGACGATGACGCCGGTGCACATCCGCCATGAGGGGCACGGTCTGGGCGCGATCGGTCTGGTGATCTCGGCACACACGCTCGGGATGTTCGCGCTGTCGCCCTTGACCGGCCGGTTTGCCGATCGGTTTGGCCGGGTCCCGATGCTCAAGGCCGGCGTGCTGGTGCTGGTCGTCGCCTGCCTGATCGGCATCGTCGCGGCCTCGCGCTCGTCCTACCCGATGATCCTGGTTTCGCTGCTCTTGTTGGGTGTCGGGTGGAACCTCGGGTTCGTCGGCGGCAGCGCGCTGTTGACCGACAGCGTGTCGCGCAACGATCGGTCGCGGGTGCAGGGCGTCGGCGACGCGATGATCTGGGGCGGTGGCGCGATCGCCAGTATCGCGTCGGGTTGGATGCTCGAGCGCACCGGCTTCGCGGTGTTGAGCCTGATTGGGGCGGTGCTTGCGCTGGCGCCGATCGTTCCACTCTGGCGGCATCGCCGGACCGGCACCGCAGGGCGGTAGCTCCCCGGCCGTTGGCGCAACGAATCAGGACTGCGCCGCCGCCATCCGGGCCGGCCTGAAGTTGCGGCGCGTCAGGCCGATTACTCGTCAGGTGTCCCCGGTGATTCCCAGCCGCGTCCCCCCATCGCCGCGCGAGGCCGCATGAGACTGGTCCGGATCGAAGAGCTGCGAACCGGCGACCGCCTCGGCCGCGACGTCTTCACCCGTCCCGACGCGATGCCGTCGCTGCGCGCGGGTGTCCGTGTCTCGGACAGCTTCCGGCAGTCGCTGCTGCGATCGGGGATTGGCTCGGTGTGGATCGATGACGGGCTGTCGGCCGGTATCGAGCCCCTCGACGTGCTCGCCGAGACGACCCGGCAGCGTGCGCGAAGCGCGATTACCGGCGCGCTGCGAGACGCATCGGAGTCGCTGTCCAGCGGCGGGACTCTGACCCACGACACCGTCACGGAAATGCGGTGCGTCGCGGAGCTCATCGTCGGGGACGTGTCGCAGAACGTTCATTCAGCGCTGGCCCTCAACGACCTGGCCAATGCCGACGCCTACACCCTCAAACACTCGCTGGCCGTGACCACCCTCGGGCTGATGCTCGGTGCCAGGGTGATGCGTAATTACGGCTGGCGCGACCATACCGGCCAACGGCGTTTCGACCGCGTCGAGGAGCGCCTGTTGGAGCTTGGGGTGGGGCTGCTGTTACACGACATCGGCAAGCTGGCGGTGCCGCCCGAGATCCTCGAAAAACCAGGGCCGCTGACTGATGACGAATGGACCGCGATGCAGGCGCACCCAATGCTGGGGTTTCAGATCCTGAGAAACGCCGACGGCATCAGCGCGCTCTCTCGCGCGGTGGTGCGCTCGCATCACGAGCGCTGGCTCGGCACCGGCTATCCTGACGGCCGTGCCGGAAACGCCGTGCATCAGTTCGCCCGGATCGCGGCGGTCGCGGATGTCTTCGATGCCCTCACCTCGGATCGCTGCTACCGGAAGGGCATGCCCTTGCGTGAAGCCTTTGATTTCGTCGTCGCCCGTGCCGGGCAGGATTTCGATCCAGAGGTCGTCACCGTGTTCCAGGCGACCGTGGCGCCGTATCCGCCTGGCACATGGGTGCGCCTCTCCGATGGGACGGGCGGTTTGGTCCAGGAGGTGCGACAAGGAGCCGTCCTCACGCCGACCGTTCGCGTGATTGTGAACGCCGAAGGCGTATCGGTGGATCCCAGAGTGGTCGATCTGGCGACTGCCGCCGGCCTCGACATCGTTTCCGGGGAGGCCGAGATCCCCGAGCACGCCGCGCTATCGCGTTAGCCCGCCGACGAGGTAATCGGCGAAGGCGTCACCGATCTGGTCGGACGTGGCCGGGCCCTGCGGGTCGAACCACTTCGGAATCCAGTTGATGGCGCCCATCATGGCGAACTCGATCAGTTTCGGGTCGCCAGGCTTGAAGATCTCCTGGTCGATGCCCTGCTGAATGATGGCGCGCACGCCCTGGTCGAACTGATCGCGCTTGGCGATCACGCGCTTGAAAAGGACCGGAGAGAGCGCCTCGGGATCGAGCGTCAGCGCCGTGCCGTGCAGCTCGTCGAGAATCAGGTGCACGAACGCCAGCACGAGCCTGCGCAACTTGGCCTCGGGGCTGGACGTCTCGGCCTGCACGTCGGCCATCAGCGCCAGCAGCATGTCGAGCGAATACTCGTGGCAGGCGAAGAGAATCTCTTCCTTGTTCTTGAAGTAGTAGTAGAGGTTGCCCTTGGTCATCTCCAGGGCTGATGCGATTTCGTCGACGCTGGCGCCGTGATATCCGCGGCGGCGAAACGCCGCGGCAGCGCTCTTCAGGATCTCGGTCCGGCGGTCCGACGTCGATGCGGTCTTGGCCATGGCATTGAGCTGGGCTCAGTTCCAGGGAAGCGGGGGCGGAACCGTCACCAGCGCTCGCTAGTATACATTTGAACGAGCGTTTAAGGACGTAGTAAACTCCGTCCGTGGAACAAATCGCGACGGCCCCCTCGGTCACGTTCGAAACCTCTCCCGACCAGTACAAACACTGGAAATTGACCGTCGACGGCAACGTCGCGACGCTCGCCATGGACGTGCGCGAAGACGCCGGCCTGCGCCCCAACGACTACAAGCTGAAACTCAATTCCTACGACCTCGGCGTCGATATTGAACTGGCCGACGCGCTGCAGCGCCTGCGCTTCGAGCACCCTGAGGTCCACGCGGTCGTGCTGACCAGCCTCAAACCGCGCATTTTCTGCGCCGGAGCCAACATCTTCATGCTCGGCTCGTCGAGCCACGCCTTCAAGGTGAACTTCTGCAAGTTCACCAACGAGACGCGGCTCGGCATGGAAGACATGAGCGCCCACAGCGGCATCAAGTTCATGGCGGCGGTCAACGGCATCTGCGCCGGCGGCGGCTACGAACTCGCCCTGGCCTGCGACGAGATCCTGCTGGTGGACGATGGTGCCGCGTCGGTCGGACTGCCGGAGACGCCGCTGCTCGGCGTGCTGCCCGGCACCGGCGGCCTGACCCGTGTCGTCGACAAGCGCAAGGTACGCCGCGATCTCGCCGACGACTTCAGCACGCTGACCGAAGGCGTGCGTGGCAAGCGCGCCGTCGAAGGCCGCTTCGTGGACGCGGTGTATCCGACCAGCAAGTTCGCCGAGGCCGTGGCCAAGCGCGCGCAGGAACTGGCGGCCAAGTCGGATCGGCCGAAGACCGGTCCCGGCATTGCCCTCGGCCCGCTCTCGCCGGTCATCAATGGCGACCGCATTCAATACAAGTACGTGACCGGATCGGTCGACCGCGCCAAGCGCGTGTGCGAGTTGACGATTGCGGCCCCAGGCAACCCTGAAGGTTTGCCGCCACAAATCGAATGTCCGACGACACCTGGCGAGTTCCTCAAGGCCGGCGACCAGGCCTGGGCCATTCGCGCGTTTCGCGAGCTGGACGATGCGCTGCTGCGGCTGCGGCTCAACGAGCCGGAGATCGGCACCGTCGTGCTGCGCGCCACCGGCGACCCGAAGGCCGTGCTCGCGGTCGACGCCTCGCTCGATGCGAACAAGGCGAACTGGCTGGTCCGCGAGATCATCAGCCTGATCCGTCGCACCCTGAAGCGGGTCGACCTCACGTCGCGCAGCTTCTTCGCGTTGATCGAACCCGGCAATGCGTTTGCCGGCACGTTGTTCGAGCTGGCGCTTGCCGCCGATCGCGTCTACATGCTCGATCATCCGGACGAGGCGAACACCATCGAGCTCTCGCCCATGAACGGCGGCGCCTACCCGATGAGCAACGGCCTGACGCGCCTGCAGGTGCGCTTCCTGGGCGAGCCCGAGTCGGTGGGGAAGGCGCTGTCGCACGGCGGGCCGATGGATGCGCAACAGGCGCTGGCCGCCGGCCTGGTGTTCTCGGCCCCCGACGACATCGACTGGGACGATGAAGTGCGCATGGCGCTCGAGGCGCGCGCGGCGTTCTCGCCGGACGCGCTGACGGGCATGGAAGCGAACCTGCGCTTCGCCGGGCCCGAAACCATGGAGACCAAGATCTTCGGCCGTTTGACGGCTTGGCAGAACTGGATCTTCCAGCGCCCGAACGCGGTGGGCGAGCGGGGCGCGCTCATGACCTACGGCCGCGAAGGCCGCCCGACCTTTGACTTCAAGCGCACGTAAGCATCGACAAACCAAGAGGTTTATCGCCACGGGAAACGTCACAGGGGCACGCATATGATTTCTGCCGAGAAGATTCCCAATAACGTCGACCTGGCCGGCAACAAACGGCTGCAGCGGGCTCTCGAGCACTGGCAGCCCGCCTATCTCGACTGGTGGCGCGACATGGGGCCGCCCGGCTTCCAGGACAGCCACCAGGTCTACCTGCGCACCGCGATCAGCGTCGACGCCGCCGGGTGGGCGCACTTCGACTTCGTCAAGCTGCCCGAGTACCGGTGGGGCATCTTCCTGGCCGAGCCGACGCCCGATCGCCGCATTGGCTTTGGCGACTTCAAGGGCAAGCCGGTGTGGCAGGAGGTGCCGGGTGAGTTCCGCAACCAGCTGCGCCGCTTGATTGTCATCCAGGGCGACACCGAACCCGCCAGCGTGGAGCAGCAGCGTTCGCTCGGCGCGCACTGCCCGAGCTTGTACGACCTTCGTAACCTGTTCCAGGTCAACGTCGAGGAGGGCCGCCACCTCTGGGCCATGGTCTACCTGCTGCACTCCCACTTCGGCCGTGACGGTCGCGAAGAGGCGGAGGCGCTGCTCGAGCGCCGCAGCGGCAACGACGACACGCCGCGCATGCTCGAGGCGTTCAACGAGCCGATCGACACCTGGCTCGACTTCTTCGCCTTCACGATGTTCACCGACCGCGACGGCAAGTCGCAGTTGCTGTCGCTGTCGGAAAGCTCGCTCGATCCGCTCGCGCGGACGACCAAGTTCATGCTCACCGAAGAGGCGCACCACATGTTCGTCGGCGAAACCGGCATCGCCCGCATTCTCGAACGCACCTGCCAGTTACTGCGCGAAGCCGGCTTTTCGGGGGACGTCCGGAAGCACGGTGGCATCGACCTGCCGCTGGTCCAGAAATTCGTGAACTTCTGGTTCAGCCAGAGCCTCGACCTGCACGGCAGCGAGGTGTCGAGCAACGCCGCCGCCTACTTCTCGAACGGGCTCAAGGGCCGCGCCGAGGAGGACAAGTTCGACGACGACCACATCCTGGCGGGGAACATGTACGTCCTCGACATGATGGATGACAGCGGCCTGATCATTCGCGAGGAAGTGCCCATGCGCAACGCGCTGAACGAGGTGTTGCGCGATTGGTACGTCGGCGACTGCCAGGCCGGCGTCGATCGCTGGAACAAGCGCGTGCTCGAGGCGCACGGCATGTCCGAGCGCATCACGCTGCCGTCGCGCAAGTTCCACCGCAAGGTTGGCGTCTATGCCGGCAAGCACTTCGACCCGTTCGGCAACCAGTTGTCGACCGAAGACTGGGAACGCCGCAAGTACGAGTGGCTGCCGTCCCCCGACGACAAGCGCTACCTGCACAGCCTCCAGGCGACCCCGGTCTACAAGCCGGGCCAGTTCGCCAACTACATCGCCCCGCCGCAGCGCGGCATCAACCGCCAACCCATCGACTTCGAGTACGTCCGCACCGAACAATGAGCGATACCAAGATTGGCTACACCGTCGCGGACGGTGTCGCCACGATTACGCTGGTCGATCCGCCGGCGAACACCTACTCCTACGAGATGATGCAGGAGCTGGACGCGGTCGTGCTGAAGACGCGCATGGACAGCGCGGTGCACGTGATTGTGATTACCGGCATGGGCGAGAAGTTCTTCTGCGCCGGCGCCAACATCGGCATGCTGAAGGACGCCGATCCCGCCTTCAAGTACTACTTCTGCCTGCACGCCAACGAAACGCTCAACCGCCTCGAGCAGACGCCCAAGCTGGTGATTGCCGCGTTGAACGGCCACACCGTCGGCGGCGGCCTGGAAGTGGCGATGGCCGCCGACATCCGCATTGCCCGCCAGGGCGGCGGCAAGATCGGCA
>ERZ1292640.3686-Hain-H43-02um-R1-3686-length-11860-cov-4_pt1 | contig 11860 bp, 11 predicted proteins | sample MGYA00564404_ERZ1292640 | MGnify/ENA primary metagenome ERZ1292640 (study PRJEB36523, sample SAMEA6512636) | groundwater metagenome | collected 2019-01-08 | study: AquaDiva: Metagenomics assemblies of 32 groundwater samples | reverse complement strand
AACTCGGTGAGCTGAATACCAGACCACTGTAGCCGGAATCGGTGAATAGGAGAGAAATGCCAATACCCGTTTCAAAACAGCAGGCTACATCTTGTATTTGCCGAAGTCCTCCGGCTTAAGATTCTCGAGCCACTCTTTCCACCTATCTGTCTCTTCCTTCTCTTCAGACACCTCGATATTCTTCGCCTGCGCCACCACCTTCTCAGTAACAAAAATGGGCGCATTCACGCGCAGTGCCAAGGCGATCGCATCACTCGGTCGTGCGTCAATGGTAATCACGCTGCCGTTGTGATTTAGCTCGATCATTGCGTAGAAGGTATTCTCCTTTAGGTCGTTCACGATGACTTGCTTCACGGTAATTCCAAGGCCCTCCAAAATATTCTTGAGCAAATCATGCGTCATCGGCCTAGGTGTGGACACCTTCTCAAGCTCCAGCGCGATGGCATTGGCCTCAAATATCCCAACCCAGATCGGGAGAGCACGCCGCTCATCTGGATCCTTCAAGATAATGATCGGCATGTTCGTGATGGGATCCAGGGCGATACCTCGCACCGTCATCTTGATCATCATCGCAACCTCCTCACTGCGAGGCCTCTCGATAACAGGATTCCAGTTCTTGACAGCTCTCCATGATGTTTATCCACGCCCACGTTCTCCTCCATGACGACCCACATTTGTATCCCTACCCCACTGGCGGCAGAGCCTGGACGACAACAGGACCATCGATTCTGCGCGAGAATCGGGGGGCATGGGCCTTTATTGTTCAATCTAGCATCACGCAGATGCTCTCGCAAGACATATTTTATAGCAGGGCCTCACAGAATGTCAGAACGACCGCACCCTATCCATAGAACCGTCCGCCGCGCGCTTCGCAACCGATCCCGGCGATGACGTGTGAGCATACCCTTCAGACTTGGCGCGACCCCTCTCCCAAGGCCGAAGCAGCCATCACGTTTGTCAATCGGGTCTTTAACAATAAACGTCACTGGGTGTTTTAGCTGAGGTACCACGATTGGCGTGGCGGCTGCAAGAAGTGGCGAAGCTTTGGGGAAGGGAGTTTTCAGGAGCGCTTCTCTTATTTGAGGCCTAGACGAAGGGAATATTCTCGTAGGTCCGTCGGCAAGCCCACAAATGAGGTCAGGCACTTCTCTGAGAACAGGCAAACCAGAAAAGTCATTGATTTGATCTGGGATCAATCTGGGCGACGCCGACTCAATCATTGGAGGGAAGAAACGTCACGCCTCATGGCCGGCGTTGCCCACGCAATGGCATCCCCGGTCTTTCGAGGAGCTTCCCTGGTTAGCTGTCGACGAGCGCTTTCAGTTCCTTTCCCGGCTTAAAGAACGGAACTCGCTTCGGAGGGACCTGAACCGCTGCGCCACTCTGTGGGTTTCGACCTTGCCGGGCGCGGCGTTCGCGGACGCGAAAACTGCCGAATCCGCGAAGCTCTACCTTGCCATCATCTTTGGACGACAACGCCTTGGAGATGCTATCGAGGATGCTATCAATGACAACCTCCGTGTCTTTCTTTGTAAGATGAACACGGGCAGCGACCAGTTCCACGAGGTCGGCTTTCGTCATGGCTCATGTCTCCTTTGTATCTAATAATCGCATGCGCGCAGTGATCCGGTCAGAAATCCATCACCGGAGAAGGTAGTCCAGGGAAAGGATCGAAAAGGGGTTGGCGGGCAAATCGATGTTAAAGAGCGCTGCCCGGTTTAGAAGATCCAAAAGGAGGAACCGTCGTTTTCGCTCCTGAATCACTATCGGCTTCCCTGGAATGCCTGCCAAATTCGCCGCCCGGTATATGGCATCCTGAAGATTTCCCAGCTGGTCCACCAATCCGAGCGATTTAGCTTCACGGCCACTGAAAATTCGCCCATCAGCGAGTGCCTCAACCTTCTTTCGATCCAACTTTCTGGTTTTTGCCACAACGTCGATAAACTGGCCGTGGACATCATCCAACAGCCGCTGGAGAATCTCTCGCTCCGCCTCAGTCATCTCTCTGGTTGGCGAGGCAAGGTCCTTGTGCTCACCGCTTTTGACCACCACTGACCGTACGCCGATCTTTTGTAAGAGCCCGGAGATGTTGGGGACCTGGACTAGGACCCCGATGCTTCCGGTGACGGAGCCTGGATTCGCTACAATGACATCCGCCGCGCTGGCAATGTAATAACCACCCGAGGCGGCCAGGCTGCCCATAGACGCAACCACGGGTTTCTTGCCGACCTCGCGGGTCTTTACGACTTCTTCATAAATCTCTTGAGAGGGGGCCACACCGCCCCCGGGACTGTTGATCCTCAGAACGATTGCCTTCACGGAGGGGTTCGTCTGATGTTTTTCGAGCTGTCCGATCACCTCTTTGGAATCTAGAATGACTCCTTCGATGGTGATCAGCGCGACCTTGCTCCCACCAAGATGCTGCCATTTTCCAAGCCAGAAGGCTAGACCGAATAGCAACACGAGACCCGTAAGCGTCCCAAGGCTGACAACCAGCCACAACCGTTTCATCGCTGCCATCGATGGGGTGTTTAAGGTTCCTCGTCTCGTTGATCCTGGCGGCGCCGACGCCGAAGAAGCGCGTCGGCATTTCCCTCGGGCTCGCTCTGACCGTCTAGGTAGGCCCGGAGACTTAATCCGAGCTTGCGCTCCTCCGCATCCAGCTTGATGATCTTGAGAGTGAGCTCGTTACCGACGGAGACGATGTCTTCCGGCTTCGCCACCCGTTCATGACTCAACTCGGAGACGTGCAAAAGCCCCTCAACCCCATCCTCCAACTCGACGAAAGCACCGAAGTCCGCGAGGCGAACCACTTTAGCCCTTACGTCCATGCCAACACGGTATTTGTCCGGGACCGTAGATTGCCAGGGATCTGGCTGGCTCTGCTTGAGGCCGAGGGAGATTCGACGGTTGGTTTTGTCCACGTGCAGGACAACAGCCTCGACTTTGTCACCCCGCTTCAAGACCTCTGAAGGGTGACGAATCCGTTTGGTCCAGGACATATCTGAAACATGAATCAAGCCGTCGATCCCCTCTTCGAGTTCGACAAACGCCCCGAAGTCGGTCAGGTTCCGGATCGTTCCCTCAACCCGGGTCCCTACCGGGTACCGCTCCTCCACAAACAACCAGGGGTTCGGTTCGGTCTGTCGCATGCCAAGGGAGATGCGCTTGTTCACCTGATCCACATCTAAGATCATGACCTCTACAGGATCTCCCACGGACACCACCTTTGAAGGGTGCTTGACCCGTTGCGTCCATGACATCTCAGAGATATGAACCAACCCTTCGATTCCTTCCGCCAACTCGATGAAGGCGCCATAATCGGTGAGGCTCACTACCTTGCCGCGAACCCGGGAGCCGACAGGGAACCTTTGCTCGACGCCCTCCCAGGGGTCCTTCGTCCGCTGTTTGTAGCCCAGGGAGACCCGCTCCGCGGCTCGATCAAACTTCAAGACCACGACTTCGACCTCATCGCCAACGACGAAAAGCTCAGAAGGGTGACTCACGCGACCCCAGGACATATCGGTAATATGAAGGAGGCCGTCCAACCCACCGAGGTCGATGAAGGCCCCGTACTCGGTGATATTTTTGACCTTGCCTCTGATAACCTTCCCCTCCTGTAACGACTGAAGGGTCTTATCCTTAAGGGCTCGCCTCTCCTCTTCCAATAGCTCCCGCCGAGACAGGACGATGTTCCCCCGGCGTTGATTCAGCTTGATCACTTTCATCGGGAAGCTTTTCCCAATGAGTTTGTCGAGATCGCGGACCGGCCTGAGATCTACCTGGGAACCGGGGAGAAACGCCCTCACACCAATATCCACCATCAACCCGCCCTTGGTCCGGCCCAAGATAGTTCCGGTGATCACCTCACCCTTCTCATAGGACCGGCGAATGTCGTCCCAAACCTTAATCTTCTCTGCCTTCTCCCTGGAGAGGACAATGAGACCATCACTATCCTCTTTCTGATCAAGGTAGACGTCGACAGCGTCGCCAACCTTGATGGGAAATTCCCCGGAGAGAGTCTGAAATTCCCTGAGTGGTATAGTGCCTTCGGACTTGTAGCCGATATCGATCAGGACCGTGTCGTTCTTGATCTCCAGTACGGTCCCCCTAACGATCTCCCCCTCAACGATCTCCCGTAGGCTCTGGGCGTAAAGCTCGACCATCTCCGGGGAACATTCCTGGACGTCGAGTTCACGATCGAGATCGTCGGTCGATGGGTAAACCGCCTCGTCCAATTTCTCCGCCTCAGGCATCATACCCGTTCGATCGTCCTTCTGTGAAGGTCATCATCTCTCCCCTTTTCTCTCCCTTGATTTCTCGTGCCTCGGTTGTTGTAGCGTCCCCTGCGAGGTGCCCCGATCGCTCGATCATACCACGCCGCCCTCCGACCCAGCTTTGAGGGCGGCGATCCGGTCCATAATCGTCTGGCTGAACCTCACGATTTGCTCCTGCCACTCCCCCGGCCGCTCTTCCGCGAAGTAGACCGGCTCACCGAATTTCACCAAGACCTGATGGGGCTTGGGAAACCAGGCGTTCCTTGGAAGTATCTTCTCCGTTCCGCGGTGCAACATCGGGATGACCGGTACTTTCGATCGTGCCGCAATCAATCCGATGCCCGGCCTCGCGGGTCGCAATTGAACTCCGTCGCCCCGAGTGCCTTCGGGGAAGATCACAACAACCTCCCCGCTCTGCAAGAGGGAGATGGCGCGCTTCATGGCCTGCAGGTCAGTGCGACGGCGGCTAACTGGAAAAACCTGATACTGCCGGAGCAACCAGCCAAACGGGCGAAAACGGAATAACTCCTCCTTGGCCATGAAGTGAACCGGACGCCGAATCGCGACCGCTACGATGATGGGATCAAGGAAGCTCGTGTGGTTGGCCGCTACAATCGCGGCTCCCGATCCAGGAACATATTCTGCCCCATAGACACGGAGGCGAAAGATAACCTTGGCGATGACGAGACAGAAGAGGCGACTTCCCCGATAGATAGCCACCTGCATCGCCTTTTCGACGGAGAAACCCAGTAAAAACGCGGACTTCATAGTACACGCCTGCTTCTCAGAAATGCAAGGAAAAAATATGTGGCCGTCACGCGAACCCCTCCGATCGACCGACCCTGCGATTGATTTCGTTCTCCATCGCAGCAACGACCTGAAAAACATTGAGATCGGTGGTATCAATGGTCACGGCGTCCTCCGCCTTCCGCAGCGGAGAGGCGCTTCGCCCCATATCTCTGGCGTCCCGTATCTTGACTTCCTCGGTGAATTTCTCTAGGTCCCCTACGACACCTGCCCTCCGTGCCTCCAGGTACCGGCGTTTGGCGCGCTCTTCTAAACGAGCCTCGAGGTAGAACTTTACATCGGCATCTGGGAAGACGACGGTGCCAATGTCTCGGCCATCCATCACCACCCCACCCTGCGACAACATTTCCCGCTGGCGGGCTACCATCACACGACGGATGCTGGCCAGCGTCGAGATCTTCGAAGAGGCGTGCTCCACCTCCGATGTTCTGATCTCTCGGCTGATCTCCTGCCCATCGACGAGCACGATTAGCCGATCACCCGAGCCCTCTAACGTGATGGAGGTGTCGCCAATAAGGCGCATTAGGCATCGCTCATCCTCGAGATCGAGGTTCATCTGAAGGGCCTTCCAGGCCAGGGCGCGATACATCGCGCCGCTATCGATGTAGCGACACCCGAGCCGCTCGGCCAGCAGGCGTGCGACAGTGCTTTTTCCGGCCCCTACCGGGCCATCGACGGCGATGACGAGCCGACCCCGCTTCTTTTCCCTTCTCATCGCTCCTCGGGCGGCCGGGAGGGCATCACTCTTCCAAGGAAACGGCCGCCCCTGGCAGGATCGAGTCTAGCCGTGCCCAAAAATCTGGGAACGAGCTGGAGACGCATAGTGGATCGGAGATGGTTGTACTACCCTTCGCTGCCAAGCCTGCCACAGCCAGGGCCATGGCCATTCTATGGTCGCCCCAACTCTCACACTCGCATCCGGAAAGGGACGCGCGTCCACGGAGCAACAGTCCATCCCATCGCTCCTCCACATCTACGCCGAAACGACGAAGCTCTTTCGCAAGCGCGGCGAGCCGGTCTACCTCCTTCACCCGAAGCTCTGCCGCATCCCGAATGATGGTGGGGCCTTTCGCGAGGGCCGCAGCCACGGCGAACGCTGGCACCTCGTCGAGCATTCGAGGTATCAGGTCACCGCGGACTTCAGCCCCTCGCAGCTCCTGGCTCCTGACAAATAGGTCGGCGACCGGCTCACCGGAAACGATACGCGGTGGGCTTACCTCTATCGTCGCACCCATCAACCTCAAGGCATCGAGCAGACCCGTGCGGGTCGGGTTAATGCCCACCCCCCGCAGCGTCAGCTCAGAGCCTGGTATGACCAGAGCGGCTACTAGAAAGAACGCAGCCGCTGAGAAGTCGCCTGGAACAGTCAGGTTGAAGGCCGAGATCGCCCTGGCGCCCTGCACTCGGACCGTCAAGCCGTTTCGTTGAATCGGCAGGCCGATTCCCTCGAACATCCGCTCGGTATGATCCCGCGAGAGCGATGGTTCCGTGACCGTGGTCTCCCCCTCGGCAAACAGGCCGGCCAAAAGGAGTGCCGATTTGACTTGGGCGCTGGCAATCGGACTCGCATAGTCGATCCCCTTGAGGCGCGTCCCACGGATGGCGAGGGGCGGAAGGTTGCCGCCATCACGACCCATGATCGCGGCCCCCATAGACTTGAGGGGTGCGGTGATCCGGGCCATGGGCCGCTTGCGCAAGTATCGGTCCCCGGTCAGGACAGAGAAAAATGGTTGCCCGGCCAGCACCCCGGTGAGCAACCGCATCGTCGTCCCGGAGTTGCCGGCGTCGAGGACGTCTTCCGGCTCCTTCAACCCATAGAGCCCGCATCCCTGGATCCGCAGCCGGTCGTCCTCGATCCTTTCAACCTCGGCGCCCATAGCGACGAAAGCCCTTGCGGTGCTCCGGCAATCCTCGCTCTGTAATGCCCCGGTGATCTCGGTCACACCGCCGGCTAGCGACCCGAGGATAATCGCGCGGTGAGTGATGGATTTATCGCCCGGAAGCGTCACCGTTCCCTTCAGTGGGCCGGCCGCGCTGACCCGCATTCGGCGCCTTACACCGCTTTCGCCCATGCCCCCTCGATTCGCTCGATGAAGGCGCCCAGGGCCTGTTCGATGAAGGCAGACCCTTCCACGTGATGCCATTGAAGGCCCGTCTCGTGGCGGAACCAGGTGAGTTGTCGCTTGGCGTACCGCCTGGTGTCGCGTTTGAAACAGCCAACGGCATCGTCCAGGATCATTCGCCCTTTCAGATGCTCGATCATGTGGCGATAACCAATAGCACGCAATGGCTTGAGAGCCGGAGAATAGCCGTGACCGAGCAACTTGCGAACCTCATCCAAGAATCCGCGGGACATCATCTCTTCTACTCTCCGCTCGATTCTCTGATACAGCTCGTGACGATCACGCCCGAGACCGAACCGGAGCACAGGTTCGGGGACCGGTTCGTGATTCCGGCGGGCCTCCGCCTTGAGTACAGAAGGGGGACGACCAGTAAGAGTCACCACTTCAAGTGCCCGTATGATGCGGAACAGATCGTTCGGATGGATGGCAGCGGCAGCCTGAGGATCGAGAGCATGGAGCCGCCGGTGAAGAGCCGCGACACCCCCCTTTGCTGCTTCACGACGGAATTCATCCCGAAGCGACATCTCCTCCCCGGGCCCCTCGAACAAGCCACATAAGAACGCTCGGACGTAGAGGCCGGTCCCGCCCACCATGATTGGAACATGCCCGCGGCTGCGGATATCAGCAACGGCAGTTCGCGCTAGTCGCGCGTAATCGGCAGCGTTGAACCCCTGACCTGGATCCACTAGGTCGAGAAGGTGATGAGGAACCCGTCGCTGTTCGTCGGCGCCCGACTTCGCTGTTCCGATATCAAGGCCCCGGTATACCTGCATCGAGTCCGCGGCGACGATCTCACCACCCAGCCTCTCCGCCAGCGCAAGGGCCAGACGTGACTTCCCGACCGCGGTCGGCCCGACAACGATGATCAGCGGTGGAGGTGTCGCCAAGCCATGCCCTCCATTCATTCGCTGCCCATAGGTGTATTCTACAATGGCACCCAATGGCCGTTCATGATCTTAGTCTATCAGGCGCAAGAAGGCGCGTCTAGTGCCGTTCCAACTTGTTGCGGCTAATGGAAGAGAGCCATGCAGCACATACGTCGCTTTCAGCGAAGCTTGACTGATTCGGCGAAAATAGTTGGAACGGCACTAGTGGTACGCAGGGATCGAAAGAGATTCATTTCGAACGGGTCACCGATGCAGGTTCAACGCCTGCAGGATCCTCCGTGGGGCCTCGGCCTTATTCAGGACATAAAAATGGAGCCCGGGGATGCCAGAGTCAAGCAGCTCCTGGCATTGCCGGATTGCATAGTCCACCCCCACCTTCAACTGACCATCGGGATCGTTCCGATGCTGCTCCAAATCAGTCAGAAATGATGGCGGCAGCCTGGCCCCGCACAGGGAAGCAATGCGCTGGATCTGGGCCACGTTGATGACCGGCAGGATACCAGGGATCAGCGGTACAGCAATACCCGCCTCCCGGTAGCGCACGCGAAACTCAAAGAAATCACGGTTGTCGTAGAAGAGCTGGGTGATGACCGCGTCGCCGCCGGCTTCTACTTTTCGCTTCAGATTCGCCAGATCGACCTTAGGGCTTGGAGCCTCCTGATGTGTCTCGGGATAGCCTGCAACCGCGATGCTGAAGTGGGGGAACTCTCGGCGAATCAATGCCACCAGTCCATTGGCGTGTGCGAATCCCCGTTGGGGCTGCTTGAACGCGGTCTCACCTTTGGGGGGATCGCCTCGCAAGGCGATGATGTTCTCAATGCCCAGGTCGGTGGCTCCCTTCAACCACTGGCGAATCTCCTCCTCGGTCGATTCCACGCAGGTTCGGTGGGCTGCCGTCGTGACGCCGAAGGCCTTGCGGATCTTGACGACCAGTTCCAGCGTTTTATCGCGAGTTGATCCTCCAGCACCATAGGTGCACGACACGAACGAAGGCCGGAATTCCATCAATGCCTCCAGGGCAGTAAACAACTGCGCCTCCCCGGCTTCGGTCTTGGGAGGATAGATCTCAAATGAGAGCCCGAACTTGCCCATGCCGTATGCGTCTGCGATCTTCACTGTGGTTCCACAAGGGTTGGTGGCTGTCATCGACCTTTTCTCTGGTCGCGCATCGCGAAGGTTCATGACAAATACAAAGGCCCTCGAGGGGTGCCACCCTTTCGCGAGGGCCTGTCGCGTGATGGGGTCAGACTATATGAATGGGGGGCGATCGAACCTCCGCGGTCAGTGTTTGCCGCGGCCCTTGATCCAGCTCATCATGGAGCGGAGCTCCTTTCCGACCTTCTCAATCGGGTGTTCTGCATCCTTCTTGCGCATCGCCAAGAAGCTTGGACGACCGGCCTGGTTCTCGAGGATCCACTCTCGGGCGAACGTGCCATTTTGGATTTCGCCCAGGATCTTCTGCATCTCTGCCTTGACTCGTTCGTCAATGATCCGCGGTCCCCGGCTGTAGTCACCATACTCCGCGGTGTCGCTGATCGAGTAGCGCATGTAGGCCAAGCCACCCTGGTAAAAGAGGTCGACGATCAGCTTCAACTCATGCATACACTCGAAATAAGCCACCTCCGGCTGGTAGCCTGCGTTGACGAGCGTCTCAAAGGCGGCCTTGACCAACGCAGAAACACCGCCACACAGGACGGTCTGCTCGCCAAACAGGTCGGTCTCTGTCTCTTCCCGGAAGGTGGTCTCCAGGACACCTGCCCTGGTACAGCCGATTCCCTTCGCATAGGCCAGGGCCGTTTGCTTTGCCTTCCCGGAAACGTCCTGGTGGACCGCCAGCAGAGCCGGGACGCCGGCCCCCTCCGTGAAGACCTGGCGCATGAGGTGTCCTGGTGCCTTGGGGGCGATCATCGAGACGTCCACGGTCGGCGGTGGGACGATTTGATGAAAGTGGATGTTGAAGCCGTGTGCGAACATCAGGGTCTTGCCCGGCTTCAGCGCTCTTTCGATCGCCTCCTGGTAGACCTGCTTATGGGTCTGATCCGGGAGCAAGATCATGATGATGTCGCCGGTTTGAGCGGCCTCCTCACAGGTCGCAACCTTCAGGCCATCGGCGTTGACCTTGTCCCAGGATTTGCTTCCCTTGTAGAGACCCACGATCACGTCAAGGCCACTGTCTTTGAAATTCAGGGCATGCGCATGGCCCTGGCTGCCATATCCCATGATGGCGATCGTCTTGCCTTTCAGCAGCTTCAGATCAGCGTCTTTGTCATAGTAGAGCGTAGCCATCTTCCCCCTCCCTGACGTACCCGTTTCCGGGGTCGACCAGTCGCATCCTACAGGTAGGCTTGGGTCGTGAGGTTCAACAGTCGCGCGTTCAGCCCGACGACCTGCTCGCTATCCACAGGGACATCAACCAGAATTGACTTGCCCGCCTGCGTATAGCAGGCATCCATAATCTCTTTCAAGTTGCTCAGATCTGGCTTCAGGTAGAAGCCATCCCAGCCGTGAGCCTTAGCTGCCGCAACAAAGTCGATGCGGGGTAATTTCGAGTGGTACCGGCGTTTCTCGACCGTTGGGATGATGATCTCCAATCCCTTATCGACGATCCCATAGGTTCCATTGTTGATGATAAACAGGCGCAGATCCAGGCTTGCCGCGTCGGCCAGGCAGCCACCGAAGAGTCGCCAGCATCCATCTCCAGAGAAGATAAATGTGTGGAGGCTCGGATCTGCCAGCTTGGCGCCAAGCCCCAGCCCGAACCCTCCGCCCATCGCAGAGCCGTGATGCATAGACCAGAATTTGATGCTCGGATGGGGGCGTTGCGTCACATACTGCCTATCCTTATAGGCGATACAGACGTCATCGAATCCGATGCTGTGTGGTTGCCAGTGCTTTGGCAGCTCTTCGTAGAAGGACATGAAGTCTACACAGTCCTTTCGGACGTCTCGCCATACCTCCCGGAAGTTCAAACTGTCGGGTCTCTCGACCTTTGGTCGGTCCTTTCCCACGCCCAACGCCTTCAACCGAGGGATGACCTCTTCAAGCGCAAAGGCGATATCACCACGGACTTTTTTGTAGTCCCCCTTGCATCGATGCCGAAAATCACCGTTGATCTCGCCGTAGCCATGGAGGTACGCGCCGAAGTGCCACGTGCACTTTGCCGGTATGCTGTCAAGATTGGTCGAGTACTCGCCAGGACAAAACCCGAGTGTAATGAGAATATCTTCCTGGTTCATACTCCGCCAGAGTTCCATGGCCTTATCGTTGCCACCGAACATAATATAGCCATAGCCGAACGGATTCTTGGGCGAAACGGCGTTGGCTCCGTTGACGGACCATACCGTCGGGGCGTGGAGGAGCTCAGAGAGCTGCGTGCTAAGTTCTTGAATATTCGGGCAGAATGCCGCTTCCTCGCCCACATAGATAATCACCCGTCGATGTCTTGCCATCTCCGGGAACTGCTTGAGGAAAGCCTCGATATCTTCCTTGTGAAGGATGCGCGGCGTTTCAGTTCTGGGAACATGCACCCGAGCCTCTTTTGACAGGATGTCCGGGTGGAATGCAATGGCGACCGGTCGTGATTCATGAAGGATATCCTGTGCCTTCATGAGGTCCTGCTCGAGCCGATGGATATTGTCGATGACAATGCAGCCATCCCCCAACTCGGCTCGAAGTTGCGGGACGATATTCATACCGTACTGGGAGACATCTTGCAGCGGCGCCTTCCCGATCGAGCCGGTTGAATTGAGCGCGATGAGGAATACCG
>ERZ1292640.3682-Hain-H43-02um-R1-3682-length-11869-cov-4_pt1 | contig 11869 bp, 12 predicted proteins | sample MGYA00564404_ERZ1292640 | MGnify/ENA primary metagenome ERZ1292640 (study PRJEB36523, sample SAMEA6512636) | groundwater metagenome | collected 2019-01-08 | study: AquaDiva: Metagenomics assemblies of 32 groundwater samples | reverse complement strand
TGACATAAAAACATTATTTGAAAATAATCCATATGTTTCACAAGTGCTTACTAAAGTTTTAAATTATGTAGAAAGTTTAATCCCTGAAGTTACAGATAATATATATGACATAGATCAAGCAATGAAACTTGGTTATAATTGGAAATTTGGTCCATTTGAATTGCTAGATAAAATTAAGGATAGAAAGTTTTATAAAGATGATAGTTTCTTTAATGGAGAGGAATATGTTTCTATACCTAGACCAGAAGGGATAATTTATCTAAAAGATTATCAAGATACACCGCCTATCTATAAGAATAATTCAGCTAATATTTGGGATATTGGCGATGAAGTGGTTGCAATTGAATTTACTAGTAAAATGGCAATGACAAATCATGAAGTATTCGAATTAATATTAGATTTCTTTGATAAAAAAGCTTCAAATTTTAAAGCTATAGTAATTGCAAATAACCAAGCTAATTTTTCAGTTGGTGGGAATCTTCAGTTTATGCTTGATATGGTTCTTAAGAAGAAATGGTCTTCGATTGAGGATTACTTAAAGCTTGGAGCTGAGGCTATGCTCGCTATTAAATATTCTGATATTCCTGTCGTATCCGCTCTTAAAGGAATGGCGCTTGGTGGAGGAGCCGAATTACTACTTCATTCTTATGGTGTAATTGCACATATTGAAACTAATTCTGGTCTAGTTGAATCTGGTGTGGGGCTTATACCTGGATGGGGTGGTTGTAAAGAATTATTGCTTAGAACTAAAAACAAAAAGGATCGACTACAAGCTTTTGAAAATATAGTTAAAGGAAAAATTTCATCAGGTGCCTATGAATTACAAGATATGCTTCAATTTAAAAATTATAAAATCACTGCGAATATAAATAGAGTTTTAGCTGATGCTAAAAATATGGCTTTAAGTTATAAAATTGAAAAGAACGATAAATTTATTCCAATAAAATTAGAGGATAATATAATAGATAATTTTTCTGGATATGACGGAGAAATTGCTAAAGAATTGGCTAATTTATTTAATATGAATGAAACAAGTGAAGAGAAATTAATGCAAAAAGAAAGAGAAATATTTCTGAATTTGTTACATAATAAATCTACAATTGATAGAATAGAGTATATGCTCAAAACAGGAAAAAGACTAATAAATTGATTTTCCTTTATTTTCCCTTAGATGTGCTTTAATATATCAAGTGGCTAATGGAGGATTTATGAAGAATTTGTTTTTATTGAGACATGGTCATTCAGATAATTCAGCGCAAGGTGATTTTGAGCGCATTCTTAACGAAGAAGGGATTCGTAAATGCAAAATAGTTGGGGAAATTCTTCAAAACTACGAGATAGATAAAATTTACTCTTCAGATTCAGTCAGAACGAAGCAGACGGTTGAGAGTGTATTACCATTTCTTAAAGAAGAAATAGAAGTGGTTTATTTATCAAGTTTATATAGATGTTCTGGAGAAGAGTTATTTGAGTTCATTCAAGAATATTCAGAAAAAAATATATTACTAGTAAATCATAATCCAGCGATATCAGAATTGGCTATTTTAATAAATGGATCTAATGATGAAATAGATAAGGGCTTTAGCCCTGGTAGTCTTGCTTTATTTCAAAATAACAAATTAGTTTCTTTTTGGCGATAGTTAGGATGAGAAAGCAAGCGGTTCTTCCTAAAAATTCAGCTTTTGTTTCTGCATCTGCAGGTACTGGTAAAACAAAAATATTAATTGATAGATTGGTTAACCTCTTACTAAATGGCGTTAAACCTAATAAGATATTATGCTTAACTTATACAAAAGCTGCGGCTGCTGAAATTCTAGCTAGAATAAACCAAAAACTCTCCAAATTTACTATTTGTAGCGATGAAGAATTAAAACAAGAGCTCGAGGAAATAGGGATATCTGATTCTTCTCAAGAGATTGAATATAAAGCTAGGATATTATTCGTCGAATTATTAGATTCTATTGAGCCAATTAATATTCAAACCATCCATTCTTTTTGTCAGCAATTATTATTAAAATTTCCTTTTGAGTCTGGGATTGACTTAAACTTTTCTCTTTTAGATGAAAATAAAATTTCCTTATTAATAATGCAGGCTAAAGATATCTTACTCAGTTCTATAGATAAATATTCTGATGTAGAAAAATCTTTATCATATTTAGCTTGGCATATTAAAGAGTATAGTTTGAATGAATTATTAGAAGAGATTATTTTAAATCGTGAGAAGTTAGATCATTTTTTTAAAGATCATAATAATAACCTTGAAGCTGCATTAAGCTCTGTAGATCCTGGGATTCCTAATGAAGAAGAAATTATAATAGAGTTTATTAAAAATATTCCGATTGATAATCCAATTATTGAGGCTCTAAGTTTGAGTGGAAAGAATGATCTATCCAAAAGCAATAAATTAGCAAAATTTTTAAAATATAGCGATGAACTAAAGCAGATACTGTTGTCTGAATATTTAAATTGCTTTTTAACTTCTACAGATGAACCTACTAAAATGCTTTATGGAAAGTATATAAAAGACAAGTTTCCTGAAGTTTCCAAAGTTATGGATACAGAGCAGGAAAGAGTTTATAAATTTAGTATATTTTTTAAAACTATTAAGGCCATTAATTTGAGTAAGGCTTTTATTATCTTAAGTTTTTATATTAGAGATATTTATCAGAATTTAAAATCACAGAGTAATTCCTTGGATTATGATGATTTAATAAGTAAAGCAATGGAGTTACTCAACAATAGCCAGCATGCAGATTGGATTCGTTATAAATTAGATGGTGGTATTGAGCATATATTAATTGATGAAGCTCAGGATGCAAGCAACAGCCAGTGGGGGATCATTAATCGTTTAAGTGAAGATTTTTTAGATGAGGGTAATAAAAGTATTTTTATAGTTGGGGATGCTAAGCAATCTATTTTTGGATTTCAAGGTGCAGTGCCTGAAATTTTTAATAAGATGAATGTATCATTAAGAGCAGAAATGTTGAGAGTGCAGCTTCAAAAATCTTATCGCTCAGGGGCAAAAATCTTAGACTTTGTAGATAAGATTTTTAATCAAGCTCATATTAAAATGAAAGTTTCTGAAGTTGAGGAAGTAATAAAACATGATCTACACAGAGATTCTTTAAGTTCTGTAGAAATATGGCCATTAGTAATAAAAGAAGAATCTAAAGAAAAACAAGAATGGTTATTGCCAAGTCATTATGAACGTCACCCTGAAGCGCAGCTGAAGGGTCCAGTTTGTAACGAAGAAACTGCAGAACAAGAGCTGGCAAAAATGATTGCAGAAAGAATCAAGTTGGAATTAGATTCTAGATCTATGACAAGTCCTGGTGATATAATGATTCTCACAAGAAGGAGAACTGAATTTATTGGATATTTGATAAAGGAGCTGAGAAGCCTAAACGTCGCAACTGCTGGAATTGATAGGTTTACCCTAGTTGAGCATCCTATAGTATTAGATTTAATTGCGCTAAGCTCTTTTGTGCTTTGTAGTGCTGATGATTTAAATTTAGCTATTACATTAAAGTCTCCGCTTTTTAATATTGATGAAACAGAATTACTTGAATTAGCTCATAATCGTGAAGGTTATTTATGGGATGAATTGAAGTTAAGAGATCATTCCTCTATTCGTAAAATAAATGAATTTATGGATATGAGTTATAGTATGACTCCATTTGAATTTTATTTTAATTTAATTGAATATTTTAACGTTAGGTCTAGTTATTTAGAAGAATATGGATCCGAAGCAAATGATATATTAGATACATTTTTAGATCTTGTTTCAGATTTTGAAAAAGAAAATATACCTAGCTTGCAAATATTTCTGGATTTTGTGAATAATGTAAAAACTGAAGTAAAGAGAGATTTTAGTCAAAAAAATGATCAGGTTAGAATAATGACGGTTCATGGTGCGAAAGGGTTACAAGCTCCTTTAGTTTTCTTAACTGACACGGTATCTTTGCCATTTAATAATGATACAATTATTTGGCTAAGTGAAGATAAATTATTATGGCCAGGAAGAAGTAAATATTATCCTGAGATCGCAAAAAAAGCAAAGCTTGAACGGGAAGAAAAAGAATATGCAGAATATTTAAGATTATTATATGTAGCGCTTACTAGAGCTGAGGATAAATTAATCATATGTGGTGCCGCTAAGGAAGAGGAAATTTCACCAAAATGCTGGTATTCAATTTGCAAGAGCGGTTCATTATGAACAAAGATAAGTTGTTGCATAGGTCCATTTATGGATTGGAGGAAAAATTTCCTGAATATTCGGTTAGATTATGGTATAATTCAAAAAACAGGATATATCTATTTTCTTTAGGTATAGGTTTGATGATGTTGCAAATACTTACCCCAAGTATATTGAACTTGCTGCTATTTGTTTTATTAAATTGTTTATATTTTATAGCTCAGACTTTTAAGATTTTGTTGCTGTCTATAGGCGCGCTCAGTAGAAAAGAATCTTACATTATTGGAAAAAATACTTTGCCAATCTATACAATTTTATTGCCTGTGTATAAGGAAGATAAAGTTTTAAGGAAATTAGTCCAGTCAATAAACAAGATAGATTATCCAAAAGACTTATTGGATGTGAAACTCTTAATAGAAGAAGATGATAACAAAACTATTAATGCCTTGAAGGAGATAGATCTACCTGAGTATTTCGAAGTTATTAAAGTTCCGGTTTCTTTTCCAAGAACAAAACCTAAGGCCTGTAATTATGGATTACAGTTTGCTAAAGGAAAATACATAACTATTTATGATGCTGAAGATGCCCCTCATCCCAAACAATTAAAAGAAGTAGTTGAAAGATTTAAAAATGTTCCTGATGATGTGATTTGTGTACAAGCTAAGCTTAATTTTTTTAATAGAGAGGAAAATTCTTTAACTAAACTATTTGCTATTGAATATAGTATCTTGTTTGATTATATGCTTGTTGGATTAAAAAAACTTAAGATGCCAATTCCTTTAGGTGGTACTAGCAATCATTTTATAAGAGAGAAATTAGAAGAATTAGGTGGATGGGATGCTTTTAATGTAACTGAAGATGCAGACCTGGGTATTAGAATGCATCATGCTGGATATAGTTCTGATATAATAAATAGCATAACGTTAGAAGAAGCGCCAATTACGCTTTCTGCTTGGATTAAACAACGTTCAAGATGGATAAAGGGGCATTTATTAACATCTTTATTGCATCTGAATAAATATAATAAATTATCTCTAAGAGAAAAATTATCAGTATTATTATTCTTATATATACCAAATTTAATATATATATTGTTACCTATTTATCTTTTAACTTGTGCGTTATCAAATGAGAAAGAAGAATGCGAATTATTCTGGAAGATTAATTTATATTTGGCTATAATTTTACCCATAGGGCAAAGTTTATTTGTTATTTTGACTAAGAAATGGAATAATATGAGTTTAAGTATTTTTCAAAGCGTTCTTTATTTTTTCCTAATGCCAATAGCAGGAATGAAGGCTTGTTTGCAGATATTTAAAGCTCCATTTTATTGGGATAAAACAGAACATGGTATAAGTAGTTATGAAAAAAAGATTTACAATGAGTAAGATTATAGCGACTTTTTTTGGAATAGGTTATATTCCATTTGCTCCAGGTACTTTTGGTTCAATTGTAGCTTTTCCTTTGTATATACTTCTTACTATAGGTCTTAGTATATTAAAAGGAGGAGTAGCAAATGTCGTTACTAGCGAGTTAATAAATGCTATGCTAGTTGTTATTGTTGGTCTATTTTTCTTAGGATCATGGGCGGCAGATCAGTATAGCAATGATATTGGTAAAAATGATCCCAAAGAGATAGTTATAGATGAGGTGGTTGGACAGCTTCTGGCAATTTGTTTGACCCTAGCTCTTCTTCCTTATATAGGTATTGAAGCGATTATGAAATTTAAAAGTTATGGAATTGATGAATATTATTTAGGGTTGCTTAATTTAGTATCTGCTTTTATTTTATTTAGACTTTTTGATATAACAAAGCCTTGGCCCATTGATTATATTGATAAAAATGTTAAAAACGGTATTGGAGTGATGCTAGACGATGTAGTGGCTGCAATTTTTGCTGTGATCGTGCATTTTTTTGCTTTATATGCAATTATAGATCGGTTATAAATTTCTTGAGGTCACTATTTTCAAATAGTTTTTTTGCTTGGGCATAATCTTTTGGAAGTGATGGATAATCATATTGATCTAAAAAAGCATTACCAAAAAGCTTTTCAGGTGGTAGTCTTTTTTCTTTTATGCCTCTTAATACACCGTAAAAAATTGCGCAAATAACTTCAGCAGGATTGCTATCGCTACAAGATACTCTATGTTCTAATCTTCGATTAAATTTCTGATCAAGAGGGATTCTAATGGCGGCGCTGCGGTTATTTCCTCCCCAACATATTTTGCTTGGTGATTCAAGTAAATTTCCAATATAGCGAGCGTAAGCATCTTTGTATGGAGCAAAAAATACCATAGCCTCTTCCATGGTTGCGCATAATCCTCCTATGGAATAAAGCAGAAACTCAGATTCTAATCCTCCATTTTTAATAAATAAATTATTCCCTTTAGAATTTTCTAGATGAAGATGAACATGAAATGCATTACCAGGCTGCTCTTGAAAAGGTTTTGCGCTAAAATCAGCTTTCATATTTTGAGTCATGGCCTGATTATTGATTAGCTTTCTAATTTCTAAAACTTCTTTAATAGCTTTGGAAATATCTCTAGTGTGATTTGTGCGAATCTCAAATTGATTTAATCCTTTCTCTTTTTCAATTATCAGGTTTAATTGTAATTTATCTGCTTGCCATAGGGAATCTTGCAGATTATTATCTTCAGGTAAAAGGTAAAATTCCGTTTCAGTTCCGATTACTGGAAATAGATCTAGGCTTTTAAGCTCAGATAAAAGAAGATTTAATAGAGAAATTTTTTTAAGATTATTCATATGTACCTCAATATTAATATTATATCATTATGATTGAATGGAAAACAAGTAATCAAGCTATAGATTACCAAGATGCAGTAGAGCTGATGGAAAAAAGGGTGGAACAAATTCACCAAGGTAAGGCGAGTGAGCTCATTTGGTTCTTGGAACATCCTTCAATTTATACTGCTGGAAGCAGTGCAGAGGATAATGAGCTAATGAATCCAAATGGACTGCCGGTATATAATACGGGAAGAGGGGGAAAATATACTTATCACGGCCCTGGTCAAAGAATTATTTACTTGATGCTTGATCTTAAAGACAGAGGTAAGGATTTACGTAAATTTGTAGCTACTATAGAAGACTGGGTCATTGCAAGCTTAAGAGAAATTGGTATAGTTGCGGAGAAAAAAGAAGGGAGAATAGGTATTTGGACTGTTAATAACAGGCAAAAAGAGTTAAAGATAGCTGCCATAGGTATTAGAGTGCGTAAATGGGTTACATATCACGGTGTTTCTATAAATATTTCCCCAGATCTTGATTATTACAAAGGCATAATTGCTTGCGGAATAAGAGAATATGGCGTAACTTCTTTTAAGGATTTAGGTTTTAATATTTCGTCTATTGATATAGATAATATTTTAAAGAGAAAATTCTATGATTTTTTTTAGATTACTATCATTTTTACTTTTTGTCTGGCTTATGGGTTTTTGGTGGTTCACAATTCAAATACCAAAATATAAAATAGAATTGAATGGTAAAGCAGATGCTATTATTGTTTTAACTGGTGCTCTTGGAAGAATAGATGCTGGACTTCAATTGCTAAGTGATAAATATGCTGAGCATTTATTTATATCTGGTGTGGGGCAAAAAACGCTATTGGAAGATTTAAGTAAATATTTAGTGAGTTTTCCAGCTAAACAAGCAGTTGAATTAAAATCTGAGATAACTTTGGGTCATTTTGCAAATTCCACTAAAGAAAATGCAATAGAAACTGCGCAGTGGATAAAGAAGAATAATTATAAAAAGATAATTTTAGTAACTTCAAATTATCATATGCCTAGAAGCTTATATTTGTTTAGAAAGCTAATGCCCGCTGATGTCGAGGTAATACCTTACGCTATAATTAAGAAAAGGGGTTTCAATAATTACAAGTTATTGTCCATAGAGTATCATAAATTTTTATATGAGTTATTAAATTGATTAGATCGTTATTATTTTATATTGCTGCTACTATTTGGCTTTTTATAGTAGGGATAATTTTCTCACCTGTAATTTTTCTTCCGAGTAGATTCGTCATTATTATTGTAGGAAAAGTATGGGCTGGTGGAACATATTATTTGCTAAAGACGATTTGTAATTTAAGCGTAGTTGTTAAGGGAAAAAAGTTCATGCCAAAGCATAGTGCTATATATGCTTCTAAACATCAATCTGCTTTAGAAACTTTTATGTATTTATTCATTCTTAATAAGCCAGTTTTTATATTAAAAAAGGAGTTGTTAAAATTACCAGTGATTGGTTTTTATATGAAAAAAATGGGAATGATCGCCATAGATAGAAATGGTGGTATCAAAAGCTTAAAATTTTTATTAGAACAAGTGCAGGAAAAAATTAATGATGGCTATTCGATAGTGATTTTTCCTGAAGGCACTAGAACATCACCAGGTAAGACTGTAGACTACCACCCAGGCATCGCAGCTATTTACAATCTTAAAGCTGCACCTGTTATTCCAGTAGCATTAAATACTGGTATGTTCTGGCCTAAAGATACTATTCTTAAAAAACCTGGTAAAACTATCATAGAATTTCTTCCTGCTATATCTAACGAATTGGATAAAAGAAGTTTTATGGAAGAATTAAAAAAGACTATAGAAGAAAAATGTTTAGTTATTAGTAGAAACTAAATTATTAAAATACTCTACAGCTTCTTCATATGGTAATTTTACCATAGTTTCAGCCTGTTCTCGTGTGACTTGGAAGTGATGCCAATCTATTGGGTCATTCCAATTTCCACCCCAAATAGAGAAACCATGTTTCTTAAAAACATCAATAACTGTTTCTTTGTTTTCAAATACAGTTTCAACCATTCCAGCTCTGATATTTGTGCGATTAATATATTCCATACCAATAGGAGGAAATATTGGAACAGAAGTCTTTTTATTTTCGTAACTAGTTATTAAATAAGGATTTTGCTGTGGATTTACATCAATTGCCATGCCATATGAATGTAGCGATATAATGCTGCTATTAGGAATGTTACGGCAGTTAAAGCTTGAGCTATTATTTTGCTCCATAGAGAGCTCATCATTTCCATTATATTTATTAATAAGATTGATAGATTCTATTGGAAATTTATTATCATATAATTCTTTAAAAATGGCCAGCACATGATCTGCTATAACATCAAAAACCACTAATTCTCCATCATCATGGTTATTTCCATCAAAATCAATATAAGAGACTCTTAATAAAGTCAATCTATCTAAAGTAATAGGGCAGGTTATATTCCATATTTTTTTCTTTATCATTTCATTTCTAAGTTTATGATCTATAGGTGATTTAGAAAAATTATCCATAAGCTTTTGACTCTTCCTTGAAATAGAAAATGCTAAAAATAAAACAAGCAAACTTGCTAATAAACATATTATAATTATAGATCTATTTTTTATCATTTTCATCGCATTTTATTACTAATGTACCGGCCAATTTATCGTGCCAGCCTTGTTTTTTAGGATCGAAAACAATCCATAGATAACCAAGAAAAAAAGGTAAGGCTGATAAAATACATGAAAATACCCGAATAACTAATTGTTTATTCGTTGGCTTTCCTAAAGTAGCAGCATCTACGATTTTAATCGATAGAAGCATTTTTCCAGGTGTAGCTTGCTTCTTTATCCAAAATATTAGCAATAAAACGCCCATAACAGTAACTTGAAATAATATATCAAGAATCATCTTATAGAAAGCGTTGTGGACAAAGAAATAATCATTAAATAATTTATGTTGTGTAATAAAGTCAGCCATATTCATGCTTCGCTCTGGAGTTTGTTGCATTTCTGTGATAATCTGCGCCATGACCTCACTAGGAAGTATATTGCCATAAATTAAATTCGAAGATATTGCAAAAAGCGGCATGAAAAACAAACCAATAAGAAATAAATCAATAACGTTAGATAGCATTCTAGCTTGGAAACTTACGTAAATTGAATCTTTTTTTAAGATATATTTATTTTTCATAAATCATTGTATCTCGTTATTAGAAGAGTATGCAATTATTGCGCTCTTCAGTCTTTTTGAATCTTTCTTAATTATACTTATAGGAACTTCTAAAGGCAATTTTTCTTTCTCTTCTGCAGCTAATAGAGTATTCTTATCTGTTGCATGATTGCATGATTTAATGTTTCCTTGCTCAGAATAGCAATAATCATAATTTTGAGTTTTATTATCAAGATTGGTCCATGTTTTTAGTACCTTTTTAGCATAAATTTCTCCTGCAGGGGATTGCGAATGATAAAAGGCTACAGCTTGTTGCCAGTTTTGAGAGATATTATAATTCTTCTTTAAGAAATTAGCTGCATACTCGATATTATCTTTTGGTTCGAAAGCTTGAGCTAATGTAGAGAATGCATTTTGATGATGATGAAGATTTATTTGCATGCAACCTATATCGATATTTGTATAGCCCATTTTTAGCATTTGCCTCACTTTTTCAACAGCTTCCTTTTTAGTTGAAAAATAATAAGACTTACCGCCCTGGTTTATAGACCATGGCCAAGGTATGTATATTTTTGCTTTCGAAAACCAACGGCCAGTTTCTCTAATCGAAATAGATCGTAATAGATGTTTAGGGATTTGATATTTTGCTTCAAAATGATCAAAATAATTATTACAGTAATTGGAATTATGTAACGTTAAATAATCTTGATAATCAATGCCATGAGCGCATAAGCTGCCAAATAAAATACATAAATAATATAAAATTCTATTCATCATTTATTTTAGAGATCTCAATATTTGTAAGTTGATTAGAATTCTTAGTGATTATTTTAAAATGAAACCCATAAAAATCAAAGCTTTCATTTTCATCTGGTATTCTTTGTGCTTCATTGATGAGTAGACCAGCTATAGTTGTAGCTTCTTCTTCAGGGAGATTCCAATTTAATATTCTATTTAAATCTCGAATTGTAACTTTACCTTTAACAAGACAAGTATTTTTTTGGATAATAATATTATCTCTATCATTATCATGCTCATCTTGAATTAATCCTACTACTTCTTCTAAAATATCTGATAATGTGATTAGTCCTTGAATATCTCCATATTCATCTATTACAATAGCAGAACGAATTTTACGTGTTCTAAACTCAGAAAGAAGCTCATCTAATCTTGTATTTTCATGAATAAACATAGGCTCTACTACGAGTTCTTGTAAATTTATCTTCTTAAGATCTTGATTTTCAATAAAAGAATGTAAGAAATCTTTAGAACTCAAGATACCAATTATATTATCAGGTGAATCTTTCCAAACTGGTATTCTAGAATGTTTAATCTCTTTTATTTCTTTTGCTATATCATCAATGTTCTGATCTATATTTATATCTTTTATATCTTTTCTATGAGTCATGACCTCTTTTACTTGAGTTTCTCTTAAATAAAAAACGCCATCTAACATGTATTTATCGCTTTGATCTACACTCCCTTCCTTGTGATATAATTCAATAGTGCCTCTGATTTCATCAGTTGGCGAAATCATATAATTTGGAGATTGACCAATATTTGAAAATATTAATATTGTTTGAACAATTTTATTTGTAAGTTTAGTAATTTTACTAACTTTGTTTCTTAATACCGCTTCTGCTTTACAAGATCAAATTCGAGTAGTTGAATGTAAGTTGAGTTATAATGACCTAAATTTTAATCCTTGGGATGGA
>ERZ1292640.3681-Hain-H43-02um-R1-3681-length-11869-cov-5_pt1 | contig 11869 bp, 10 predicted proteins | sample MGYA00564404_ERZ1292640 | MGnify/ENA primary metagenome ERZ1292640 (study PRJEB36523, sample SAMEA6512636) | groundwater metagenome | collected 2019-01-08 | study: AquaDiva: Metagenomics assemblies of 32 groundwater samples | reverse complement strand
ACTGGTACGAGATCCCGCAACTATCGAAGCACGTTCGCCCGGACGGATTGGCATTGGGCCAGGCTTCCTGATGTCCCAGATTGTCGCCCGGATCCTTGAAAACCTTGAGTTTGGTGTTCTTACGATTCTCATCGGTGGCGGGCATGCGGGCGTTGGGATTGGCCGGCGTCGCAGGGTCGTAGAGTTGAAGCTCCGGGTACACGTATGGATTGAGCGGGCGGTCCACCGCCAGAACGTCGAATGCACCACCGTAGAGGTTGTACCAGACGCCATCGGGATTTCCTCCCGCAAAGCTCCAGGTGCAGAACCCGGTCACCCCGGCGTTGATGTCGCGCGGATTGAGCGCGCGGGTGCGTTTCCTTCCTCCGTGGTTGTACATCAGCGTAATGGGCATCATCGCCTTGTTGTCGGCCTGATACATGTTCGTCGAGTTGTTGATCATCCTGATGTTCGACATCGAGATCGCGATCTGGGCGACCTTCCTCGCTTTGCCCAGCGCGGGCAACAGCAGGGAGATGAGCAGCGCGATGATCGCGATGACCACGAGCAACTCAATCAGCGTGAATGCTTGAGGGCGTGGGAGCCTCAGAGCGCGTCTAGTCGTCATGGAATTCCGCCTTTCAAGTCGCCCGGAACAGGTCGTGAACAAGCCCCGCGAAAGGCCCCGAACGGGACCCGATATCAGGATATCACCTCCGGGCGGGATTGCAAGCGGATTTCAGCCTCCCCATCCTCCCCCCGGCCCATGGCCCGTTGCGGTATCCTCGGACCCATGCACACCGCCGCCCGAAACCTTCTCGCCCTCGCCGCGCTCGTGGTCCTCCCAGCCCAGGTGCCAGCCGATCCCCCCGCGTTCCCCCCGATCCTCGCTCCCGCCAAAGACGGCCTCGCCATTCCCTCTCCCGCTCAGCTCGCCTGGGCCGACCTCGAAGTGGGCATGTTCATCCACATGGCCCCGCAGACCTGGCAGGACACCGAGTCCGACAACCTCACGACCAAGCCGGCGGACATCAACCCCGACAAACTCGACACCGAGCAGTGGGTGAAGGTCGCCCAGTCCATGGGTGCCCGGTACATCGTCTTTGTCGCCAAGCACGAGGGCGGCTTTTGCTGGTGGCAGACCAAAACCACCGAGCACGGCGTCTCAAACTCCCCCTGGCGCGCCGGCAAGGGCGACGTGCTCGCCGACCTCGCCGCTTCGTGCAAGAAGCACGACATGAAGCTGGGCGTCTACCTCTCGCCCCAGGACCGCGTTCACAAAGTGGGCGTGGGCGGCAAGGCCGACGACCCCGCAAAGCAGGCCGACTACGAGAAGCTCTTCCGCGAGCAGCTCACCGAGGTCCTCTCCCGCTACGGCGAGATGATGGAGGTCTGGTTCGATGGCAGCCTGGTCTTCGACGTGGGCGATATTCTCGCCAAGCACGCCCCCAATGCCGTCGTCTTTCAGGGCCCGCAAGCGACCATCCGCTGGGTCGGCAACGAGGAGGGCATCGCCCCCTACCCCGGATGGAACGCCGTCACCTATCCCAAGGCCGGCAAGAAGTGGGGGGACTACATGGGCGACGACGGCGACCCAAGGGGCAATCGCTGGCTGCCCAATGAGTGCGACGCCCGCATCCGCTCGACCTGGTTCTGGAAGACAAACAACGAGAAGACGCTCAAGAGTCTCCCCAAGCTCATGGAGATGTACGAGCAGTCGGTCGGCCGCGGCGGCGTGCTCTTGCTCAACAACACGCCCGATCGCTCTGGCTTGATCCCCGACGCGGACGCGAAGCGCTCGGCCGAACTGGGCGCCGAGATCAAGCGCCGCTATGGCGTGCCCGCCGGCGACGTGTCGGGAAAGGGGTCCGAGCACCGCGTGATGCCCTCGTCAGCCACCTCGATCGACCGGGCGGTGCTCGCCGAGGAGATCGAACTGGGCGAACGCGTCCGCAAGTACGTCATCGAGGGGCGCGTCGACGGCGCCTGGAAGACCCTGGCCCAGGGCACCGCCATCGGGCACAAGCGCATCGAGCGGTTTGAGGCGGCCACCGTGACCGAGGTGCGCCTCCGCATCACGGAATCGGTGGGCGAGCCCAGGATCAGGACATTCGCCGTGTACCGAGCGCAATGAACGCGGCAGGGCTCGGGTGCGTCCGCGCTCAGTACTTGTTGAGCGAATTGGTGCCAAAGCAAGCGGTCCAGACGTTCGCGCCGTCGAACACAACCCCCCGTGGCGCGGCGCCCGCGGTGAAGATTCCCATCCGAACCCCATCGCTCGCCCGGATCTTGGTGGTGTTGTTCGCGTCCATGGCGCTCACCCAGATGTTCGACCCGTCGAAGGCCACGCCAAAGGGATTGGCGCCCGTCGGGAAAGTGCCCGCGCTCGAGCCGTCGGCCGCGAGCAGTCTCGAGACGTCGGAACTGCCGCCGTTGGCGATCCAGATGTAGGTCCCGTCGTAGGCGACCCCGCGCGGCGTGGTTCCCGTGTTGTAGGTGCCCAGCACCACGCTGTCGCTGGCCCGCATCTTGGTGACGGTGTTGGCGGTGCTGTTGGCGATCCAAACGTGGGCGCCGTCGAACGCGATGCCGTCGGGTCCGGTGCCGGTGGCGTACGTTCCGACGAGCGCGCCGGTGGTGGCGCGAATTTTGGTCACGTTGTTCGACGTGTAATTCGCCGTCCAGACGTAGGTGCCGTCAAAGGCAACCGCGTACGGGTTGGCCCCCGTCGGGTACGTGCCGAACACCGCCCCGTCGCTGAGGCGAACGCGACTGACGGAATTGGAGTTGAGATTCGCGACCCACATGCTCAACCCGTCGCAGGCGAGAGAGACGGGATTCAGTCCCACGTCGAACGTGCCGACGATGACTCCGTCGCTGGCCCTCAGTTTGGAGACCGAGCCGACGCTGTAGTTGGTGACCCAGATGAACTCGCCGTCGAACGCCATGCCAAGCGGCCCGCCCGGCGCCGGGAACGCGATGCTCTGATTCGCTTCGTACCACTTCAGCATCGCAATCTGCTTGTGGTTTCGAGCGACGCCCGGCCCGCTTGCCGCGCTGGTCTGGACCGAGCCGTCGGGGAACTTGATCCCGCCCGTCGTGCTCTCGATGGTGCCCGCGACCGACAGCTTCTGGCCCGGAGTCGACAGGCCAATCCCCACGTTGCCCGCCGTGTACACCGCGCTGGTCCCGTTGAGCGAGAATGGCGACGCCCCCGCCGGTCCTTGCGGCCCGGTCAAACCCTGCGGCCCCATCGGGCCCTCGGGACCCTGAGGCCCCATCAGGCCCTGTGGTCCTGTGGGCCCCGCCGGTCCAGTCGCGCCCTGGGGACCCTGCACGCCCTGGAGTCCTTGCGGACCTTGCGGTCCTTGCAAGCCTTGCGGGCCCTGGGGACCAGGCTGGCTGTTGAGTGCGTACAGGGCGTACGGCGCCGCGGTGATGTGCTGACGCGGCGTCAGCGTCGTGTAGTTCACATCGGCGCCCGTGCGCACGTCGATCTCGAGCCAGCGCTCGCTGCCCTCCCACGCGGCTCCGCCGAAATCGAGCACGGCCGTGAAAAGCCCGCCCGTCACGCTCGCTCCGGTGAGTTGCAGCGTGCTGCCGATCTGCTGGCCCGCGGCCGAGGCAGAATAGAGGCGGAAGCGAAGATCGGCGTTGCCGCTGTACGCCACGCCCTGCGAGGAGAGTTTCCCGTCGTAGGTGACCCCCGTCCCCAGGGGTGTCTGCGCGTGAGCCGTCATCGGGCTCAGCAAGATCGCGGCGGGAACGATCACGAACATCGAGAGCGACGAGGCAAACAGACGAGTCAACATAGCAAGTTCTCCAGCCCACTAGCATACCCGACCCTGCGCGCAACTCCACGCAAAATGGCGTGAAACGAGGCGCGGCGAGGCGGGAAGAGGCTAAGACCGCGAGCCACTCCAGTCAATCAGGCGCTCAAAAGGCCTTGTTCTCGGGCTCGAAACGAGGCCAGAATCAAGGGCTCATCGTGCGCGGGGAAGTTTCCCGCTTTCAACATCTTCCACGCACGCCTCACATTTACGCATCACATGTACGCCTTGATCCACAGCCGGATCCCCGTCTGCACGCCCAGCGTGAGAATCGAAAGTATGAAGGCATCCGGGATGTCCAGGTCGAACAGATCCCAAAGCAACGCGGCGTAACAGGCCGCCATCAGGATCGCCACTCCGGGCAAGAACATGATCGTCCCCTGCCCCAGCAGGAGACCCTCGGTGCAGAGATAGGCCGCCCCCAGCCGAAGTGCGATCAGCCTCCACGGGCTCTCAAACCCCAGCCAGATCAGCCCGTACCCCGCGTACACCACCAGCCCCACCAGCCACCCCGCGCCCAGCGTGATCCAGAGCCTCGCCATGTCGTCCCACGATCGCTCGATGAGCGCGACCGCCAGCGTCATCACCACCGCCGCGGCCCCGATCATGATCAGCGGCTTCTTGTAGTCGAGCCCCTGCGCTATCAGCGCGTCATGGTCCCGGCGCGCCTGGCGTCCCTTGAGCACTTTGCCGCACTCGGGGCACCGAAACGCTCTCAGCCCGCGCAGGTCGTACCCGCAGTGCGGGCAGGGCCTGGGGTTCTCCGGCGTCGCATCGGCGATCTCGGCGTGGGTTCTGGATGCGGCCGAGCGCTGGTCGTGCCCGCACGCGACACACAGGACGCTCCCCTCCTGCATCGGCCTGCCGCACTCTGGACAGGACTGGCGCCGGTGACTGACGGGAGCCTCGGGCTCGACGGGAATCGGCGGGGCACCCGACGCGTCGCGTTCGATCCGCGCCGGCTTGTGCTCGTCGAAGCTCATGATGGCCCGCCACCTCCGGCCGCCCAATCAGACCGTCCGATCACACCGCCATAATCTCTTTGGTCTTGGACTCAACCGCCTTGTCCACCTTCTCCTCGTACTGCTTGAGGAGCTTTTGGATCTCCTCCTTGAGCGTGTCGATGTCGTCCTCGGCGAAATTGTGCGCCTTGTTGGTCTTGAGGGCGTCGGCGTGCTTGTTGGCGTCGCGGCGCACGTTGCGGATGGCGACCTTCTGCTCCTCGCCGAACTTCTTCACCCGCGTCGCAAACTGCTGACGCCGCTCCGACGACAGCGCCGGAACCATGATCCGCAGCTGCTTGCCCTCGTTGATCGGGTTGAACCCCAGCTGCGCCGCCTCCACCGCCTGCTTGATCGGGCCGATCGCCTGCGCGTCGAACGGCTTGACGATCAGCTGCGTCCCTTCCGCCACGCTGATCGCCGCCAGCGCCTTGATCTCCGTCTGCGCGCCGTAGTAGTCCACCTTCAGAAAGTTGATCAGGTCGGGCGTCGCTCGCCCGGTCCGGATTCCCTTGAACTCGTGCTCAAGATGCTTGAGAGATTTCTCCATCACCTCTTCGGCCTCAAGGAGAATCGTGTCGGGATCAGCGCTCATGGGTCGGGCTCCGTTCAAAGCTTTCGATGCGGACTGCTCTTCTATAGGATAGCGATCGGGCGGGTGGGGGTGAGGGAGGGTTGGGGAAGGGCTTTGGATCAGGCGTGCACGAGCGTGCCGATCGACTCGCCGCGAACGACCCGGGCGATGTTCCCGGGCTTCTTGAAGTCGAAAATGATGATCGGGATGTTGTGCTCCTGGCACATCGCAAACGCCGCCGTGTCCATCACCTTGAGATTCTTGGAGATCGCCTCGGCGTACGTCACCGTGTCGTACCGCGTCGCCGTCGGGTCCTTCTTGGGGTCGGCGGTGTACACCCCGTCCACCTTGGTCGCCTTGAGCAGCACGTCGCACTCAAGCTCCGTCGCACGCAGCGAGGCGCACGTGTCGGTCGTGAAGAACGGATTGCCCGTCCCCGCCGCCAGGATCACCACCCGCCCCTTCTCCATGTGCCGCAGCGCACGCCCCCGGATGAAAGACTCGGCCACCGCCCGGATCTCAATCGCCGACTGCACCCGGCACGCCACGCCCACGGTCTTGAGCTTCTCCTTGAGCGCCAGGGCGTTCATCACCGTCCCCAGCATCCCCATGTAATCCGCCGTCGCCTGCGGAATCACCCCCGAAGCAGCCAGCGTCGCCCCGCGGATCATGTTTCCCCCGCCCACCACGATGGCAAGCTGCACGCCGTCCGCCCCCCCGGGCTCCAGGGCCGCCTTGATCTCCCCGGCGATCACGCTCAACTCCTCGGGGTCGATCCCAAACGAACCCGCCCGGCAAAACGCCTCGCCCGAGAGTTTCAGAAGGATCCGACGATAACGGGGGCGTGATGGAGTCATGTCCGGTGTTGTAGGGGTCGCGCCCCCCTTCTTCAAATGGACCCCGACCTCCCCGGTCCTCGCCAATACGGGAACCGGTCCCCCTGGCGTGCGAATAGGGTGCAGCCCACCGCCCCAGACTCGGTAGGCTTGAGCACGCACCCCGATCGACTCGCTCCCGCTCCCGGCCGGTGCGGGCAATATTCGGGGAACCTTTGGGCCCTCCCGCGGTCGAATGCTCCGCACCACAGGCCCTACCGACAAACGCACGCGTGTGCGGGCCCAAAGCCGATAGAATCGATCATGAACGGCACCCCAAGCCACAACACCTTCGAGGGTGCAGCCCTGGAACCCTCACCCGACCCCGCGCTCCCCCTGGGTCAGTCCTGGCGCCCGTCCCGCGCTGGCTGGTGGGCCGTCTTCTCCATCAAAGCCATCCTCCTGGGACTCGCCCTCTCGATCCTCGCACACATCACCCTGGGCGGCGTCCTCTACGGCATCTGGATCCGAGGCGGGGGGAACGGCTCCGACACCACCGGCGGCCCCGGCAGCGGCGGCGTCCAGATGGCCGTCATGTCCGAAGTTGAACTCAACCAGCTCATGGGCGGCGCCGTCGACGACTCGGCTCCCGCGCTCAGCGGCAGCATGACCGCCGAAGTCGCCCCTGCCGACGACCGGCTCTCAGGCCCCCCCGGCGACACGCTCGCCGGCGGCGAGGGGCTCACCACCATCGCGGGCGGACCCACCGGCGGCGGTGACGTCTCGGGCACCGACGGCATCGGCGGCGGCCCCGGAGGCGCAGGCGGCGGTGGCGGCGGTACCAGCTTCTTTGGTGTTGAGGCCCGCGGCGACCGCTTCGCCTTCATCATCGACGTCTCGGGCTCCATGCTCGGTGATCGCATCGCCGAGCTCAAGTCCCAGCTCAAGAGCTCCGTCATGGAACTCTCCGAGACTTCCACCTTCATCATCGTCACCTTCAGCACCCAGTCCGCCGTCCTGGGCGACAAGGTCGAATGGACCGAAGCCACCCAGCGAAAGAAGGGCTGGGCGCTCGAGGTGATCTCGGGCCTCAACGCCGATGGCAACACCATCCCCCTCGACGCCTTCAAGCTCCTTTCGGGCCTGCGCCCCAAGCCCGACGCCATCTTCTTCATGACCGACGGCGGCTTCGACCCCAGCCTCATCGCCTGGCTCGAGAAGAACAACGTCGGCCCGCGCGTCAAGATCCACTGCATCTGCTTCGAGGACAACCAGGGCGAGACCGTCATGAAGGAAATCGCCCAGCGATCGCACGGCACCTACAAGTTCGTGCCCAGGAGGACCCGTTGAGGCCGACCGCCTTGCTCGCTCTCGCGCTCCTCTGGCCCGTTGCCGGCGAAAACCTCGCCACCGCGTTGCCCGAGCCCGGAGTCGTCCTCCGCGGCAACTCGGGCGTTTCGGGCGGCGACTGCATCGCCGTCAACGCCCAGGGTGTCACCGTCGTCCGCGATCGCGATCCCAGCGGCAAGCCCACCCGCACCGCCGTGCTCTCGTGGGACCAGGTCAAACTCGTCCAGGGCCCGCTCCAGGCCGACGCCCAGGCCTTCGAAGTCATCGCCGACAAGGCCTGGCGGGCGCGCTCACGCCTCGAACGCGGCGATCTTGTTGCCGCCGAGCCCATCTTCGAAGACCTCTTCCACCAATACGCCCAGAAGGCCGGTCCGACCACCGCCGTCATCGCCGGCGGCCTGCTCCGCTGCCGCCTCGCTCGCGGCGCTCAAACCGCCGCTGTCCAGGCATGGCTCTCCTGGGTCCTGGCCACCGGCTCATCCGTGAGCGCCTCAAACCCCGCCGACGCGCTCCCCGAGAGCGTCGGCGCCGAAGTGTCGCGCCTGGTCGATCCCGCCACCGGCCTCTCCCCCTCGCTTCCCCCTCTGTGGCTCTCGACCACCGCGGTGCAGGTCTTTGCCTCCAGCGATCTTCCGCCCAGCGACCGCGCCAAGGGCACCACCCCCTCCGAGCCCGCGAGATCCTCGCTCATCGAGGAGCGAGTGCGCACACTCCTTGAGCTCTACGTCCAGTCCGCTCGCGCCGATTGCGGCCTGATGTCCAAGGAGCCCGCAAAGCTCCCCGATATTCCCGCCAGCTCCGACGTGGGCGTCCGCGTCGTCGCCGACATGCTCCGCGCACGCCTCGGTGAGCCGCCCGCACGCAAAGAGGCTCGCAAGGCTCTCACCGAACGCCTCAACGCCAAGACTCCGCCTTGGCTTCAGGCCTGGTGCCGCGTCGCCATCGGCCGTTCGCTCCTGGCCGAGCCCGACGTCGAGCAGCAGCGCATGGGCGTGGTCACGCTCCTCATCGTCGCCTCGAGGTCCTCACCAACCGACGCCTACATCAACGGCCTGGCTCTCGCCGACGCGGTGCTCGGCCTGGCCAAGCTCGGCGACGACGCCGGGGCCGCACTCTTGGCCGGCGAACTCGCCGACCGCTTCGCCGGACATCCCGCCCTCGAATCGCCCCTTCTCGCCAAGTGGACCAACCGCAAGAAGTCCAGCACGCCCCCCAAACCCGTCGACCCTCCCGCAGCACCCACCCCCTTCAACGATCCGTCGCGTCCGGGCGCAACCCCGCCGACCAAGTAAGGAGTTTCCCAATCGTGACCACGCCCCTCTTCACGACTCTCGCCGCCGCCGGCGACATCCGCGTCCTCGAATACGTCACCAAGGGTGGCTTCGTCGGCTACATCCTCGTGGGGCTCTCGGTCCTCGCCCTGGGTATCTGCATCGCCAACGCGTTGCAGCTGCGCATGAGCACGCTCGCTCCCGCCAAGGTCGTCGAGGGGCTGGAGCATCACCTCCGCCAGCAGGATGTCGAGGGCGCCACCGCGTTCTGCAACGAGCCCGCCAACGACTGCTTCCTCACCCGCATGTTCTCCTCCGCCCTCGTCCGTTGCTCCCGCTCGCCCTTTGGCTTTCTGGAACTCCGCTCCGCCCTCGAAGAGGCCGGCCAGCGCCAGGTCGACCGGCTCACCAAGCTCACCGACGCCGTCGGCCTTGTCGCCGCACTGGGCCCGATGCTCGGGCTGCTGGGCACCGTGTTTGGCATGATCGGCGCCTTCAACACCATCGGAACGCTCGAGGGCTCCGCACGCTCGAGCCAGCTCGCCGTCTACATGTCACACGCCCTGGTCGCCACCGCCCTGGGTCTGGTCGTCGCCATCCCCTGCACCGCCGCATTTACCTTCTTCAAGCGTCGCCTCGACCGCCTCGCCGGTGAGGTCGGCCAGACCAGCGAAGAGCTCGCCTCCTACGTCCAGGGCAAGGCAGCCGCCCCCTCCGCGGCCAAGCCCGTCGCCGGCTCCATCGGCCCAGGGCGAGCCGGCCCGGGTGCTCAAGGCACCCAAGGCCGCGGCCCGGGTGTGGGAGCACACGCCTCATGAAGCTCGGTCGCGTCAAGGCAAGGCCCGAAGCCGGCTTCGATCTCACCCCGATGATCGACGTCGTGCTTTTGCTCATCATCTTCTTCGTCCTCTCCGCGCAGTTCGCCCAGGGCGTGCGCAAGCAGGTCGCGCTCCCCACGGAAATGGGCGAGAAGGATCCCGCCCAGGCCGGCTCAAGCAGCGTCGTCATCGACATCGACCGTTCGGGCGAGATGTTCCGCGCCGGTGAACGCCTCGACATGGACCGCCTCAAGGCCACCCTCCGCGGCGAGCTCGCCCAGACCGGCGGCAACCCCGACGCCGTCGCCATCATCGTCCGCGCCGACCGCGACGCCGAGTCCGCACACCTCAACAAGGTCGCACGCGCTCTCTCGGAGATCGGCCTCAAAAACTGGAAGCTCGCGACCTCCGCCGACCAGGCGCCTCCCCTCCCCGCCGGAGGTGGCTCATGACCATCAAACGCACCAAACGCACCGAGCTCGACATCCCCCGCCTTCCCCTGGTCGCCCTCATCGATGTCGTGCTCTTCCTCCTCATCTACTTCATCATGGTCGGCAACCTCGCCCCCGTCGAGCAGAGCCTCGAGACCGCCCTCAAAACCGACCGCAAGGCCTCGGGCGATTCCAGCAACCTCGTCCCCCAGATCGTCTCCGTCGACGCCGTCGCCGGCAAGGCCACCTATCAGATCGGCGAGCGCGTCATCGCCGACAAGTCCACCCTCACCGGAGTGCTCATCGGGCTCAACAAGGACGCGGGCGTCGTCGTTCGCGTCTCGGGACGTGCCCCCGTCTGGGCCGCCGCCGCCGCCGTTCAGGCCTGCAAAGACGCCGGTTTCACCAAGGTCAGCTACGTCCCCCGGGGCACCTAAGCCGATGGCGATTCGTTCCACCCTCCGCCTCCTCTCCCTCGCGTCCATCGTGCTGGCGTCCAGCGCCGCGCACGCCCAGTCCTCCGACGAGTCCCTCACCGGTCAGGCCGCTGATCAGCGCGTCACCGAGTACCTCTCCTCAAGAGGCCTGGACCAGATCTTGGCCGCCCACCATCGCGCCAAGCTCACCGAAGGCACCCCCGACGAGCGCAAAGAAGCCGCCGAGGCCCTGGGTGTGCTCTATTCGCGTCAGCTCGCCGCGACCAACGACCCCACCGAACGAAAGAACGTCGAAGAGCGTTGCCGCGAGCTCCTCAAGCTCATCCCCGACGCCGAAACCTTCGAGCTGCGCATCAATCTCGCCAAAACCACGTACCTCAAGGCCGAAGAGATCGCCGAGCGCGACCGCCTGCGTCTGGCCTCCCCTGCCGAGCGCGACGAGGCGATGCGGATCCTCGAGTCCATCGCCCCGGTCTTCAAGGAGATCGCCGGCAAGGTCGGCAAGAAGTCCGACGCCCTCGAACGCTCCATGGAACAGGCCCGCGAAGACAAGATCGAGCAGACCCGCCTCCAGGTCGCCGAGATGCGCCGCCTCCGCTCACTCGCCCGCTACTACGCCGGCTGGAGCGAGCTCTACAAGGCCACCCTCACCTCAAGCCCAGAGGCCGCCCTCTCCGCCCTCGTCGAGTTCGGCTACCTCCTCAACGCCACCGAGGGAAAGCCCCCCAACTACGACCGCCTCCCCCGCTCGCTCATGAAGTACGAGCACATCGCCCGCGCCACCATGGGGTGCGCCCTGGCGCTCTCCATCCGCAACGACGGCCCCGAAGCCACACGCTGGCTCAGCCTCGTCGAGACCACCGAAGGTGTCTCCCAGCCCGTGCTCGATCAGCTCCTGGTCCGCTGGATCACCGTCAGCGGCTCCATGGGCAACTGGTCGCAGATCGAGGCCCGCCTCCTCAAACTCCCCGGCTCCGAAGACCCCTCCAAGGCCATCCACCCCGCCATCGCCCGCCTCATCGTCGTCGGCTCGATGGAGTACCTGCTCAAGGAAACATCGAGCTCCACCAACGACCCACGCGTCGAATCCGCCCGCCGCTGCGCCACCCTGGGCATGGGCGCACTCGTCGGCAAGGGCGAGCTCGCGCAGGTCGTCGACCTCGTCAAGCGCTACGGCGACAGCACGCTGGGCGTCACCGGCTTTGTCCCCGAGTACGTCCGCGCCATGCAGTCCTACGAGCGCGCCCGCGATTCCCACAAAAAGGAAATCGGCTCCGATCCCGCCCTGGCCGCTCTCGCCGAAGAACCCCCCAAAGACTCGCAGACCCGCGACCTCTATCGCGCCGTCGCCGGTCAGTTCGCC
>ERZ1292640.2314-Hain-H43-02um-R1-2314-length-15292-cov-5_pt1 | contig 11871 bp, 10 predicted proteins | sample MGYA00564404_ERZ1292640 | MGnify/ENA primary metagenome ERZ1292640 (study PRJEB36523, sample SAMEA6512636) | groundwater metagenome | collected 2019-01-08 | study: AquaDiva: Metagenomics assemblies of 32 groundwater samples | reverse complement strand
CTGGTGCGCACGCCGTCGTTCTTCAAGAGCGAGATGACGACCGAGGCGTTCGTCCGGCACTACAGCGCCGTGGCCGACGCGTCGCGGGTTCCGGTCCTGCTCTACAACTACACGGCGGTCACCGGTGTGAACCTGGAGCCTGCGGCCGTCGCGCAACTGTCGACACACCCGAACATCATCGGCGTGAAGGAGTCGGGCGGCGACATCGCGCAGATCTCCGACTACATCGCCGAGACGCCGGACGGCTTTGCCGTGATGGCCGGGTCGGGACTCAACTTCTACTCGGCGCTCGCCGTCGGCGCGACCGGCGGCGTCCTGGCGCTCTCGGCGGTCGTGCCGGACCTGTGCGTGCGCCTCTACACGCTGGTCCGCGAGAACCGGCACGCGGAGGCCGTGGCGCTGCAGCGGCAGCTCGCGCCGCTCGCGCGGTCTATCACGACGCGTTTCGGCGTCGCGGGGCTCAAGGTCGGCGTGAGTCTGGTGGGCTTCGTGGGCGGCGAGCCGCGATCGCCGCTCGGGCCCGCGGCGCCGGACGCGCACGACGTCATCCGGCGTCAGCTCGTCGAGCTCGGAGTCTTGTGAGTTGCAATCCTGCAATATGCAATTCAGGGGTCTCATACTAAACATGCTTCCAGCCACAGAACGGATTCTCCTTGGTCCCGGTCCCAGTCCTGTCTCGCCCCGCATCATGCGCGCCATGGCCGCGCCGGTGCTGAGCCACCTCGATCCCGATCTCATCGCCATACTGGATGACGTTCGCGGGCGCCTGGGGCGGGTGTTCCAGGCGGGCCCCGGCGCGTTCAGCCTGGCGATCTCGGGCACCGGGACCTCGGGGATGGAGGCGGCGGTCGCCAACCTCGTCGACGAGCGCACGCACGCGCTCGCCATCGTGACGGGGTACTTCGGCGATCGCCTCGCGCAGATGCTCGCGCGCTACGGCGCCACGGTCACGCGGCTCGAGATCGAATGGGGGCGCGCGTGCGATCCGGAAGCGGTCCGCCGCGCGCTCAAGCCCGGCCGCATCAACCTCGTCGCGGCCGTACACGCCGAGACGTCGACGGGCGTCTTGAACCCGATCGAGGCCATCGTGAAGATCGCGCGCGAGCACGACGCGCTGACGATCGTGGACACCGTCACCTCGCTCGCGGCGCATCCGGTCGATGCCGGCGGCTGGCAGATCGACGCCTGTTATAGCTGCAGTCAGAAGGGATTGGGCGCACCGTCCGGCCTGGCGCCGCTGACCTGCTCTGCGCGCGCGCTCGAGCGGCGGGTTCGCTGCCGCAGCTTTTACCTGGATCTCGCGCTCCTCGAGGACTACTGGGTCCGCCGCAAGTACCATCACACGCTGTCTGCCACGTTGCTGTACGCGCTGCGCGAGTCGCTGCTCGCCGTCGAAGAGGAAGGACTCGAGGCGCGCTGGGTGCGTCACCGCCGGCACCATCTCGTGCTCGCGGCCGGGCTCGGCGCGATGGGATTGGAGCTCCTGCCCCCGGAGTCCGAGCGCCTGTGGACGCTGAACGCCGTCTGTGTGCCGTCCGGCGTCGATGACGCCGCCGTGCGCCGCATGCTTCTCGAACAGTTCAACATCGAGATCGGCGCGGGACTCGGGCCGCTCGCGGGCCGCATCTGGCGCGTGGGATTGATGGGCGCCGGCTCGAGCAGCCAGCTCATCCTGCTCTTCCTGAGCGCGCTCGAACGCGCGCTGCGCGCGCAAGGTTACAAGACGGAGCCAGGCGCCGGCGCCGCCGAGGCCGCTGACGCCCTGGCCACGGTGAAGTAGGACAGGAGACAGGAGAGTCGATCGCCGCGCGCGCCGGCGGGGACAACGTCAAAGCCTCGACGCTCGCCATCATGAATCACTCACCCGTCAACGAGCAGCCGTGCGCGGGCGACCGCATCAAGATTGTCGTCGGCGGCTGAGGCCTTCGCGATGGCTTCGATCACACGAACGATCGCGCGGACCATCGCCGGACTGGCGGCGCTGGGATTCACCTGCGTGGCGTACGTCTACCTCACGCTGCCAGACGTGCGGCCCTTGCGCACGCGCAATCCGGCGACGACGGCGTTCATAGAGCTGCGGGCGCGGGAAGCCTCCGCAGGTGGGCAGACGCCGCGATGGCGGCAGCGGTGGGTGAGCTACGAACAGATCTCGCCGAACCTCAGACGCGCCGTGCTGGCCGCCGAGGACAGCGCGTTCTGGCAGCACGACGGCGTCGACCTCGAGCAGCTCAAGGAGTCGATTGAGATCAACATCGAGCGGGGCCGCCTCGTGCGCGGTGCGAGCACGATCACGCAGCAGCTCGCGAAGAACCTCTATCTGTCCCCGTCACGCTATCCGCTCCGCAAGCTGCGCGAGCTGTTCATCGCGCGCGACCTCGAGGTCGAGCTGAGCAAGCGACGCATCCTCGAGATCTATCTCAACGTGGTGGAATGGGGTGACAAGATCTTCGGCGCGGAGGCCGCCGCGCAGGCCTACTTCAACAAGCCCGCGTCGGCCCTCGACGCCGAGGAGGCGGCGCTCATGGCCGGCGCGCTGATCAACCCGCGCGTCCACAATCCGGCCAAGCCCACGCGCCGGCTCAAGCGCCGGCAGGAAATCATTCTGCGACGCATGGAGCTGGTGCCCGCAACCGGCGGCTCATAGGACGCGCCGGGCGCCCACGAACCTCCTGGACCAGTAGCTCGCACTCAATCGCTCGACGCGCACTTCGCCCCGGCTGCTCGGCGCGTGTACGAACTCGTCACCGCCGATCGCGATGCCGACGTGCGACGCCCCGGGCGCAACCGTCGTGAAGAAGATGAGGTCGCCAGGCGTCAGATCGGCCGGCGGGACCGGACGGCCGATCCGGTATTGCTCGCTGACAGCGTGTGGCAGCGCGACGGCGTGTTGGGCGAACACGTACTGCACGAACCCGGAGCAGTCGAAGCCGGCCGGATCCGCGCCGCCGTCGCGGTAGGGCGTGCCGCGCAGCGCGAGCGCCGTGCCCGTGACCCCGTATCCGCCCGGGCGGGCCGGGCGAGACGACGGCTCCGCGCCGCGGCCGGCGGGAGTCGGAAACGGCCGGGGCACAGCGCCCGACGTGGCACAGGCCGCGCTGGCAGCCGCCATCAGCGCCACGAGCACCAGTTGAGATCTCGCGCGCATCTGACAATCTATCGGTTCGTCGCGGCGCTCGGTGCACGGCGCGGCGCGCGTCGGTCCGCGTGTGGAAGCTGCCGGGTGAGCGCTCGCCGTAAGCCACTGGCAGGAATGGTCTTAGAGCGCTCCACTGCTTGACAGTCCCAGAGGCCATCGGTCACAATGAGCCACCTATGGAGCACACGCTCCTCCTCAACGCCACGTACGAGCCGCTCAAGGTGGTCCACTGGCGCAAAGCCGTGACGCTGTGGTGTCAGGGCAAGGTGGAGGTCATCTCCGTCTACGATCGCGAAATCCGGTCGGTCTCGATCAGCTTCAAGCTGCCCTCGGTCATCCGGCTGCTCCGTTACATCAGGATCAAGCGGCGATTCGACTACGTGCCGTTCTCGAGGGCCAACATCTACGCGCGCGACGATCACCGCTGCCAGTACTGCGGTGACATGTTCTCGACGTCGGAGCTCCCGTTCGACCACGTCATCCCTGTGGCGCAGGGCGGCCGCAAAGCCTGGGAGAACATCGTCACCAGTTGCATCACGTGCAATCGCCGCAAGGGAGGACGCACGCCCGGGGAAGCGAGGATGCACCTGGTTCGTTCGCCGCGGCGCCCGGAGCGCGTCCCGGCGATCCGGATTACGATCGGGCTGCGGAACGCGCCCGAGAGCTGGCGCGACTACCTGTACTGGAACGTCGAGCTGGACGATTCGTAGTCCGGGCGTCGGCTCGGCGCCGGCGACCTCTCCTGTGCCATCTGCCTCACAGTCCGCACGCCTGTCCGGAATTCGCCCGCTCTGGGCCATCGAGGGCGGCCGTCTCGCGATCCTCGGCTCGGGCTTCCCGATCGACGCGCCGGCCCTGCCGGTCGTCCGCATCGGTCCGCTCGAGGCGCGCCTCGTCCATGCGTCCCCGAGCGAGCTCGGGGCGATCGTCCCTTCGGGGCTCGACGGCGGCCGTACCCCGGTTCGCGTCGATGACGTTCCAGGCGAGACCGCTTTCGTCGAGATCGGATCGGTTGTCGCGAAGGGTCTGCACCAGGTCGACAGCCCGGTCTTCGATCGTCACGGCATTCTGTACGTCACCTTCAGCGGCAGCCGGGGCGAACGCGTGCCGGTGTCGCTCTTCCGCGTGCAGCGGGATGGTGCGCGCGAGGCCTTGCCTGCGGAGATTCTGAATCCGACCTCGCTCGCGATGGATCCGGACGGCCGTTTGTACGTGTCGAGCCGGTTCGAGGGCACCGTGTACCGGCTCCGGCCCAACGGCGACGCGGAGGTATTCGCCGCCGATCTGGGCGTGCCTTGCGGTCTCGCATTCGGTCCCGACGGCGATCTGTATGTCGGCGATCGGTCCGGTTCGATCCTGCGCGTGACGCCCGATCGCCAGACTCGTGTCGTCGCGACGCTGCCCTCGAGCGTCGCGGCCTACCACCTCACCTTCGGGCCCGACGGGCATGTGTACGTCACCGCGCCCACGCTGTCGTCCCATGACGCGGTGTACCGAATCGCGTCCGACGGAACCGTGTCGACCGTCTGCTCCCGGTTCGGCCGGCCGCAGGGGCTGGCGTTCGATCGTGAGGGTCTCCTGTACGTCGTGGAAGCGCTGGCCGGCGCGAGCGGCCTCTATCGCCTGCGCGTGGATCAGCCGGCGCCGGCGACCGAACATGTGCTGGCGGGCACCGGGCTCGTCGGTGTGGCGTTCGATCCGGCCGGCGGACTGGTGGTGGCCTCGAACGACGCCGTGTATCGGCTCGACGTTCCCGTGCGCGGCGCGTGAAGTTCACGCGTAACTGTTTAGCGGGTCGGCCGGGGCAGCCCGCTAAACAGTTACTAGGAGTCGACTTGCAGCTCTTCCAGCGGAAGTCCATCTCTGATCTCGTCGTAGAAGGGGAGTCACCGAACTCTCTGAAGCGCTCGCTCGGCGCCGGGGACCTCATCATGCTGGCGATCGGCGCGGTCATCGGCGCCGGCATCTTCGGCGCGATCGGGACCGCGGCCGCGGGACAGGTCGACTCGGCCGGCCACGTGATCCGAACCGGCGCGGGACCGGCGCTGGTGTTCTCCTTTCTGCTGCTCGGCGCGGTCTGCGCGCTCGCGGGGCTGTGCTACGCCGAGCTCGCGGCGATGATCCCGCAGGCCGGCAGCGCGTATGCCTACTCCTACGCCACGCTCGGAGAGCTCGTCGCCTGGATCATCGGCTGGGATCTCATCCTCGAGTACGCGGTCGGGAACGTCGCGGTGGCCATCTCGTGGGGCGACTACTTCCACACGCTCGTTCGGGGCTTCGGCGTCAACCTGCCGTTCTGGCTGACGACCGGGTACCGAACGGCCCTGCTCAGCGCCGATCCGGCCGTGCACGGTCTCCTCGACGCGGCGCCGCGGATCGCGGGCATGCCCATCCTGATCAACGCCCCGGCGTTCGGCATCGTGATGCTCATCACGTGGCTGTTGCTCCGCGGGGCGCGCGAGAGCGCAACGGCCAACAACGTCATGGTCGTGATCAAGCTGCTCGCACTGGGGCTCTTCATCGTGGTCGGCGCGACGCACATCAACGCGGACCACTACCGGCCGTTCGCGCCGAACGGCTTCACGGGCATCCACCAGGGTGCCGCCATCGTGTTCTTCGCCTACATCGGCTTCGACGCGATCTCCACCGCGGCGGAGGAGACGCGCGACCCACAGCGCAACCTGCCGATCGGTATTCTCGGCGGGCTCGCCATCTGCACGGTCATCTACGTGATCGTCGGCGCGGTGCTGACTGGCATGGTGCCCTACACGGAGCTGGCCGTGGCCGATCCGCTGACGCACGCGCTGCAGATCGCCGGGTACGGGCGCGTGGGCTGGATCGTGGCCCTGGGCGCCACCGTCTCGATGTCGGCCGTGCTCCTGGTCTTTCAGTACGGCCAGCCGAGAATCTTCTTTGCGATGGCGCGTGACGGCCTGCTGCCGCAATGGGCGGCGCGCGTCGATCCGGTGCACCGCATCCCGTACATGACCACGCTCGTCACCGGGATCGCGGTGGCGCTCGCCTCCCTCGTTGGCGATGCCGCGGAGACCTACGATCTCACCAACATCGGCACGCTCTTCGCGTTCGCGCTGGTGTCGATCGGCGTCCTGGTGCTGCGCTATAAGGATCCCGATCGTCCGCGGCCGTTCAGGGTGCCGTGTGTCTGGCCCGTCTCACTGCTGAGCGCGGCCGCGTGCCTCTTCATCATGAGAGGCCTGCCGCGCCAGGCCTGGGAGCGCTTCGGCCTCTGGCTGGCGATCGGCCTGCTCATCTACGTCTTCTACGGCTACCGTCACAGCCGGCTTCGCGCGACCGGCGCCTGAGGTGGTCCCGTGTCGCAGCCCCTTCTCGGCGTCACGGTCCTTGATCTGACGCGGCTGCTGCCGGGCGCGATCTGTACGCTCGCGCTGGCCGATCTTGGCGCCGACGTGATCAAGGTCGAGGACCCGCGCGGCGGTGACCCGCTCCGACACATGCCGCCGGCGGTGAACGGCCGCGGCGTCTACGATCGTCTCTTCAATCGCGACAAGCGGAGCGTCACGCTGGACCTGCGGGCGCCGGGCGCGCGCGACGTCCTCGACACGCTCGCCGCGAAGGCCGACGTGCTCGTGGAGAGCTTCAGGCCGAAGACCGCGCGGCGCCTCGGCCTCGACGCTGTCAGCCTCCGCACGCGGCATCCGCGCCTGATCCACTGCGCGATCACCGGCTTCGGTCAAACCGGGCCGTACGCCGATCGCCCCGGCCACGACATCAACTTCGTGGCGCTCGCGGGTCTGCTCGCGCTCGATCGAACCTCGCCCGACGATCCGCCGCGCATGCCGCGCATGTTGATCGCGGATGTCGGCGGCGGCGCGATGAGCGCCGTCGCCGGGATCCTCGCGGCATTGTTCGCGCAGGCGCGCACCGGCCAGGGCTCGACCATCGATATCTCGATGCACGAGGGGGCGCTGTCGTGGCTGGCGTTCCCGGCGGCGCGCTGGCTGGTGCAAGGCGGCGAGTTCGACGCGGCCGATCTCCCGATCACCGGGCGCGAGGCCTGCTACAACGTGTACCGCACCGCCGACGGCCGGTATCTCGCGCTCGGGGCGCTCGAGCCGAAGTTCTGGGCGGAGTTCTGCGCCGGCATCGGCCGTTCCGACTTGATCCCGCTGCAACACGCGACCGGGGACGCGCAGGCGCGCCTGCTGAGCGAGGTGCAGTCCATCATCGCCTCCCGGTCGCGCGACGAGTGGCTGCGCCTCTTCGCGGACGTCGAAGCGTGCCTGGTGCCGGTCAACACGGTGGCTGAGGCGCTCGCCGATCCGCACATCGCCGCCCGCCGCGCGGTGCTGCCGGCGCGCGGCGCCACCGTCATCCGCAGCCCGATCCGGGTGGCCACCGATCCCGCGGTGGCGCTCGACCCGCCGGAGCCTCCGGCGCCCGGGGAGCCGCCCGTCCTCGGCGCCCACACCGACCTTGTCCTCGAGCAGGCGGGCTTCGACCCTGGCGCCCGCGCCCGTTTGCGGTCGGACGGTGTCATCGGCTGATCCCGCCTGTCTAGTAATTGTTTAGCGTTAACCATCGAGAGGCGCTAAACAATTACTCTCGTGATAGCATGAGCGTTTGGACTTCGGGAAAAAGCCGCGGCAGAGCGTATGAGCCACGACGTCATCGCGGTGCGAGGCGCCCGCGTTCACAACCTGAAGAACATCGACGTCGACATTCCGCGCGACCGGCTCGTCGTCATCACCGGGCTGTCGGGTTCGGGCAAGTCGTCGCTCGCCTTCGACACGGTGTACGCCGAAGGGCAGCGCCGGTACGTGGAATCGCTGTCGGCGTACGCCCGGCAGTTCCTCGAGCAGATGGAGAAGCCGGACGTCGATCTGATCGAGGGCCTCTCGCCGGCCATCGCCATCGAACAGAAGACCACCGCGTCGAATCCGCGGTCGACCGTCGGCACGGTCACCGAGATCTATGATTACCTGAGGCTGCTCTTCGCCAACATCGGCGTGCCGCACTGTCACCTCTGCGGCCGCGAGATCGCGTCGCAGACGCTCGAGCGCATCGTCGACATGGTGCTCGTCAACCCGCCGGAGGAGCGCATCAACGTGCTCGCGCCGATCGTGCGGGGTCGCAAGGGCGAGTTCAGGAAAGAGCTGGCGGCGCTCCGGGGGAAGGGGTTCACGAAGGTCCGCGTCGACGGCCAGTTCCACTCGCTGGAAGAGGACCTTCGCCTCGATCGGCGGCGCAACCACTCGGTCGAAGTGCTGATCGATCGCCTGGTCCTCAAGGGTGATGTCGAACGCCGGCTCAGCGAGTCGGTCGAACTCGCCCTGAATCTGGCGAACGACGTCGTCATCATCAACACGTACGACGGCGGCGATCAGTTGTTCTCGCGGCGGCTCGCGTGCACCTCCTGCGGCGTGAGCATGCCCGAGATGACCCCCCGCGCGTTTTCCTTCAACTCGCCTCACGGCGCCTGTCCGGACTGCCACGGCCTCGGTCTGGTGTACGACTTCGATCCCGCGCGCATCGTGCCCGACGAGTCGAAACCGCTCGCCGACGGCGCCATCGAACCGTGGGCCCGCGGCGACAAGAAGCTCGTGCGCGAGGCGCTCTCCGGCCTGAGCCTGACTTTCGGAATCGATCTGGCGATTCCGTACGCCAGACTGCCGCGGAAGCACCGCGACCTCGTCATGTACGGCTCGAGCGCGTCCAGCCGGGGATCGAAAACCGGGGCTCCGCGCGCGGCGCGCGGAGCCGGCGCCGCGGGCTCAGGGGACCCGTTCGGCCGTGGATTCGAAGGCCTGGTTCCGAATCTGCGCCGGCGGTACGAGCACGGCAACTGGATCGACCAGGAGAACCTCGAACCCTATCGCTCGCTGCGCGCGTGCGCGGGCTGCAATGGCCAGCGTCTGCGGCCGCAGAGCCGCGCGGTGAAGATCAAGGGCCGGACGATCTCGGAGTACGTGGATCTGCCCGTCGCCGCGGCACTCGGGGTGTTCGAGTCGCTGGACCTCACGCCGCGCGAGGACCTCATCGCGCGCCGTATTCTGCGGGAAATCCTGGACCGGCTGCGCTTCCTGAACGATGTCGGCGTGGGGTATCTGACGCTGGGCCGGAGCGCGGCGACGCTCTCGGCTGGAGAAGGACAGCGCATCCGGCTGGCCACGCAGATCGGATCGAACCTGACAGGCGTCCTCTACGTGCTCGATGAGCCGTCGATTGGACTCCACCAGCGCGACAACCGGAAACTGCTCGCGATGCTCGTCCGGCTGCGCGATCTGGGCAACACCGTCGTCGTGGTGGAGCACGACGAGGAGACCATCCGCACGGCCGACTACGTCATCGATCTTGGCCCCGGCGCGGGCGAGCACGGCGGGCACGTGATCTTCCAGGGGCCGCCGGCGGAGCTGGCCGCCGATGGGCACGGGTCGCTCACCGGCATGTACCTCCGGGGCGAGCGGACCATCGAGACGCCGCCGGTGCGGCGTCCGGCCGTCCGCGGCGAGGTCGTGATTCGCGGCGCGCGCGCGAACAACCTCAAGAACATCGACGCGGCAATCCCGCTCAGCGTGTTCACGGCGGTGACGGGCGTCAGCGGGTCGGGGAAGTCCACGCTCGTCAACGAGATTCTCTACCGCGCGCTTGCGCGCGCGCTGTATCGGGCCGGTGACGAGCCCGGCGCGCACACGAGCATCGAAGGCATCGAGCAGATCGACAAGGTCATCCAGATCGACCAGTCGCCGATCGGACGCACGCCGCGCTCGAATCCGGCCACCTACACGGGGCTTTTCACCTTCGTCCGCGATCTGTTCGCCATGCTGCCCGAAGCCCGCGCGCGCGGCTTCCGGCCGGGCCGCTTCTCGTTCAACGTGAAAGGCGGGCGCTGCGAGGCCTGCCAGGGCGACGGCGTGATCGCCATCGAGATGCACTTCCTGCCAGACGTCTACGTGACGTGCGAGGGCTGCAAGGGGCGCCGGTACAACCGCGAAACGCTCGAGATCAGGTACCGCGGAAAGTCGATCGCCGACATGCTCGACCTCACGGTCGATCAGGCGCTGCCGCTCGTCGAGAATTTCCCGCCGATCGCCAACAAGCTGCGCACGCTGCAGGATGTCGGCCTGGGGTACATCGAGCTCGGGCAATCGGCGACGACGCTGAGCGGCGGTGAGGCGCAGCGGGTGAAGCTGGCGAAGGAGCTCTCGCGGCGGGGGACCGGGCGCACGCTCTACATCCTGGACGAGCCGACGACGGGGTTGCACTTCGAGGACACGCGGAAGCTGCTCGACGTGCTGAACAAGCTCGTCGACCAGGGCAACACCGTGGTCGTGATCGAACACAACCTGGACGTCATCAAGTCGGCTGACCACATCATCGATCTCGGGCCGGAAGGCGGCGAGGCCGGCGGTCGCATGATCGCGCAGGGGACGCCGGAGGCCGTGGCGCGGACCCAAGGCTCCGCCACCGGTGGGTTCCTTGCGCGGATTTTGCGGAACGCCCGCCCCGCGGCCTGATGCCCCTCGTGGGTGGGGCCTCGCAGGAACGTGCATTTGTGGTGCAAGGGCCACGATTGACGCCTCGTGCAGTGTGGCTATTGAGCCACGGTCTGGTGAAGAATCGAGTGTCAGACTTCCGGTTCCTGCTTGTAACTATATTTGTTTGAGCGTGTTAGCTGAATGCCGTCATCCAAGTCGTTGCTGGCAGTCTGTTTGCTGGGCAGACTGGCGCTCACCGGGTTCCGACCAATGAGAGGTCAATGAGCGCCCAGCGGACACTGCGTCGATCAATTCGCTGCACCGGCATCGGTCTCCATTCGGGCCGAAAGGTCAAACTCACCCTCAAGCCGGCGCCGCCCGATCGCGGCATTCGGTTCGTGCGGGCGGATCTGGGCGGGCTCGAGATCCCGGCGACGGTCACCCATCTGGCCAGCATGCACTATGCGACGGGTCTGGCGCGCGAGGCCGGCGCCGTGGACACGATTGAGCACCTTCTGGCGGCCCTTGCGTGCCTCGGCATCGACAACGTGATCGTCGAGCTGGACTCGCCCGAGGTGCCGATCATGGACGGCAGCGCCGCGCCGTTTGTCTACCTCATACAGGAAGCGGGCGTGAAGCGTCAGGCGTTGCCCCGGCGGTACCTGAAAGTGCTGCGGCCGATCTCGCTGTCGCAGAACGACAAGCGGATCGCGCTGTATCCGTCGGATCACTTCAAGGTCACCTACAGCATCAGCTTCGATCATCCGCTGTTGCGCCATCAGTCGCGCACGTTGCGAATCACCGAGGACAGCTTCGTCGAGGACATCGCGCCGGCGCGTACCTTCGGGTTCCTGAAGGAAGTCGAGACGCTGCGCCAGCGCGGTCTCGCGCTCGGCGGATCGCTCGAGAACGCGATCGTCCTGAATGAGACCGGCGTGCTCAACAACACGCTTCGGTTCGAGGACGAGTTCGTGCGTCACAAGATCCTCGACGCGATCGGGGATCTGACGCTCGTCGGGTATCCCATCGTCGGCCACCTGGTGGCGCACCGCGGCGGCCATGCGCTGCACACGGCGTTTGCGGCCCGGATTCTCGAGGATCGCGACGCGTGGAAGCTGGTCGAGGCGACGGTCGAGCCGGAGACGGCCGAACTTCCGTCCGGCGCGCCGGTCCGGAGCGGGGCGAGCCTGGGGGGGTAGCCGCGCGCGCGAGACGGCGGAGACTCACAGCGCGGCTGAGCCGCAACCAAACTGAGGGCTCACCCGCGCTAGGCGGCGG
>ERZ1292640.3680-Hain-H43-02um-R1-3680-length-11873-cov-6_pt1 | contig 11873 bp, 8 predicted proteins | sample MGYA00564404_ERZ1292640 | MGnify/ENA primary metagenome ERZ1292640 (study PRJEB36523, sample SAMEA6512636) | groundwater metagenome | collected 2019-01-08 | study: AquaDiva: Metagenomics assemblies of 32 groundwater samples | reverse complement strand
GTCAAGACCACCACCTGTGTCAACGGCGCCAGTTCACGGAGCGCCTCCAGCACGGCCAGGCCGTCCATCCCCGGCAGCTTGATGTCGAGGAGGACCACTTCGAAGCTCTCGCACCGGATCCGCTCGAGCGCAGCTTCCCCCGTACACGCAGTCGCCACCGAGTGCCCGCGGGCTTCGAGCTCGCGCCCAAGGATCACCCGAAACGTCTCCTCGTCATCGACGATCAGGAGTTCCGCCTTGCGGCTCATGGATCGGCACCTCGACGATGAAGGCGGCGCCCTCGCCGGGCCAGCTCGAGACACGGATGGTCCCCTGCAGCCCGCGCACGATGGTCTGCACGATGAACAGGCCCAGGCCCGTACCTTGCCCGCTCGCCCGGTGTGAGAAGAACGGTTCGAAGATCTTTTTTGTTTGTCCTGGCTCGATCCCGGGGCCGTTGTCGACCACGGCCAGCTCCAGCATCCCGTTTGTCGAGCGCGTCTTGATCGAGACCCTGCCAGGGCCTCGCGACGCGGCGGAGGCCGCCTGCAGCGCGTTGAGCACCAAATTCAGCACGAGCTGTCGCACCTGCCCCTCGTCAGCCACGATCGGGGGCACCGGATCCTGCAGCTCCGTCGCCAGAACCACGCGGGCGTTCTCGGCCTGGAACTTGAGCAGCGACACGGTTTCCTCGATGGCCCGGTTCAGATCGACCACGCCGACCAGTCCGGTCGACGGTCGTGACAGGATCAGCAGCCGGTCGGTGATCGCCTTGGCGCGCATCGTTTCCCGGCTCACGAGGCCGAGGTACTCGAGCACGGTGTCGCGTCCGTCCGCCGTGTCGCAGCAACCGTTCTGGACCTGGCGCTGCAAGCCATCGACGCAGGCGCCGATCGACGCCAGCGGGTTGTTGATCTCGTGCGAGACGCCCGAGGCCAGCAACCCCAGCGAGGCGAGCCGTTCCGAGTGGCGCAGGTTCGCTTCGAGAGACGTCCGTTCCGTCACGTCGCGCCGGACCTCGATCACCTGCGACACGGTCCCGCGGGCGTCGCGCAAGGGGCTGCAGAACACCTCGTACTCACGTTCGTGTCCCTCCCGATCCGGGACCATGACGTGGGTCTTCTGAACCACGCCGGTCGCAAACACCGCCCGCGCCGGACACGACTCGCACGGCCCTCCCCCGCCGCCGTGCGCGACGGCCGCGCACGGCTGTCCGATGATCGCCCCCTTCCACAGGCCCGCAGCCGTGACGAAGGACCGATTGGCCGTCACGATGCGCAGCGAACCATCCACGACGCAAACTTGCTCTTCCATGCTGTCGATGAGGTGCTCGAGGTAGCTCCGCTGCCGCTCGATCTCGTGGATGGAATCCCGCAGCGCCTCGGTCATGGCATTGAAGCTCTCACCGAGGACCGCCAGCTCGTCGTCCCCGCGCGACGGAGCCGTCGCCGTCAGGTCTCCGCCGCGCACGCGCTGCGTCGCTCGCACCAGCCCTTGCACGCGGCGGACGACGAGCCGGTTCATGAGACCGGCAATGGCCAGCAGCGTCAGGGGCATCATGATCACGGCCAGCCCGAACATCCGCCACATGTCGGAGGTGACGCGCGCCCGCGCCGCCGTCGTGGAGTAGTCCACCATCAGGACGCCGTTGAGCCGGTCGCCCGGCTGGTGACAGCCGTGGCACGCCGGCCGGTTGTACACCGGGCGCATCGTGCGAAACACCTCCACGCCTCGCTCGTCGGTCACGATCGTCGCTGGCGCGCGGCTGGCAGGCGAGCGCTCGTGGCAGACGCGGCATGTGGGGCTCTCGCGCGAGACCAGCTCTCCTACCGCGCGCGGATCGGTGGACACCGCCACGCGCCCCGTCTTGTCCACGATGAGCACGCGCTCGACGAGCTCGGAGTCTGCGAGCTGCGCCACCGCATCGGTCAGCGTGTGGGGGCTGCTCTGGAACATCGATTGCTCGATCGCCTGGACCAGCAGCCGGCTCATGTCGGTCGTCGCCTGGTTGAGCGAGTCAATCGAGCGGTCGCGATGCAGCGTGTAGAAGAGGTAGAAGAACGGCGCCCCGACAAGCAGCAGGAGCACGCCCACTCCCCCGGCGAAGCGGATCTTCAGCCCTCGGAATCGCCCCGGGATCCGCAACAGCGACGAGCGGCGCGACTTCATGACCGGCTCCATCGCGTCAGGCTGCCCCGTCCGCGCAGCGGTCCCTACATGAGGCGTCCCAGCCGGCTCGCAGGGGGAGAAACTTCTGGCGCAATGCTGCGTTTCCTGAAGATTCGGACTTCGGCGCCCGACCGCGCGTGCACTTCCTCCCATTCGTCGGGCAGCGCCACGATGGCATTGGCGGCCTCCGCGAACTGCCGTGCGGAGGCTTCACGAAAGCGCCTGCGTAGCACCGCCAGCACGTGTTCCCGGTTGACCATATCACGCCTCCCACCGCACTGCTTCCTCGCGGTTCTCGTTCTCCGCTGGCATCCGGCTCCGCCGCGTCGCCCAGCCGACATCGGAGCAGCAGCGGCTCCTCGATCAGCTCGACATCACCATCCCCGCCCACCTCGAATGGAACGCCGAATGTAGTGGAGACTTCGCGGCGTCGTGAGCGGATTTCTTAGGCTTTCTCGACCTCTCGCCGTTTCCGTGACGAACTTGGGCTAGCGTGCCCCACGGAGGACCTTGCGACGTCCCCAACCCGCCGGGGCGTCTCCGGCTGAAAAAAAACAACGACCGGCCGTCGCGGTGACGGCCGGCTGTTTGCGGAGGAGGAAGGAACGGACGTCAGAAGAGATACAAGATGCGAAGAAACCCGGTGTTGCCCTTGTAGGGGCGGTTCCCGTAGCCGGTGGAGATCAAACCGAGGTAGTCAATCCGCGGCGTGCCGGGCTGGCCGGGCAAGTCGACCGTGGCGTAGTCGGTCACGACGAACTTCTCGTACCAGTAGCCCAGGCCGACGCCGACCTTGGCCGCGAACATGTACTTAAGATCCACCGTAAAGCGCTGCCACGTGTTCGTGATGGCCGGGAGCGCCTCGAAGCAGGACGTGAGTCCTGCTGCGCACGGTGAAGGAATCGTGAAGCGGGGGTACAGGATGGCCGAGGGGCCAGACAGGGCCCTGTTTGTGGACAGTTCCTGAATCCGCGGACCGCTATAAATGTAAGCGTTGTTCGAATCGCTGTAGTCGTAGCTGACCCTGATGTCGGTCTTCTCGATCGCCTTGATCAGATCGAGATAGACGGTGGCGTTGTTGACCGTCTCGTCGCCGTTCAGGAACCAGTCGCGGTTCGGGTCGAACCAGGTGCCATAGTCGGTGCCGGGAGGACTCGCATTGCGCGCCTTCTGGTTCGACGTGTATTGGTCGCGCCCGTAGTTCGCCCCGAAGCGCACCTTGTCCAGCGGATTCACGTTCAACCCGACGTTGTAGACGGTGTTCTTGTTGTCCAGCAGGCCGAACTCGTGGCCCGGCCCGTGGTACTTGTCCTTGCCTGCCGCCACCGACAAGGTGAGGTCGACCATCGAGGTCGGGGTGACGGTGAAGACCAACCAGCCCCGGTTCCGCACGCGATCCGACTCGTCGTAGGTCCGCAGGCCGGGCTGGAACCCGCCGTCCTCGAGGGACTGCTCAGAGAAGCCCGTGCCGATGCGCTTCGCGTTCTCGTAGATCACCCGCAGCGTGACGTACTGGTTCCCAAGCGTATCGAGCGTGGTGCGGAAGGTGTAGTCCGTCGAATCGCTGAAGGCCCGGCCCGTCCGCTTGAAATCGTCGTAGGTGTAGCCAATCCTGAGCGCCGTGTGCGACATCAGATTGAACGTGCCGTTCAGATCGAACGTGTTCTGCTTGATGTTGAACTGCTCGGTCTCGCTGCCGGTCTCCTCGGGCACCGCGTCGAGGCGGACGTACTCCACCCCGTCGAAATGCGGAGTGTTGTTCTTGTGGTCGTTGTAGCGGTACCGCATGGTGAGCCCGAAGAACCGATTCGGCCGCGAGGTGAAGTTGAACAGCGCGTTGATGCCCCTGACCTCCGCCTCGGCCGTGCTCCGCGGGAGCCGCGCGAGTGCCGGGAAATTCGCGAAAACGGCTGGGCTGTTGATGACCTGGTTGCTCGTCCACGGGATCAGCTCGTCGTTCTGGTTCATGCTCGTGAGCGAGAGCTGGGCGTTCACCGTGTTGCGCCCGGGCATCTTGTAGAGCCCCATCGCGCTGACGACGTTCATGTTGTTGCTCGGTGGCGCCGCCATGCGGCTCTGCGCGGCGCCTTGGCCGTTGCTGTATCCGCTGGGATTGTACGGGTTTGTGTCGGTCGCCCTGACCGGGTTGTCAAAGAGGAACTCGTGGATGTTGTTGTTGAACCAGGAGCCATCCCACGCGACACGGATCGTCCCCCGCTGGTTCATCCACTCGGCAGCGGCCGTGAAGTCGTTCGTGCGGTTGTCGAGGGGAAGCGGCAACTGGTCGGCGACGCTGAAGGCGAACGACGCCCCTTTGACCTCGTGGCCGGTTTTCCTGGTCGAGTTGAACGCGACGTTGAAGGCGAGGTCCTTCGTGGCCGCGAACGTCGCACTGAAGCTGGCGGCGTCACGGCGCGCCTGGATGTCGAACGGTTTCGCCAGGCTCCGATAGATCGACGGGGTCGCAAGCTGCGCCGCGGTCGTCGGGACCGCGACGATGCCAGGCGTATTGTTCTGAACGAGGAGCCGCGTGGCCGGATCCAGCGTAAAGACGCCGGGCGACTGCTCCACCCAGGGCGTGGAGGAGTCGTAGCTGTAGTTCAGCGGAGTGGAGTCCCACAGGAACGTGAACTTGACCTTGCCGCTGTTGTTGTAGTTCACCTCATACCGCTGATCGTGGTACCCGATGTTGTCCACCTTCGTGTCGAAAATGTACTGGTCGGTCTCCTTGCCGAAAGAGATCCTGGACAAGGCGCCATCGCGCAGGTCGCGGTAGCGCTCCCACCGGGCCTTGTCGCCGTCTATCGAAGACGCCCTGAAACCAAAATCAATCGACCCCGAGGTCGGGGTCGCCGCGGCTGGTGTCGCGGACTGTTGCTGCGCCATTGCCGGGCCCGAGGAGGCCAGCAATAGCGCCACTGTGACAATCATCACTCTGTTGCGCATCGCAATCCTCCTGTCCTAGCGATGGAAATACTTGCCAGACGGTGCATTCGAGCCGTGGATCTGCACGTGACACACCACGCACCCTTGGCCAACCAGCCTGTTGGCGCTGGCGGAGTTCTTCAGCGGAAAGCCGTCATACACCGTTGGAGGGTGTCGCGACGTCACGTGGCAGCGCTGGCAGAGGAAGGGGACCTTGGCGACGAGAAGGCGCTCGTTGTTCGACCCGTGCGGATCGTGGCACGTCACGCAGGCGTTGACGACCGGCGCGTGCTCCCACAAGTACGGCCCGCGCTTCTCGGAATGGCAGCTCGTGCACGCCTCGTCGACCGTCGTGCCGGTCTTGAGCAGCTTGACGTTGGCCGACCCGTGCGGGTTGTGGCAATTCGTGCACACGATCTTGCCCTCGCGAACCGGCATGTGATTGAAGCGATACAGCCTGTTCACGATGTTCCGATGGCAGGTGGCGCACAGCTCCGGCTGGGTCGCCGCCTTGATCTGCTTCTCGCCTTTTGGCGTGTGAACGCTGTGGCACGTCACGCAGCCGACGTTGCGCTGGTCGTGCTGGCTCCCCGTGAAGAGCGCATGCGTCCCGCGCGTGTGGCACGTCAGGCAGATCTCGCTCGACTCCTGCGGCTTGAGGGTCTTCGGGTTGACAATCTTGGTCTTGTCGATGCCACCCTCCGGGCCACCGGTCACGTGACCCTTACCGGGGCCGTGACAGGCCTCGCAGCCCTTGGTGGCCGCGGGAGTCCGTTCGTCGGACGTGCGCGCGTGCAGGGTGCCCTTGTAGTCCTGTTGCTCGTGGCAGGTCAGGCAGGTGTCCTGTCCGACGTATTCCCCTGGCTGCTGCGCCACGGCGGGCTTGACGGCCCGGATCTGCGGCCTGCCGGCCGCTGCGCGCGCCGGCCCGCAGAGACTGAAGACCGCAACGAGACCCGCGGTCGACAGCCCTGCAACGAGACCCGCGATCGACAGCCCTGCTCGTGTAACGTAGCGGGATGACAGCATATGAGGTCGCTCCTGTTCACGTGACGTTGCGACCGAGCCAGACTCCGCCGGAAACCCGGCACGCCTCACCCGTTGGGGGCCACACTCTGCCGGAACTCCGTCAGGGCTGACGTGTTGAGCCGCGTCGGCTGCAATCGCGGTGCCGGCAGCAGCAGCTCCTCGACCATGGCCGTGCGTAGTACTGTCATGGACGGCTCCCTTCTCAGGATTGACATCGTCTCTACTCGGGGCTCTTCGAAACCCCGGACGGACGAGCGAGGCTTCGGAGGTACGCGACCAGATTTCCCATCTCGCCGGGCTCGAACTTGGGCCAGAACGGGGCCTTCTCGGCCATGAGGCGGTGCATCTGGGGGGCGTGGTTCCACATCGCGGCCGCCAGGCTCGCGCGGTCGGTCCGCTGGAGCACCGCCGCGAGATCGGGTGCGCTCGCAGCACCCCGCGTGTGGCAGGCGGCGCAGCCCTTCGCGGCAAATACCACTGCGCCCTGTGCTCGTTCACCTTCCTCGCCGAGGTAGCCGCGGAAGTACAAATGGGCGATGAGATTCGACAGCTCGTTGTTGTCGAAGCGCGGGAACGGAACGCCGATAGCAGCCATCTCCCCACTCATCACGTAGCTGTGGTTCCACAGGAGGCCCGTGATCTCCGATGCGGTCTTTGACAGCGCGGAGCGCGTGAGGTCGGGCGCCCGTCTCAGCGCCCTGTCGTGGCAGGTACCGCACCTCTTGCGGCGATAGATCTCGGCGCCCAGGCTGGCGTTCGGCAGCGGCTGCAGCTCGACTTCGCGTCCGTGACGGCGTCCCTCGGCGCGGATGTAGGCCTGCAGGTCCGCTATCTCATGCCCTCTGAATTGAGGGATCGGGGTACCCTCGCGGAGCTGCTCCTGCCGCATGAGCGGACCGGCGTTCCACATCGCCTGCGCCAGGGGCACGGGCGACAGGTACGTGCCGAACCGGTCCAACGGGCCTCCGGGGCTCCCGCCGCGCCCGCCGAGCGTGTGACAGTTGGCGCACTGCAGCCGCACGTAAGCGTCGGACCCGAGCCTGGGGTCTCCGGGTTCGTCGAACAGCCGCACGTAATAGAGGTAGCTCAGGAGATCGGCCATCTGCTCCGGGGCGAGCGTAGGCCAGGAATATCCTCGCTGTTCCCCCTCGAGGATCATCCGGGGCGTGTGATTCCAGAAGTCGCCGACCAGTTCGTCCCAGGTCTTACCGGCGACGGCCGCGGTGATGTCGGGGCCCAGCGTCCCGCCGTGGCCCCAGACGGAGTGACAGCGGCTGCAGCCCTTTTCGTCGAAGATTCCGCGGCCGCGAAACGGGTCACCTTCTGGAGCCGGCTGGCCGCCCGCGCGCGCGCCAGCCGAGAGCCCCGCGAGCAGCAACGCCGCTGCGGCCAGACCTGCCTGAGCCCCAAACCAGGACTGCGGTCTCCTCATGACTTCACCATCACGACATCGTCGGGCAAGTAGGCCGCTACGCGCTCCGAGACCTCCTCGACGGATTTCTCGCGACCTTCCTTGATCTCCCAGATCGAGATGATCGGGAAGAACTTGGTGGCCACCATGTAGACCAGGATGAACCCCGAGAACGTGCCGGCCATGATCGACAGCTCGACCCATGACGGGAGGTAGTGCAGGCCCGACATCGCGACCCGGGGGTGCAGCGACGTCGGAACGACGATGTTGAACCGCTCGAGCCACATCCCGATCACGACGGCCACCGAGGCGACCGTGGTGCCGGCGACGTTGCGGGTGGCGCGCCGCGACATCAGCGCGAACGGGATGACGAAGCAGCACGCGACCATCAACCAGAAGGGAAAGGCGAAGTCCCCAATCAGCCTCGAGTACAACGTCGCCAGCTCCGCCTCTTCCCCGCCGTACCAGACCGTCAGGTTCTCTGCGAAGCTGAAGTAGAACCAGATCACGGCCATCACGAGCAGCAGGAGACCCATGTTATTGAAGTGAATGTCCTTGAAGTAGGCCCCCAGGTTGTACACGCGCCTGAGGATCGTCATGGCGATGATGAGCGCCGCGATGCCCGAGAAGATGGCGCCCACGACGAAGTATGGGCCGAAGATGGCGCTGTGCCACATGGGCCTCAGGGTGAGCGCGAAGATCCAGCCGATGACGGTGTGAACCGACACGGCGATCGGGATCACCATGACGGCCAGGACGGCAATGATCCGCTCGAGCGTCTGGCGCGCGGCCGGCGTGTCGCGGTAGCCGATGGCGAGAAACCAGTACAGCGGCCGCGGGCGGAGGCCGAGATCCCTGATCCTCGCGAGGTCCGGAATCATCGGGATGTAGAGATAGATGCTGCTGGCCGTGAGGTAGAGGCCGATGCTCATGATGTCCCAGAGCAGCGGCGAAAACGGCTGGGGGTTCAGGATGACGTTGAGCACCCGGTCCGGCCGGCCGAGGTCCAGGACCGGCTGCACGGCACCGAAGCCGATCACCAGGACCGTGATGAACTCGGCCGACCGCGTGATCGACCGGCGCCACTCGGCGTTCGCGACACGAAGGATCGCCGAAATCAGGGTTCCCGCGTGGGAGATCCCGATGAAGAACACGAAGCAGATGATGTAGATGCCCCAGTACTCGGGCGTGTTCAATCCGGTGGCGCCGAGGCCGTGGCGAAGCTGGTAGTAATAGGCGAACGCCCCCCACAGGCTGATCGCGACCATCAGCATCGCCCAGCCCCAGAAGGTTCGCGTGGTGCGAACCAGAGGCATGAGCAGCATGCGCTCGTCCTGCGGCAAACGAGAGACGATGTCGAGGTCCGTCACGGCTCAATCCTGTTCCGCCAGGTAGTAGACCTTGGGCTGAGTGCCCAGATCCTCCTGCAGGCGAAAGGCTCGCGGATCGTGCGACAGTCGGGCGACGCGCTGGCCGGGGTCATCGAGATTGCCGAAGACGATGGCACCGGTGGGACAGCTCTCCGCGCAGGCGGGAACGTAGTCCTCCTCCCTGAGGGGTCGGTTCTCGGCACGCGCCTGGTCTCGGGCCTTCTGCAGCCGATGGTTGCAGAACGTGCACTTCTCGATGACGCCGACCGGCCTCACCGACACGTCGGGATTCAGGCTCGGCAGGACGGATTCGGGATACGACGGCCGGCGCCAGTTGAAGTACTTCACGGTATAGGGGCAGGCATTGGCGCAGTACCGGCAGCCGATGCACCGCGCGTAGATCTGGCTGACGATGCCCTCGCGGTCGAGGGTGGTCGCCTGCACGTGGCAGACGAGCGTGCAGGGCGGACGGTCGCATTGCATGCACGGGTGCGGCACGAAGCGCGCGCGCAGATCCGGCCACTCCCCTTCCAGCTCCGTGTGCACCCGCATCCACGAAATCGTGCGATTCTCCCTCGCCGCCTGCGGACCGCCCACCGCGACGTTGTTCTCCGACCGGCAGGCCACCTCGCAGGCCTGGCAGCCGTTGCACCGGTCGAGATCGATGACCATCCCCCAACGAGCCATCCCGCCTCCTCAGATGGGCGTCACTCGGACACGCGTCGAGTACCAATCGGGAAGCCCGGTCACCGCGTCCACTCGTCTTCCGATCGCGACGAGCGGATTGGCGCCTCGCGGCTCGCCCCAGCCATCCACGCGTGTGTGCAGACCGTAGGGCACGTTCACCACGCCCGGCTGGGCGCCGGCGAAGAACCGCAGGGTCGCGTCGAACCTGCCCTCTGACGATTCCACGCGCACCCGCTGGCCCGACCGCAGCCCCAGCTCTTGCGCGGTCTTCGGGTTGATCTCGGCCCAGGTCTCCCAGGCGTGGCCGGTCAGCACGCCAAGATGCTCGAGTAGCCACGGCGTCAAGGCCGTTCCCCCCGAGGCGAGCGTCAGGACTCGAAACGGGACAAGCCGCAGGGGGAAGCGCTCCGGCGGGACACCGCCAGGCGGGTTCTCGACGCTGATGGGGAGGAACCCTTCCACGAGCGGTTCGGGCGAGTTCCGGAGGCGCTCGCGGGCCTCGGCCGGGAAGATCCACACACGACCATCGGGATGCTGGGACACACCGCTACGATCGTGGTAGCCGTAAATCGGATCGAACCAGCCGCCGGATCTGAGGATCGTCGTCCAGTACTCGTCCGCAGATTCCCTGTGCGGCAGCCACCACCCACGGCTCTCGAGCTCGCGCAGCTCGTTCCGCCGAAAAGCCTCGACAAACGCGCTTCCTCGATGAACGCCCGCGAGCGCGATCCCCCGCTCGCGGACGATCTGCTCGACCGATGACCACCGAGACCAAGCGTTGACCTCGCCTCCGAGGCGAGCGGAAAGGCCGAGGATAACGTCGCCCGTGGCCCTGGTGTCGTGGACGGGCTTGCTCACCGGTTGCACGACGTTCCAGACGGGGAACGCCACGGCCGACGGCGCGAGCGCATCCTGCCAGCGCTCGAGGTAGGTGTGATCCGGCAGGATCACGTTGGCGTAGCGCGCGCTCTCGTCGAAGAAGGGTGAGAAAGACACGACCAGCGGCACCTGCGAGAGCGCCTCGCGCACGTCTTCGCTCCTCGCCGCAGAGGCCACCGGGTTGGATTGGTACAAGAACAGGATCCGCGTGGCCGGAGACCGCCGGTCGCCGGGGCCAGGGGGCCAACTCGTGGACGTGAGGGGCGACGTGGACAGGCCGCGGGCGCCCGCCGGGACCCTGTCGAGCGGGCCGGGCAGCGGCATCGAGGCTTGCACCAGGACACCACCCGGGCGGTTGAGCCTGCCGGCCAGAATATTGAGGGCGTGGATCGCCAGCGCATCCGCCAGCCCTCCGCTCCTCCACGCCACGGTCTGGTCCCAGATGGCGACCGGGTTGCGCGCCGTACCGAAGGCCTTGGCGAGTTCTGTCAATCGGGCGACTGGGACGCCGGTGCGGGCGGAGACGTCGTCCGGCCGGCCATGCCGCAGCACGAGCGTGCGGAAGCCTTCGTGCCGGGTCCCCGTGTCGTCGGTCCAGTCTTCCCAGCCCGACACGCGTCCCGACACCGTGTCGGCGTCGTAGAGCCCCTCCTTGGCCATGAGGTAAGCCAGGCCGAGCGCGAGGGTTCCATAGGTGCCGGGCCGGATGGGCACCCATTGGTCGGCGCTCACCGCGGTCCGTGAGAGCCTGACGTCGATCTGAACCCATCGCGGTACCCGGTCGGGATCGTTGTCTCGCGCCCTCGCCGCCTGCGGCAGCGCCCACCACGCCTCGGCGAGCGCCGCACCGAACGACAGGACCAGATCGGACCCACTGAGGTCGTACGCCGGCGGAGCCGGAATGCCCTGGCACATTCGCATCACGTCTGCAGAGCCGTCGCGGTAGTCGTCGACCGTGATGCGCTCGGTACCGTAGGCGCGGCAGAACGCCGGGATGAGCTCACCCATGAGGCCTGAGACATCCCCGACCAACCACTCCACCGATCCGGCGGCGTTCTGCTCCCGGGCTGACCGCAGCGCCGCGACGACGCGGTCCAAGGCCGCCTCCCAGGAGATCGGCTCGAACTCATCCGATCCCGGGGGGCCCACGCGCTGCACGGGTCCCTTGAGGCGTCCGGGGTGATAGAGGAGTTGGATTCCGGCGCGCCCCTTCGGGCACAGCCCACCCTGGCTCACGGGGTGCAGGGGGTTGCCGTCGATCCGGGTGAACACCCCGTCAACGAGACGTGCCCGGATGCCGCAATGGGCCGGGCACAGGAGGCAGGTGGAGGGGACGAACGTCTCCTCGCCTGGCTGCCAATCCGGCCCGACTTCAGGCGACGGCAGTGGAAACTGGTGGGAGAAGGCCCCGAGCCCGAAGCCGA
>ERZ1292640.870-Hain-H43-02um-R1-870-length-25071-cov-9_pt1 | contig 11874 bp, 11 predicted proteins | sample MGYA00564404_ERZ1292640 | MGnify/ENA primary metagenome ERZ1292640 (study PRJEB36523, sample SAMEA6512636) | groundwater metagenome | collected 2019-01-08 | study: AquaDiva: Metagenomics assemblies of 32 groundwater samples | reverse complement strand
GGCCATGGTTCAGCGAGGTCGTCATGCACATCAGCATGGTCGGGCCTGGGGTGAAGATCAGCAGGGCGACGGCCGCGAGGTAGAGAAGATAGGTGGTCAGGGTCATGGTGAGGCGTTGAAGCTTCGCTGCGAAACAAGGCAAAAAAATGGGAGGCCCGAAACCTCCCATTTTGAAGCAGAAAAAAATCAGCCCATCTTGCAACCGGCGCCGGAGTCGGCCAGCGCCTTGGCGGCCACGCCGATCACCTTGTTTTCCTTGTTTTCGACCTGGCGCAGGTAGATGTCCTGCACCGGGTTGTGCGCCTTGCTCATGGTCCACTTGCCGCGCGGGCTGTCGATCACGGCAGATTCGAGCGCCTTGTACAGGGCCGGTTTGCTGTTCAGGTTGCCCTTGACTGCATTGGCACCCTGGACCAGCAGCAGGCCAGTGTCGTAACCCTGTACCGCGTACACGTCGGGCTGCATCTTGAAGCGGCTCGCATAGGCCGTGCGGAACGCCTTGTTGCGCGGTGTGTCCAGCGAGTCGCTGTAATGCATGGTGGTGATGATGCCGTCGGCTGCGGGGCCGGCGGCGTCCAGCACACCTTCGGTCAGGAAGCCCGAGCCGTACAGGGGAATCTTGCCTTTCAGGCCAGCCGCCGCGTAGTCGCGGATGAACTTGGCGGCGCCGCCGCCGGCAAAGAAGCAGGCCACGGCGTCGGGCTTGAGCGCGGCAATTTCGGTCAGCAGCGCCTGGAACTCGACGTTGGGGAAGGGCAGGCCCAGTTCCTTGACGATGGTGCCGCCTGCCGCGGTGTAGCTTTCCTTGAAGCCTTCAAAGGCCTCGTCGCCGGCGGCGTATTTCCAGGTGATCCAGACGGCTTTTTTGTGGCCGCGGGCCACCATGGCCTGGCCCAGCGCGCGGGTGGGCTGGGAGTTGCTGAAGGAGGTGCGGAATACGTTGGGAGCGCACAGGCCGCGGGTGGCGGCATGCACACCGGCGTTCGGGATCAGGCTCAGCACGCCGGAGTCGCGCGCCACTTTCTGGATGCCCATCTGCACGCCCGAGTGCACGGTGCCCACCAGCACATCGACCTTGTCGCGCTGCACCAGCTTGCTGGCGTTTTCAATGCCCTTGGAAGGCTCGGACTCGTCGTCCACCTTGAAGTATTCGATCTCGCGGCCGCCGAGCTTGCCACCCTGTTCGTCAATGGCCATACGGAAACCATTTTCAATGGCCACGCCGAGCTGCGCGAAAGTGCCGGTGTAGGGCAGCATGAAACCCACGCGCACCTTGCCGGACTGCGCCTGCACCACTTGAGGGAGCAGCAGGCCGGTGGAGGCGGCGCCGATGACGGCCGCACTCTGGCTCAGGATCAAACGACGTGAAGGAAGGCGTGAGGTCATGGAAAACTCCTGGTTGGGACGGAACGAATAGCGCCGGAAGGCTTTGATGGTAACGGCGCGGTGCTGCGAAAACCCTAGTGAAAAACCCGAGATTCAAGATTAAATTGTTTATACCTAAAGCAATTACCCTGCCAGCCTGAGTGCTCAGGCCGCGACCTGCTGGCGCAGCTTGAAGCGCTGGATCTTGCCGGTCGCGGTTTTCGGCAGCTCGTCCACAAACTCTATCCAGCGCGGGTACTTGTAAGGCGCCAGTTGCTGCTTGACGTGCGCCTTGAGGTCGTCGGCCGAGGTCGCCTGCCCCTTCTTGAGCACCACAAACGCCTTGGGCTTGACCAGCTGGTCGGCATCGGCCAGGCCGACCACCGCCACTTCCAGCACCGCAGGGTGGGTCATCAGCGACGCCTCCACCTCGAAGGGCGAGACATAGATGCCGCCGACCTTGAGCATGTCGTCGGTGCGGCCGCTGTAGGTGTAGTAGCCGTCGGCATCCGCCGTGTATTTGTCGCCGCTGCGTGTCCACTCGCCGGCAAACGTGGCTTTGGTCTTGGCGCGGCTGTTCCAGTACATCAGGGCTGAACTGGGGCCCTTGATCTGCAGCTCGCCGATCTCGCCGACGCCGCAGTCATGCCCGTCATCACCGACGATGCGCAGCTCGTAACCGGGCACGGCCTTGCCGGTGCTGCCGTAACGCACTTCGCCAGGCCGGTTGCTCAGGAAGATATGCAGCATCTCGGTCGAGCCGATGCCGTCGAGGATGTCGCAGCCATACTCGGCGGCCCACTTGGTGCCGATGCCGGCGGGCAGGGCCTCGCCGGCGCTGGTGCAGACGCGCAGATTCAACGCAGCCCGGGGCGGGCGGGCCGGGTCCGCCAGCAGGGAGGCGTACAGCGTGGGCACGCCGTAGAAGATAGTGGGCTGGTGCTCTTTCAGGATGCGGAAGACCTCGGCCGTGGTCGGGCGTGCCGGCAGCAGGATGGCCGTGGCGCCCACGCTCATCGGGAAGGTCAGGCCGTTGCCCAGCCCGTAGGCAAAAAACAGCTTGGCCGCGGAATACACCACGTCCGTCTCCTGGATGCCCAGCACGCCGCGGCCGTACAGCTCGGCGGTCTGGATCAGGTGGCTGTGCAGGTGCACCGTGCCCTTGGGCGCGCCGGTGGAGCCGCTGGAGTAGAGCCAGAAACAGGCGTCGTCGGCGCAGGTGGGTGCTACGGTTTTTGTAGCTGGTTGTGCCCGGATCATCTGGGCCAGACTCGCATGCGGCGTCGCATCTTCGGCGCCGGCGACGATCACGTTGCGCAGCGTGGGAATGTTCCCGATCAGCGGCTCAAACGCGGGCAGCAGGGCTTTCGACACGATCAGGCCCTGGGCGCGCGAGTCGCGCAGCATGAAGTCGAAGTCGGGCGTGGTCAGCAGGGTGTTGACGGCCACCGGTACCACACCGGCCAGGATGCAGCCCAGAAAAGCCACCGGCCATTCAGGGGTGTCCAGCATGGCCAGCAGCACACGGCTCTCGGGCGCGAAGCCCTGGGCCCGCAGCGCATTGGAAAAACGGTGCGCCTGTTCGTCCAGCTCGCCGTAGCTCAGCGTCGCGCCGCTGACGGCGTCGATGAAGGCCAGCTTTGTGGGGCGGCTGGCATTGCGCTCCAGCAGGTCATGGGCGGCGTTGTAGTCGCGGGGAATGTCGACGCGAGGGGGGCTTACCGAATGGTCGGCGCGGCTCAGGTTCATGGGGTCTCCGGATGCTCTATTTTTTTATAGCTGCCTGCGCCCGCCACTATTGGGCTGGAGGCTGTTTTTATTGAAATTCAGGCGGTTTCGGTGCTGGGCGTGCTGCTCAGTGCCAGCGCCAGCCACTCGCGGCACCAGGCGGCACCCTCGGTCTCGGGCAGGGTGCCGGCGCTGGCGTCGTGGCACCAGACTTCACCGATACGTTGCGCGCCCAGGCCCTGCAGACGCTCGTCAAACTTCTTGCCGCCGAAACAGAAGGTCTGCAGGTAGGTGCGGTCGCCGAGGGCGATCACGCCGTAGCGCACGTGGCCCAGGAATTTGGGCTGGGCATCGAGCGAGTCATACAGCAGCCGGGCGTTGTCCGGCACATCGCCCTGGCCGTACGTGGAAGAACAGATGAGATATATTGCATCTTCTTCGGCGGCGCTGTCGAAGACGCTGATGTCCAGGCCGTCCATCAGCTGAACCTCGATATCACTGACGAGATCGGCGCAATCCATCTGAATGGCCTGGGCCACATAGTCGGCTGTGCTGGTCATGGTGCCCACGAGAATTTTGAGTTTCATCAGTGATCTCCGAAAAAAGATGCAATAAACTGCTTGACAAGCGAATTACGTGAAGTATAGTGCAATATTGATTTAACGCAAACTTTTTTCAAATAACGCAGATGTCCAACGTCGAAAACCTGTCCGACCAAGCGAACAAGGCCACGCTCGCCGAGCTGGGTGCCCGGGTGCGTGCCTGGCGCGCCCGTCGCGGCATGACACGCAAGGCGCTGGCGAGCGACTCCGGCCTGAGCGAGCGTTTCCTTGCCGACGTGGAAAGCGGCAAGGGCAATGTCTCGATCAACTCGCTGGAAGCGGCGGCCCGCGCTTTGAACATCTCGATTCTGGAACTGCTGCAGGACGCACCTCGCCCGGCGCTGGCCCGGGTCCAGGGGCTGCTGGGCCGGCTCGACGACACACAGCTGGACCAGGCCTACGCGCTGCTCGGCAGCACCTTCGGTCTGAGTGATGCGCTGGGCCGTGAGCAGCGTATTGCGCTGATCGGCCTGCGCGGTGCTGGCAAGTCCACGCTGGGCCTGAAGCTGGCCACCGAGCGCGGCGTGCCTTTTGTCGAACTCGACCGCGAGATCGAACGCGAAGCCGGCACCAGCATGAATGAAATCCTGCTGCTGCACGGGCAGGCCGGCTACCGCCGCTACGAGCGCCGCGCGTTGTTCCGCATCGCCGAGGACCATGCCGACGGCGTCGTCATGACCACCGGCGGCAGCATCGTCAGCGAGCGCGAGACTTTTGACCTGCTGCAAAGCCGCTTTTACTGCGTCTGGCTCAAGGCCAGCCCGGAAGAACACATGGCACGCGTGGTGGCACAGGGCGACATGCGACCTTTTACTGCCACCCGCGGTGCCACGGACGAGGCGATGGAAGACCTGCGCCGTATCCTGGCCAGCCGCGAAGCGCTGTATGCCCGCGCCGATGCCGTGGTGGACACCGCCGCCCGAACCCTCAAACAAAGCCTGAAAGACCTGGAACGCGCCGTTCCTGCCCAGGCGCAACCCAAGGAGACTCCATGAACGCCATGACCGAACCACTTTTGTTCAAACAGGTGATTGAGGGCCAGGAGCGCGAGCTCGTGAGCTTTGCCACACACCCGACCAAGTACCAGCACTGGACCCTGAGCGTGGAGGGCGATGTGGCCCGCCTCAAGCTCGACATCAATGAAGACGGCGGCATCAAGCCCGGCTACAAGCTCAAGCTCAACAGCTACGACCTCGGTGTGGACATCGAGCTGCATGATGCGATCAACCGCATCCGTTTCGAGCATCCTGCCGTCAAGGTCGTGGTGTTCGAGTCGGGCAAGGAAAAGATCTGGTGCTCGGGCGCCAACATCTACATGCTGGGTCTGTCCACACACGGCTGGAAGGTCAACTTCTGCAAGTTCACCAACGAGACCCGCAACGGCCTGGAAGACTCCTCGCGCCATGATGGCCTCAAGGCGATCGCCGCCGTGACCGGCGCCTGCGCCGGCGGCGGCTACGAGCTGGCCCTGGCCTGCGACCGCATCGTGATGGTCGACGACCGCAGTTCCACCGTGAGCCTGCCCGAAGTGCCGCTGCTCGGCGTCCTGCCCGGCACCGGCGGCCTGACGCGCGTGACCGACAAGCGCAAGGTGCGCCGCGACCTGGCCGACATCTTCTGCACCACGTCCGAAGGCGTGCGCGCCGACCGTGCCCGCGACTGGAAACTGATCGACGCCTATGCCAAGCCGCAGCAGTTCAGCGCCTTGCTTGCTACTGAAATAGAAGCGCTTCGCGCCCAGTCCACAAGGGCTGCAGCCTCAAAAGGCATTGAACTCACGCCGCTGAAGGTGCTCATCGACGATGCCGGTTACCACTACAGCGTGGTCGATGCGCAGGTGGACCGCGAAAAACGCATTGCCACCATCACCGTGAAAGCGCCGACTGCCGCGATTGAGTCCACGCCGGCAGCCATCGAAGCCGCCGGTGCCAGCTGGTACCCGCTCAAGCTGCAGCGCGAGCTCGACGACGCCATCCTGAATCTGCGCACCAACGAACTCGAAGTCGGCACATGGGTCATCAAGACGCAGGGCGACGCCGGCCAGGTGATCCGCATGGACGAGGTGCTGGCCCAGCTCAAGGACCACTGGCTGGTCAAGGAAACCACGGGCGCGCTGCGCCGCACGCTGGCGCGCCTGGACGTGACCAGCCGCTCGCTGATCGCGCTGGTCGATGCCGGTTCCTGTTTTGCCGGCACGTTTTACGAACTGGCGCTGGCCTGCGACCGCATCTACATGCTGGACCTGCCGGATTCGCCCGACGTCGCGCCCACGCTGCAACTGAGCCCCGCCAACTTCGGCTGGTTCCCGGCCGTCAATCACCTGACACGGCTGCAGACCCGGTTTTATGAAGACGACGCCACCATCGCGCAGCTGCAAAAACTCGGTGACAGCCCGCTGCGTGCCGACCAGGCGCTCGAGCTGGGCCTGGTGACCCTGAGCCCCGACGACATCGACTGGGATGACGAGATCCGCATCATGCTGGAAGAACGCGCCAGCCTGTCGCCCGATGCGATGACCGGCATGGAAGCCTCGCTGCGCTTTCCGGGCAAGGAGACCATGGAAACACGCGTGTTCGGCCGCCTGTCGGCCTGGCAGAACTGGATTTTCATCCGACCGAATGCGGTCGGGGAAGACGGTGCCCTGAAACTTTTCGGCACCGGCAAAAAAGCGAAATTTGACTGGAAAAGGATTTAACACCATGAGCACCATTGACCTGCAAGCCCTGATCCCCAACAACGTCAACCTCGGCGAGAACCGCCAGCTGCAGCGTGCGCTCGAGCATTGGCAGCCGGCCTTCATGAGCTGGTGGGACGAAATGGGCCCGAGCGACTTCAACGCGAAAGAGGTCTACCTGCGCACCGCCGTCGGCGTGGATGCGTCCGGCTGGGCCAGCTACGGCTACACCCCCATGCCCGACTACCGCTGGGGCATTTTTCTGGCCGACCAGGAAGAAAACCGCAAGATCGGATTCGGCGATCACATGGGCCAGGATGTCTGGCAGGAAGTGCCGGGCGAGTACCGCAGTGCCTTCCGCCGCCTGATCGTCACCCAGGGCGACACCGAGCCGGCCTCGGTCGAGCAGCAGCGCCTGCTGGGCCACACCGCGCCTTCGCTCTACGACCTGCGCAACCTGTTCCAGGTCAACGTCGAGGAAGGCCGCCATCTGTGGGCCATGGTCTACCTGCTGCATGCGCACTTCGGCCGCGACGGGCGCGAGGAGGCGGAGGAGCTCTTGACGCGCCACAGCGGCGACGCCGACAAGCCGCGCATCCTGGGCACCTTCAACGAGCCCATGGACAACTGGCTGAGCTTCTTCATGTTCACCTATTTCACCGACCGTGACGGCAAGTTCCAGCTCAAGTCCTTTGCCGAAAGCGCGTTCGACCCGCTGGCGCGTACCACGCGTTTCATGCTGACGGAAGAGGCCCACCACATGTTTGTCGGCGAGACCGGCATTGGCCGCGTCATCAAACGCACGCTGGAAGTCATGAAGGAGCTGGACACCGACAACGTCGACACCCTGCGCAAGGCCGGCGTGATCGACTTGCCCACCGTCCAGAAGTTCATGAACTTCTGGTTCACTTCCTCGCTGGACCTGTTTGGCTCCGAGGCCTCGTCGAACGCCGCCAACTACTTCAGCAACGGCATCAAGGGCCGGCCGGACGAAGCCAAGTTCGCCGACCACGTCGAGCTCGAGAGCGAAATGATCATCCAGGTGCCGGACGGCAAGGGCGGTTTGAAGAACGAAACCATCTCCACCCGCAACGGCATGAACGAGATCACGCGCCTGGAATACGTGAAAGACTGCAATGTCGGTGTCACGCGCTGGAACATGGCGATCAAACGGGCCGGCGTGGACTTCGAGCTGAGTTTGCCGAACTCGCGTTTCCGTCGCAGCGTCGGCGTCTGGTCGGCCGCCCACACCGACCCGCAGGGCAACCCGATCAGCGAAGCCGAATTCAACGCCCGAAAAGACGAGTGGCTGCCCAACGACGCCGACAAGACCTTCATCCACAGCCTGATGCAGCGTGTGACCGAGCCGGGCAAGATGGCCGGCTGGATCGCTCCGCCGGACCGCGGCATCAACGCGAACGCGGTGGAGTACGAGTACGTGAAGTTGTAAGCCCCCACGCTTGCTCACTGCATGTAGCCGCTGCCCCCCGAGGGGGCCGCTGCGCCTGCGGCCCGGCGAAGCCGGTTCCGCGGCCCCTGCTTGAAGGAGGAGGGAGCGTCAACGTTCAGGTAATCTCTGCGCCGCGTTCCTTGAGCAGGTCCCGCAGCAGTGAACGGTGGCAGCGCGCCTCGTTTTCGCAGTAACAACCCATCGCAAAATTTGTCTGGTGCGACAGCGCCGCCAGCAGGTCCAGGTTGCGGCTGGCATCGGGCTCGTTCATTTCGGCGCGGTATTTTTTGCTGAACGCGGCCCAGTCCTTGTCGGTCTCCACCGACTGGCCCAGTTTCATGGTCTCGGCGCAGGGGGCCAGGTTGGGGTACCAGACGTCGTACCAGTCCTGCGTGGCGAATTCACTTTTGGGTACGCCGCGTGGCGGTCGCCGTACCGTGCCTATGCGCAGACCTTCGCCAGCCTGCCGGGCCGTACCCAGTCTCACGATGCTTACCCCCATGGGAGCCTCCTGTGTTTGACGGTGTTTCAGGGTTGCCATTGTGAAACCTTTTGCGCAGCCCCCGGCCAATCCTGGTGTTTGCAGGGCTGCCTCTGCAAATAAAGGGAGCGGGGGCGCAAAGTCGGGCTTTGTTCGGGCTATAATATTTGACTAGTCGGAGTGTGGCGCAGTCTGGTAGCGCACCTGGTTTGGGACCAGGGGGTCCAAGGTTCGAATCCTTGTACTCCGACCAAGAATCCAATGAAAAAGCTCACTCTGTGGGCTTTTTTCATATCTGCCCGTAGCTCAGTTGGATAGAGCATCAGCCTTCTAAGCTGAGGGTCGGGGGTTCGATCCCCTCCGGGCAGACCAGTGCTCAATGCATTGCGTCCTCCAACCCTCCCCATTTTTATTGTTCTGACCGCCTCAGGCGCCGCCTCACAGCTGTGCCCAGTGCTTCGCCGCGCCAATGCGTTGCGAAATCACGTCGCTGTGGTCGCCCGGCTCGACATGGATATAGGCCCAAAGTCATAGAGCGGGCAGCGCAAATTGCTTGAAGTAAATCCTTTAGCATAAAAAATATTGAGCGGTAAAAAAATCACCAAACGTTTCATGATTTTCCCAACAAAAATCACATGTTGATAAATAGAATCGCACAAAAGATACAAAAAAAAGCATTCCGAAAGGACGAAATGGACAGTCCGGCGTCCTGGAAATGCAGCTTTTCCATTTTCGCCATCAGGCGGGGCGTGGTCAGGCTGGGGCATGTTGAAGTTGATTCATTAACAAAGGGGTGATCATGAAATCAGAGCATTTTTCGACATTCAAGCGTCGTGCATTGCACACAACATTGGCGGCAGCCCTGGTTCTGGGCGTGGCGGGGCACGGCATCAACTCGCAGGCCGCAACGACCTCGAACACTGCCACCGCGACGGTGGTGGCACCCATCGCCATCGCCGCCGGCGATACCCTGCGCTTCGGATCGTTTTCCACCAGCGCAGCCGCACAGACGGTGACGATCAACGCGACGACTGGTGCGCGAACCAGCAGCGGTGCGCTGCTTGCCACCTCGACGGTTGGTCGGGCCACGTTCAATGTCACCGGCAGTGGAGTGCTGACATATGCGATTACCCTGCCGACCAACGGCACGGTAAACATCACGACAGGTACAGCGACTGCGCCCGAAACCATGGCGGTCAGCACTTTCACCAGCGACCCGTCAGGTACCGGCACATTGACTGCAGGTGCACAGACGCTGGGGGTAGGGGCCACCATCACCACCGTCGCCAGCCAGGTGGCCGGGGCATACACCGGAACCTTCAACGTTTCGGTTGATTACAACTAAGCAGTCAGCGATTCCTGCAAGCCGCGCCACCCCGCGAACGTACCAGGCGACTGAAAGCGGTGTGGCCGGCAAGCCGGTCTGGTTTCCGGGACCGTGGTCCCACAACACCTGACCTCGCATCACAACGGGGTTGTCGAGAAATGCCTGCGATGAAAACGCTCCGCCTCCTGTTCGCGCTGGCCTGCGCGGTCACCACCGCATCCATGGGTTGGGCGCAGACGCTGGTGGCCAACCAGGCACTCGCCTTTGGCAGCTTCTCGGCGGGAGCCAGCGCGGGGACAGTCACCATTAGCGCTGCCGGTGCCCGCGGTTCAGGCGGCGGGGTTTTTCTGATCTCTTCCGGCAGTGGGGCCGCTGCGTCGTTCACCGTGACAGGGACACCGGGTGCGACCTATTCCATTACCCTGCCGGACAACGGCGTTGTGTCCATGGCATTGGCGGGGAATCCCGGTACCACCATGGCGGTGAACAACTTCGTCAGTAACCCGGTGGCCACCAGTGGGTCGACCGGTCTGCTCACTGGCGGGACGCAAATATTGACGGTAGGCGCCACGCTCAGTGTAGGCAGCAACCAGGCAAGTGGCAGTTACAGCGGTAGCTTTAACGTCACGGTCAACATCCCCTGAAACTGTTGTCCAACGGCCCCAGTCCATGACCTCCAACCTCGCATCCCGGCCCGTCAGTCGTCCAGACCTTCCATTCGCCACCCTCAGGAGCCCCGCCATGTTGCCATCCACGTCAGGAATCCGATTCGCCGCAGCGGTCATTGCGTATTTTTCGATGCGGTGGGATCGCCTTGTTCTGACTGGCTTGAGCTGGCTGGTGGGCCTCTGGCTGCTGCTGGCTGCATTTCCTGCGTCGGCAGACCTCATGTTGTTTCCCACGCGTGTCGTGTTTGAAAAAAACCAGCGGGCGGCCCAACTGGAGCTGATCAACAATGGACAGGAGAGCACCACGTACCGCGTCCATCTGGTGAATCGGCGCATGAACGAAACCGGTGAATTTACCGCGGCTGACCCCCCCTTGCCCGGTGAGCAGTTTGCCGATGCCTTGTTGCGTTATTCGCCGCGGCAGGTGGTGCTGGCCCCGGGGCGCGGCCAGACCATCCGCATCCTGTTGCGCAAACCGGCAGACCTGCCTGTGGGCGAATACCGCTCACATCTGCAGTTTGATCTGGTTCCCGAAGCCACTGGCGCCAGCAGCATTGACGCCCAGGCGACCAAGCCGGGGCCGGGCGAAGTCGGTGTCCAGCTGAGGGCGCTGGTGGGCATATCGATTCCCGTGATCGTGCGGCAGGGCGAAACGTCGGCCACCGTCACGCTGTCCGGGCTGGAACTGCCCAAGCCCGCAGCCGGCCAGCCGGCGATGCTGGCCGTGGTGCTGCAGCGCAGCGGCAACCGTTCTGTGTATGGAGACCTGATTGCGACATTCACGCCACAGGGAGGTGTGCCGCAGGAAGTCGGAAAAGCCGGCGGCGTGGCTGTTTACACGCCCAATGCCTTGCGTCGCGCCAGGCTGGAGTTGCAGCCGCCCGCCGGAGTGGTGCTGGCACGTGGCGCCTTGCGCCTGAGTTACCGGGAGCGTCCCGAAGCTGGCGGCAAGTTGCTGGCGGAAGCCGCCATCGAATTGCCTTGACCGGGACAGCGGTTGCGCCTACCCATGACGCAGCAGCTTTTATCATGAGGGGCCCCGCTTTATTTCGCAGCCTCGCCGGCGGGGTTTCGATGCCCAACTGCAGGAACTGGCTGCTTCTCCCGGTGTTGCTGCTGCTGGCGCCGGGCATGGCGCTCGCCAGCCTGTCGGTCAGCGCAGCGTCGGTGGAAAGGGGTGATGCCCGGACGCGGATCGTGCTTGAGTCCCGGACGGAGCTGCGCTTCAGCCTGTATATCCTGCGCCATCCCGGGCGCGTGGTGCTGGAGCTCGAAGATGTGGAACTCAATGCGGCGCTGACCGGACTGACTGGCCAGATCGCTGCCGATCACCCCTACATGCAACCCATACACGTCAGGTCATCCCCTTCCGTTGCCGGGGCGGTTCTCCTGGAACTCGGACTCAAGGCGGAGGCCGAACCCAACATTTTTTCGCTCAAGCCCGAAGCGGGCAGGGGCTACAGGCTGGTGCTGGACATCGCACCATCTGCTGCACCCGCACCTGCACCCGCACCTGCACCCGCACCTGCACCCGCACCAGCACCTGCACCTGCACCTGCACCTGCACATGCACCTGCAC
>ERZ1292640.2728-Hain-H43-02um-R1-2728-length-14030-cov-7_pt2 | contig 11878 bp, 10 predicted proteins | sample MGYA00564404_ERZ1292640 | MGnify/ENA primary metagenome ERZ1292640 (study PRJEB36523, sample SAMEA6512636) | groundwater metagenome | collected 2019-01-08 | study: AquaDiva: Metagenomics assemblies of 32 groundwater samples | reverse complement strand
GACTGCACTTCGTCGATGCGCCCGGCCTCGCCCGACGCCGCCAGCTCGGTGAGCCGCGCGTAGAAGCTGTCGGGCTTCGAGGTTTCCACGATCACCGCGCCCGGTTCGAACTTCATGCTCAGCACATCGTCCTCGGCCATGAACCGGCGGGCCAGCGCCCGCGGGTCCTCGCCGCGCACGTAAACCGTGTGCGGATGCGTGTCGATCAGGTCGCGAATCTGGTGCACGTTGCCTTCGGCCAGGATGCGGCCGTTGTTGATCAGGAGGATGTTCGAGGTCATCGCCTCGATCTCGTGCAGGATGTGGCTCGAGACGACGATGTGCTTGCCGGCGCGGGCCCAGTCCTTGATCAGGCGGATGGTCTTGCGCCGCATCAACGGGTCCATGCCGGTCAGCGGTTCGTCGAGGATCAGCAGGTCCGGGTCGTGGACGAGCGCCTGTGCCAGCTTGACGCGCTGGCGCATGCCCTTGCTGTAAGCGCCGATCTTCTTGCCTGCAGCATCGAGCAGGTCGACCTTGTCGAGCGCGCTCCTGGTCGCGGCCTCGGCCTCGGCATCGCTGTAACCGTTCAGGCGCACCAGGGCGTTGACCCATTCAGCGCCCGTCATGCGGTCGTAGAACGAGTCCTGCTCGGGACAGAAGCCGATGCGCGCGTAGACGTCGGGGTTGCCCCAGATCGGCTCGCCGAGCACGCGAATGGTGCCCTGGCTCGGCTTCAACTGCCCGGTCATCAACTTCATGAACGTCGACTTGCCGGCGCCGTTGGGCCCCAGCAGGCCGGTGATGCCCGGCGGAATGGACACGGTGACGTCGTTGAGCCCGCTGACCTGCCCGTACCACTTGGAGACGTGGTCGGCCTGCACGAGCACGAGCCCCGCCGAGGATTGCCCTCCCGACAAGGAGTTCCCTCCCGACGAGAAGTTCCCTCCCGACACGTTCTTGTCGCCTCCCGTGGGGATCACGTGACGATCTCCACGCCGCGCACGCGCCGGCTCAGGATGTAAATGGACGCGCCAATCAGCAGCAACACGGTGAGACCGGCCACGCTGGGCGGCACCTGGTAACGCGGCGGCAGCCGGAAGATCACGTCCCCCAGTTGCTCGAGCGAGGCGCTCGGCGACAGCCACGCGAAGCTGCTGCGGCCGGTGATGCCGCGCAGCGCGTTGAACAGCGCGGTGGTGAAGAAGAACAAGCCGGCATACATCACGGCCACGAACCGGCTGCTCTTCGACAGCGACGACAGCGCCAGCATGGTGGTGGAGGCCAGCAGCACCTGCGCGAGCGAGAACAGGGTGATGGCCGGCAGCAGGTAGAGGTTATTGCTGACGAAAGTGAGGCTGCCGGCGAAGATGGCCTGCGTCAGCAGCAACATCATGGCGGGCAGGAACGTGACCGAGACCAGGAACAGGAACAGGATGGCGAGCTTGCCGGCAATGTATTCGGCACTCGTCATCGGCTTCGACAGGTAGAGCTGCAGGGCGTTGGCGCGGCGATCGTTGGCAATCAGGCCGGCGCCGACGTAGATGGTGACGAAGAACACGAACGCGCCCTGCTGATCCAGGAACTCGCGGAAGGTCTCGCCCTTGGGGGCGAGGAACGACGCCTGCTGGAACGTCGCCGACACGTAGATCTGCACCGCGCGGACGACGAACGGCGCCCAGGCAAACAGCATCAGGCCCAGGAACTGGCGCTTGGAAATGACGCTCAACACGCCGGCGCGCGTCATCACCTGCCAGGCGCGGCCGATGCTGGCCCGCGAGCCGCCGTAACGCCGGTAGCCCTGATCATGAATCGGCATGGGGCTACTTCTCCCCCACCGCGCGCGCGAAGACGTCTTCGAGCGTCGGTACGCTGGGGCGCACGTGGCGCACCTGCACGCGCTCACGCGCGGCCAATTCGAACAGCACCTTCGGATTGTCGCCGGTGGCGCCCGGCACGAAGACGCGCATCACGTCTTCATCCGAGTCCTTGACATCGAAGCCCTCGCCGCGCAGCACGCTGATGAACTGGGTCTCGTCGCCCTTGATCCGCAGCTCGTAGACGCGCCCGGTCGTGCCCTTGAGCGCGTCGATCGGCCCGTAGGTCGCGACCGTGCCCTTGTCCATCACCACGACGTGGTCGCAGGTGAACTCGACGTCTGGCAGCAGGTGCGACGACAGGATCAGGTTGACGTTCTTGTTGTGGGCCAGGTCGTGGATCAGCTCGAGCATCTCGTCGCGGCCCTTGGGGTCCATGCCGTTGGTCGGCTCGTCCAGGAACAGCAGGTCGGGATCGTGGACGATGGCCTGGGCCAGCTTGATGCGCTGCTTCATGCCCGTCGAATAGGTCTCGATGTTGCGGTAGCGCGCCTCGCCCAGGCCGACGTAGTAGAGGACCTCGTGCGCGCGCTGCATGGCGTCGGTCGACGGCAGCCCCGACAACTGGCCACAGTAGGCGACAAACGACACCGCATTCATGCCGGGGATGTGCGAGTCGCTTTCGGGCATGTAGCCGATGCGCTCGCGAATCTCGAGCGGCGCCGAGGCGACGTCCATGCCGATGACGGTCATGCTGCCCTTCTCGGGCACGATGAAGCCAAGCAATGACTTGAGGAGGGTGCTCTTGCCGGCCCCGTTGGGACCCAGCAAGCCGACGGCGCCCGGCGGGAACACGGCCGTGACGTCCTTCAGTGCCATGTTCTTGCCGAAGCGAACGCTGAGGTTCTGGCACTGGACTACCGGTCCGGCAAACCGCGGCGCGTCCAGCGGGTGGCTTTGACCTTCCCCTGTCTGCGTCATCTGCGTCATCTGCGGCCCTGGACCTTCGGCGTCATCACGGTGTGTCAGTGTATACGGTCATCGGCGTTACAGCGTTCCGCGAAGTCCCAAAGCGTCGGCCTGAAGACGCAGGAATCCAATCACGTTGGTGACATGCTGGTCGAGCGGCAGGCCCATCAGCTCGGCGCCCCGAATCAGGTGGTCGCGCGGCACCTGGCGGGCGAACGCCTTGTCCTTCATCCGCTTGATGACCGACGCGGCCTCCAGGTCCAGCACGCTCTTCGACGGCCGCACCAGCGACGCCGCGGTCACGAAGCCAGCCAGCTCGTCGCAGGCGACGAGGGTCTTCTCCACCGGCGACTCGGGCTGCACCCCGGTTATTTCGGCGGCGTGCGACAGGATGGCCCGCATCACCCATTCCGGATAGCCGAGCGCGCGCAGATGCTCGCAGCCCTTGTTCGGATGGTCACCGAGCGTGGGGTATTTTTCGTAGTCGAAGTCGTGGAGCAGCGCCACCACGCCCCATTCCTCTTCGTTCGCGCCCTGCAGCCGCGCGTAACCGCGGACGGCGGCCTCCACGGCCAGGGCATGCTTGCGCAGGCTTTCGCTCTGGGTCCACTCGGTCAGCAGTTGCCAGGCGGCTTCGCGTGAGAGGGTCATGACGGAAAAGGATACTCCAAGCCCTTCCGAATTACCGCCGCGGCATGCGCATTGACACCGTACGCATCGAGTTCCGCGCCGGTCGCCCACGCCACCGCTTCGGCGTCGGAACCGGCAACAGCGTCGCCGCTGGTTGACTCGCACACGAAGTCGATGATCACGAAGTGATAGCGGATGCGCCCGTCGGAGTCACGGTGGACGCGATCGAAGGTCTCGATGATCGGCCCCGGAGATACGTCCAACCCGGTCTCCTCCCGGACCTCGCGGCGCACCGCATCGGACAGGGACTCACCCAGGTCGACGTGTCCGCCCGGCAGCGACCACTCGCCCTTGCGCGGCTCGTGGGCGCGCCGGATGATCAGCGCGCGGCCGTCACGCACGACGACGGCACCGACGCCGACCACGGGTTGGACGGGGTATTCGCTGGCCATCAAGAGATGTTAGCCACAGAGGACACCGAGGACACAGAATCAAACTCTCGAAGAATGCTCAATCCTACAGCGCGAGGCTGGCCGACGCGTTCAAGTCGGCGGGGGCGATTCGCCCGGCATCCAGCAAACGAATACCGGCGGCCGCAATCATGGCCGCGTTGTCGGTCGACAGCGCCAGGCTGGGAATGTAGACGGGGATCTCGCTCCGCTCGGCCTTGGCCAGCGCCTCGTGCCGTAACCGTGAATTGGCCGAGACGCCACCAGCAATGCCAATCGACTTCGCGCCGTGCCAGTGAGCAGCGGCAAAGGCGCGATCGATCAGCGTGTCAACCACGCGATACTGAAAGCTCGCGGCCAGGTCGGCGATCTCCGCGGGCGGCAACTGCTCGACGCCAAGCACCCGTTGCCGCTGCCGCACGTGGCGCAGCACGGACGTCTTCAATCCGCTGAAGCTGAAGTCGAACCGGCCATCGCGCTCGGGGGCGTTGCGGTCGGGGCTGGTCAGCCGGGTGCCGGGAAAGTTGATGGCGGTCTCGTTGCCGTCGCGGGCCAGGCGGTCGAGGATGGGGCCGCCCGGATAGCCCAGGCCAATCAGCTTCGCCACCTTGTCATACGCCTCACCGGCCGCATCGTCGCGCGTGCGGCCGAGCAGTTCGTACTCCCCTTCCGTCTTCACCAGGTAAAGGCTGGTGTGCCCGCCCGAGACCACCAGGACGATGGCCGGCAGCGGAATGCGGCCGTGCTCGAGCCAGATCGATTCGATGTGGCCGGCGAGATGGTGAACGGCGACCAGCGGCTTCTGCAATGCCCAGGCCGCGGACTTCGCGAACGACACCCCGACCAGCAACGAGCCGACCAGTCCGGGGCCCTGCGTCACCGCCAGCGCATCGACATCCTGCCAGGCCGCACGGCCATCGGACAGGGCGCGCTCGACCACGCCGCAGATGTCGCGCACGTGCTGGCGTGACGCGAGTTCCGGCACCACGCCGCCCCACTCGCGGTGAATGTCGACTTGCGACGCCACCACGTTGGATCGAATCGCCCAGGGCTTGACCGCATCGCCGGTCTGCTCGACGAGCGCCGCCGCGGTCTCGTCGCAGGACGTCTCGATGCCCAGGATCAGCATCAGTCCGCCGACAAGGTGTCCGTAAACGGGGCCCTGAAGATGCCGCGTTCCGTGATGATCGCGGTGATCAACCTGTTCGGCGTCACGTCGAACGACGGGTTGCGAATGTGCGCGCCTTCGGGCGTGAGCTGGCTCGCACCGACGTGCGTCACTTCGCGTGCCGGCCGTTCTTCGATCGGGATGGCGCTGCCGTCGGCGGTCGCGAGGTCGATGGTCGACCATGGCGCGGCGACGTAGAACGGGATGCCGTGCTCCTTCGCCAGCACCGCGACGGTGTAGGTGCCGATCTTGTTGGCGGTGTCGCCATTGGCGGCAATGCGATCGGCGCCGACCACCACCAGGTCGATGCCGCCGCCACGCATGATGGCACCGGCCATGTTGTCGGTGATGACGGTGGTATCGATGCCGTCCTTGACGAGTTCCCAGGCGGTGAGCCGGGCGCCCTGCAAGAACGGGCGCGTTTCGTCGGCCAGGACGCGGACGTTGCGGCCCGCTTCCACCGCTCCGCGGATGACGCCGAGCGCCGTGCCGTAGCCGGCGGTCGCCAGCGCCCCGGCGTTGCAGTGCGTCAGGATGCGGGCGTCCTGCGGCACCAGCGTCGCCCCGTGCGCGCCAATGGCCCGGCAACTCGCCACGTCATCGTCGTGAATGCGGTCCGCCTCGGCGCGCAGGCGCGCCTTCAACTGGTCGACCGACTCGCCCGCGAGGGCCCCTGCCGAGAACGACCGCTTCATGCGTTCGATCGCCCAGAACAGGTTGACCGCGGTCGGCCGCGTCGCCGCCAGCAGATCGCAGTTGCGCTGGAACTCGGTCGTGAACTGCTTGGTGCCGGTGGCCTTGCTGCGCGCCGCGCCGAGCGCCAGCCCCATGGCCGCGCACACGCCGATGGCCGGCGCGCCGCGAATGACCATGGTGGTGATGGCCTTGGCCACCTCGTTGACGCTGCGGCAGGTCACGTAAACCTCCGTGGCCGGCAGCTTGCGTTGATCGATCATGACGATGTCGGAGTCTTGCCAGGCAATCGTTGGAAGCATCTGTTACCCGATCATACCGGACGGGACTAGAGCAAGCGCCGGTCGAAAGGCCACGGCAGCAGGTCCTTCATCTGCAGCGTCGCCGTGACCGTCTCGAGGTTGGCCATCACCACTTCGATGTCGCCGCAGAACTCCCACATGATCTGGCGGCAGGCGCCGCACGGCGGGGTCGGCGATTCGGTGCCGGCGACGACGACCATTCGCCGAAAACTGCGGTGGCCCTCGGAGATGGCCTTGAAGATGGCGACGCGCTCGGCGCAGACCGTGAGGCCGTAACTCGCGTTCTCGACGTTGCAGCCGGTGATGATGTCGCCGTCGGTGGTCTCGAGCGCGGCGCCGACTTTGAAGCCGGAAAAATCCGCGACCGCCCGCTCGCGGACGGCACGCGCGGCGGCGAGCAGGGTCTCAGAGGCGGCCAATGATCCCTTCCAGCAGGCCGATGAACTGCCCTTTCACCTGTTGCGCGGTCGCCATGACCTCGTCGTGATGCAGCGGCTCGGGAAACACGCCGGCCGCGGCGTTGGTGATACAGGAAATGCCCAGCACTTCCAGGCCCATGTGGCGCGCGACGATGGCTTCGGGGGCTGTCGACATGCCGACGGCGTCGGCGCCGAGCACGCGGAAGGCGCGGATCTCGGCCGGGGTTTCATAGCTGGGCCCCAGCACCGCGACGTAGACCCCGTGCTGGATCGGCGCGCCCTGCTCCGCCGCCGCGGCGTCGGCAATTGCCCGCAGCCGCGGCGAGTAGACGTGGGTCATGTCGGGAAACCGCAGGCCGAAGCGCTCGTCGTTCGGGCCGACCAGCGGATTGTCGCCCATCAGGTTGATGTGATCGTCGATCACCATCAGGGCGCCGCGTGAGCAGTTGGGCGAAATGCCGCCGGCCGCATTCGTGAGGATGACACGCGGCACGCCGAGGCGGCCGACGGCGCGCATGGCAAAGGTCACGGTCGTCATGTCGTGGCCTTCATACACATGCACGCGTCCAGACAGCGCGAGCACGCGCTTGCCTCGCAGGGTGCCGCCGACCAGCTTGCCGGCATGACCAATGACCTTCGACGCCGGCCAATGCGGGATCTCGCTGTACGGAACCGTGAAAGAGTCGCCCAGATGGTCCGCGAAGTCGCCGAGTCCGGAACCGAGCACCACTGCCACATCCGCGCCGCCGCAGCCATGGCCACGCAGCCATTCGGCCGCTTCCGTCGCGTGATCGAAATTGCTCACAGCAGAAAACCCACGATGATCGCCGTCAGGAAATTGGCCAGCGTGCCGGCCAGCATGGCGCGCAGGCCCAGCCGCGCCAGGTCGCCGCGCCGGGTCGGGGCCAGCGCGCCGATACCGCCGATCTGCATGCCGATCGACGCGAAGTTCGCAAACCCGCAGAGCGCGAAGGTGGCGATGGTGAACGACCGCGGGTCGAGCGCGTCCTTCAACCCGCCCAACTGCGCGAACGCGATGAACTCGTTGAGCACCATCCGCGTGCCGAGCAGGTTGCCCACCGTCGCCGCGTCCTGCCACGGCACGCCAAGGCTCCACGCCACGGGCGCGAACACCCACCCAAAGATGGTCTGCAGCGAAAGGCCGTCGAGACCCACCCAGCCACCCGCGGCGCCGAGGAGGGCGTTGACCAGCGCAATCAGGGCCACGAACGAAATCAGCATGGCGCCGACGTTCAGCGCCAGGTGCAGGCCTTCGGCGGTGCCACGGCCGGCGGCGTCGATGATGTTGACGTCTTCGTTGACGACCTCGAGCTTGACGGTGCCGCGGGTCTCGGGCGTCTCCGTTTCCGGCACGAACATCTTGGCCATCATCAACGTGCCGGGCGCCGTCATGATCACGGCCGTCAGCAGGTGCTTGGCATCGATGCCGAACGCGATATACGCCGCCATGATGCCGCCGGAGATGTGGGCCATGCCCGAGGTCATCACCGTCATCAGCTCCGACTGGGTCATGCGGGCCAGGAACGGGCGAATGGTCAGCGGCGCCTCGGTCTGGCCCATGAAGATGCTGGCGGCGACGTTCAACGACTCGGCGCCGCTGGCGCCCATCACCTTGTTCATGACCACCGCGAACATGCGGACGATCACCTGCATCAGGCCGACGAAGTACAGGATGGCGAACAGCGCGGCGATGAAGATGATGGTTGGCAGGATCTGGAAGGCGAACACGACGCCGTAGCGGGCGCCCTCTTCGCCGAGCGCGCCGGTCATCACCCGGCCCCACACCGACCCATCACCCAGCGCGCCGAAGACGAACCCCGAGCCGACGATCGAGAATTCGAGGAGCTGGCGCATCTTCTCGCCCAGCACTTCGAACACCCGCTGGCCCACCGTGGTCTTAAGGACGATGAGCGCGAACAGGACTTGCAGGCCCAGGCCCCAGCCAACGACGCGCAGGCTGATGGCGCGGCGGTTGGTCGACAATGCGCAGGCCAGCGCCATGATGCCGACGAGCCCAATCAGCGGTTGCAGCGTGCTCAGCAAATGTCCCTCATTCTCATGGCACACCTAACGCGGTGCCCTACATTCCTGCGACGAACATCGTCTCGCCGTGATCGTGCACCCAACCCAGCACCTTCGGCTGCGGGGCGGGCGCCAGGTCGCCGACGACCATGGCCTGCGTCGCCAGCGCCGCGGCCGCATCCAGGCGCGCCGGATCGTTGTAGCGGAGCTCCATGACCGCCTCGCCCGTCGTCACTGCGTCACCGGGCTTCTTGTGCAGCAGGATACCGGCCGACAGGTCGACCGCGTCGCCTTTCTTGTCGCGCCCGGCGCCCAGCGCGACCGCCGCGCGGCCCACGAGCAGGGCATCGAGCGAGGTCACAAACCCGGCCCGCGGCGCGGCGATCAGCCGCGTCAGCGCGGCCGACGGCAGCCGGCCCGGGTCGTCGACCACCGACGCGTCACCACCTTGCCCGGCAATCATCTCGCGCAGCTTGGCGAGCGCGGCGCCCGAGGTGAGGGCGGCCCGCACCTTGGCGGCCGCCTCGTCATCGGTCGCGGCCTTCTCGGCCAGCCGCACCATTCTCGCGCCCAGGCTGACGATGACCTCGGTGAGATCCTCCGGTCCCTGCCCGCGCAGCAGGTCGATGCACTCGGCAATCTCCACCGAATTGCCCACCGCACGGCCCAGCGGCACGTCCATGCGGGTAATGAACGCCTCGGTTCGCACGCCGGCAGCGCTGCCGATCGAGACCAGCGACCGGGCCAGGGCCCGGGCCTCGGCGGGGCGCTGCATGAACGCGCCGCGCCCGCATTTCACGTCCAGGACGAGCGCGTTGCTGCCCTCCGCGAGCTTCTTGCTCATGACCGACGAGGCAATCAGCGGCAGGCTCTCGATGGTCCCCGTGACGTCGCGCAGGGCGTAGAGGGTCTTGTCGGCCGGGGCGATGCTGGCGGTCTGGCTGATGATGCAGCAGCCCACCGTGGCAAGCATCGCCTTGTACTCGTCCAGCGACAGCGCGACGCGGAAGCCCGGTATGCTTTCCAGTTTGTCCAGGGTGCCGCCGGTGTGGCCCAGCCCGCGGCCCGACATCTTCGGCACGGTGACGCCGCACGCCGCCGCCAGCGGGGCCAGGACAATGGACACCTTGTCGCCGACGCCGCCGGTACTATGCTTGCCAACCTTGATGCCAGGAATGTGACTGAGATCGACGCGGTCGCCCGACCGGGCCATGGCATCGGTCAGCCAGGCGGTTTCGACCGGGTTCATGCCCTTGAGGACGATGGCCATGAGCAGGGCCGAGGCCTGGTAGTCGGGCCACGACCCGTCGGTCACGCCCCGGACAAAGGCCTCGATGGCCTCGCGCGACAGTGCGTCGCCGTCTCGCTTTGCGCGAATGATGTCGACGGCTCGCATGGGCGGTCGGCAGTATATCGTAGGTGATCGCATGGCCCAGCGAGCGGCCTCGCCCGCCGAAACCACCCGAAGCGCCGTCAACCTGGCGCGAGCCATCACCATCGCGCTGCGCGGATGGGGTTTCTACCCGCCTGAGCATCCGGCGGTGGTGGCCGCCGTCGAGCGCCTGACCGCGGCGGCCGCCGACGCCGCCGCGGGCGGCCTGATGCAGCTGGCCGTCACGCCGCACCAGCTGTTGCTCGACGGCATCGCCCTCGATTCCACCGACCTGGCGGTGGTGGAGTGCGCAGAACTGCTCCACGACCGCGACATCCTGCAGCTCACCGTGATGCTGGCGCCCTCGGACGAAGTCATCCGATCGCTCCTGGCCGTGCTGTCGCTCGATCGCGACACCCGGCGGGCCCGCGGCGGCCCCGCCGCGATCTGGGGCGAGGAAGACCAGACCGCGATCCTGCTCGAGCAGATCGATTATCAGGAGATTCTCGAGCGCGAGCTCGACGAGGGGCCGGCGCGCCGCGACTCGACCTGGAAGGCCATCGTCCGGTCCATCATCATGGGCCGCTCGACCTTCACGGCCGAGGAACAGCAGCGCCTGCTGGACATCTCGCGCGATGTCGGCGCCATCGGCGAACTCGCCAAGGACAGCCGGGAGCCGTTCACCACGCCGGACGGCTCGCCGCTGGTGACCACGCAGGCGGCCACCGTGCTGGCCGTCTATCGCCACATCGCCAAGACGGTCGCGGCCCTCGAGCCCGAACGCGTGCAGGAGGTGATCAACTCGCTGGCGCTGGCGGCCTCGAGCCTCGACTCGTCAACGGCGCTCGAGTTGATGCTGCAGGAAGAGAGCGCCGGCGAAGGCGTGCAGATCGTCGGCGCGCTCAAGCAGGCGTTCGACGACCAGCAGGTGGCCATGTTGCTGGCGCGCGCCCTGTCGTCGCCGGGCCACCCCACCAACCGGCTGGCGAAGGTGCTCGACACCCTGGCCCCCGACGCCGAGCGCAAGCGCCGGGTGCTGACCCTGGCCAGGCGCCTGATCTCGGAGCGCGACTTCGGCAGCAAGCGGCCGATCGACGACATCCGCCAGTCGCTCGACGAGTTACTGCTGCAATACGACGAGTCCACCTATGTCTCGACGGACTACCGGCAGTCGATGGACTCGGCCGCCGAACGCGCCGCCGACCTGGCGGCGCGCGGCTTGCCGCCGGAGCTGAACGAGTGGCTCGACACGCTGGGCCACGAAAGCGTCCGCCGGCTGTCGGGCCAGTTGCTGATCGACCTGCTGCGCAACGAGTCGAAGGCCGATCGCATGGCGGAAACCGCGCGCGACATGGCGGCCTTTGCCGAAGAGTTGCTGCTGGCCGGCGCCTATGCGGATGCCGTGCCCGTGGTGACGGAGTTGGACGCGGCCGCCACCCGGAAGCCGAGCCTGGCCCCCGACGCGTGCCGGAAGGCGCTCGACGGCCTGGGCGCCTCGCAGGCCATGACCGAGGCCGCGGCCGGGCTGGGCGACCTGTCGACCGCGGAGTTCGCCGGCTTCGACGCCGTGGTCCGCGCCATCGGCGCGGCGGCGGTCGCGGCGCTGCTCAGCGCCTATCGCAAGGAGGAAGGCGGCGTGGCCACCGAGCGCGCCTCGGCGCTGCTGGCCAAGCTTGGCGCCGCCGCCATTCCCGGCCTTGCCGCCGCGAGCGACGACCCGCGCTGGTTCGTGCAGCGCGAAATCGCGCGGCTGCTCGGCCAGATCGGCACGCCCGGCGCGGTCCCGCCCCTGCAATCGCTGTTGCGCCGTACCGATGTGCGCGTGATTCAGGCCGCGGTGTCGTCGCTGGCGCGCATCGACGACCCGGCGGCCGCCCGGGCGCTGCACATGGTGCTGAAGGGCGCCTCGGGCGAGGCCCGCGCGGCCGTGATTGCCGCGCTGGTGGGCCTCAAGGACCCGCGCGTGGTGCCCATGCTCGGGCGCGTGCTCGACGACAGCGACCCGTTCGGCGACGAACTGTCGATGGTGCTCGACAC
>ERZ1292640.3678-Hain-H43-02um-R1-3678-length-11879-cov-5_pt1 | contig 11879 bp, 11 predicted proteins | sample MGYA00564404_ERZ1292640 | MGnify/ENA primary metagenome ERZ1292640 (study PRJEB36523, sample SAMEA6512636) | groundwater metagenome | collected 2019-01-08 | study: AquaDiva: Metagenomics assemblies of 32 groundwater samples | reverse complement strand
AATCTGGGCGCCGCTGCCCCACTGTCGGGTGTTCGCCACCGAAATGAACAGCGCGTCCAGGTCCAGCACCACCGCTCCCTCGTCTACCGTGATCGCATAGTGCGCGGCACGATAGCGGAGGAGTTCTCGTACCGCGGTAGCCGCATAAGCGGCCAGGCCGCGCATACGGCCCGATGATTGTGCAAACGTGTGGGCCACCTGTGCGTCGTAGCCGATCCCCGCCACGTTGAAGAAGAGCCGGCCATTCAGTTCGCCTGCATCCACCACCCGCTCGGTCGAGCCGAACGCCACGGCCAAAGCGGCCTTCGCCTGCGCTGGAATGCCGAGTTCGCGCGCCAGGCCATTTCCGGACCCGGCCGGCACGATGCCCAGCACGACGCCGCTGTAGACCAGCGCGGCTCCCACCTCGTTGATGGTGCCGTCGCCGCCCCACGCGATCACAAGGTCGGCGCCATCCCGTGTCGCCTGCCTCGACAGATCGTGCGCGTGCCCGGGCCCTTCGGTCACGCGTACGACCGTGTCTGCGTCGAGATTCCCAATCAGGCTCTGAACCCAGGCGTCAATCGACTCCAGGCCACGCCGGCGGTGGGCCGGGCCGGCGGCAGGGTTGATGATGATGGTGGCGTTCATCTGCGCCTAACCAGTGAGCGTGGGAACGTCTGGTACAATCCATCGGAATGATACGACACCGGCTGCCGATCCTCACACTGCTTGCAGGGGTCTGGGCGCTCGGCTGGCAAACGCCCGCCAGCCAGCCGAGTCCGCCGCCACGAGCGATGTGGCTCTGGGATCCGGCGCCGCAGTTGTCGGATGCGGCGGTGAGGGCGGGGTTCTTCGACTTCCTGGCACGCGAACGCGTCGCCACCGTGTGGGCCCAGGTAGGCACCGAACAGGCCGCATCGCCAGCCCCGCCCGCGCGGTCTGCTGGCATCGGTCCGGCGCGGCGGCTGACGCACGAAGCCGGATGGCGCGAGTTCATTGGCGAGGCGCACCGGCGCAACATCCGCGTCGAAGCGCTCGATGGTGACCCCACCTGGGCGTTGAAGGCGTCCCACCAGGCCCCGCTGGATGTGGTGGGCGCGGTGCTGGCCTACAATCGGGCCGAGTCCCCGGGCGTGCGATTTGACGGCATCCACTTCGATATCGAGCCGTACCTGCTGATACCGTGGCGGTTCAGGTTGGCGCGCGCACAGATGCTGCGCGAGTACCTGGACCTGGTCGTGCAGTGCCAAATGAAGGTGCGCGAGTTTCCAGGCATGCAGTTTGGCGTGGACATCCCGTGGTGGTGGCAGGCCATCGACGATCGAACGGGACGCGCGATCGGCGACGTGCTGTTTGACGGCACACGAAAGGCCGCCAGCTATCACGCGATCGATCGGCTCGACAACGTCGGCATCATGAACTACCGGAACTTCGCCGATGGAGCGGACGGGCTGATCTCGCATGGTGAAGACCTGCTGAAGTACGCCGATGCGGCCCGGCGCGCCAGGATCTGGATGGGCGTGGAAACGTCGCGTTCGGCCCCGATGCTGGTGTGGTATGTCGTGGGTCTCCCAACCGAGCAGATGGATCGCCTGCTCGCCGATCCGGCCAGTGGGATCGGCCGCGACAACCGTGTCGACGGCTTCACGGTACGCCTGTTCGATGACGGGACCAACACGCACGTCGGCCTGAATCTGGGATCCGATGATCCGGCGCACCCGGCCGCCGTCTTCCTCGCCGCACTGACCAGGCTGGCGCGGCGGTTCGGAATTGTCTCGAAACCCGGGTTCGACGAGCCCGGCGGTGTGGCGCTACGGTTGGCGTTGCGCACCATGGCGGCCGATCGTGAATGGCAGGATCCGGCCTCAAAGCCGCTGCTGGACGCACAGACCGGAACGGAACACCCGGGCTTTCTGGGCACGAGCATCATGCTGCCAAAACTGACGTTTGCAGGTCTCGCGCCCGATGTGATGCGGCGCGAATTGGCGACCGCCGAGAAGACGTTCAGCGTTCACTCGAGCTATGGTGGCATCGCCATCCATCACTACGAGAGCTATGTGACGCTGGTCGGTCCGGCGCGACCTGGTCAGAACAGCGGTCTCGCCTGGCCGCACCCGACGGTCTACGGGGTGATGGGCAGGCGGTAGAACCGGGTCAGTTCGGCAATGATGTCCCGGATGCGCCGCACACCGGCTTCCCGAGCCGCGTCACTCACCGGCAGGCTCGTCCCCGCGATGCCGGTAGTCAAGTCGAACACATAGTCCCGATACGAGGTCGCATCGGCGATGTACAGCGCCCGCCCTCGATCGGAAATGACACCGTAGACCGGCCCGTAACTGGACGCGACGACATAGTGGTCGCGCAAGTACGGTGCTCGTTCCTCCCGACGCTCGGTGAAGAGCGGACGCCCGAACAACGCGTGATTCAACGTGGGTCGTTGGCCGAGCAGGTAGTACAGCGACGGCGTGATATCGGTCGAGAAAGTCATTTCATCCGGATCGACCGACAGACCACGAAGCCACGACGGCAGGTGGACGATGAGCGGGATGCGAACGATCTCGGGGTAGATCGTGTACGCGTGACCCCACCGGCCCTCCTCCCCAAGCGAGTCGCCGTGATCGGATGTCAGGACGACCACACTGTCGTCATACAGCCCGAGCTGCTTGAGCGAATCCAGGAACGTGCCGAAGCACGAATCGAGTTGTTGAATCCGTGCCGCACAGGGCGGGTAGAAGCCGGCGTACGACTGGCCCGCTGGTACCGAAGCCCCATCACGCGTGATCGTGGACACGTGAATGTTCTGCGGCTGCGTGTACGCGAACACCGGCTGCGGGTCCGACGGCTTCCGGCTCTGAAGCTTCGAGGTCAGCTCTCCCAACGAGCGGCACAGATCGTAATCCTTGGTTGCGACGTTGTTGTCCAGCTCGATCAGACCGGGCCAAGGTGCGAGAATGCTCCTCAGAACCGAGTCCACACTGACGTATGCCTGATACGGCTGGGCCAGCAACAGCTTCTGCAGCGTGTTCATGGGCCCGAACGGAGCCGGGTACTGCTGGTGCGGCACCAGGCTGCCCGTCCAGATCGACGGCTCGGACAATCCGGTGGCTCCGTAGTGCGTAAACGCGTTGCGGAAGACGGTGCTCTCCGTCGCGAATCGAGCGATGGCAGGCGTGAAGGAGACCGAACGGTTGTAGGGTGACAGGTAGTCCTGCCGGAGACTGTCGATGACGATGACGAAGACGTGAGGGTGGCGGCGGGACGGGGCCGCGTTGCCGGGCGCGATGCTCACATCGGGCACATCAATCTTCACCGTGCGCGGGATGTTGGTGTGGCGTTGCAGCAGCGCGTAGAACTGCCCCATGTCGAGCGTGCTGGCGCGGGCAGGCTCCACGCGTGTCAGGGAGCGCAGGACCCGAAACGACACGTTGTAGTTGGCATACCGGTCCAGTACCGCCGAGCGGGTAGGGGCGGCGAGTCCAAGCGGCACCAACAGATCGGGCGTCGACGCAAGGGTCCTGTAACCGGCGATCACCAGCAACGGGAGCACGAACACGGCCAACACGGCGAAACCACGGTCGGGGCCTCGCCCGATGACTCCATAGATCCACACGAAACCCAGCGTCCAAATCAGTAGCACGGCAAGGGTCTGGATCAGGTAGTTCCAGTCCATCACCGAAGTGGCCACAGCCAGCCAATACGCCAATGCGCCCCATCCGCAGAGCAACGCCAGGCGCAGGAGCACAGGAGCTTCGAAGCCGATGTCGAGCGGTCTCATGGCCAGTGCGATGCCAGACCGCACCGGCTCGCTGGCGCGGGCAAGGCGCAACGCCTGTCCCGACGAGGCGAGGACGAGCGTGACGGCGCACAGCGCGGCGGTCGCGAGTCCCTCCCGGCCCACCAGCGACACGGCGGAGAAGACCAACGACTGGTTCACCACCGTCAGGAGAGCAGCACCGCTCGTCGCGGCCAGTACGAACTCCGCCAGGGCCGGCCGGCGAGTCAGTGAAGCGATGGCGCGAATGCACGCGAACGCCGCAAAGACCGCCAGAAAGGCCAACACGTGCAGCACCCAGCTCCACAGCCCCACTCCGATCGGCATCGGTGCCGCGGGTGCGGGCCCGGAGGCTGCTCCGAATCGAACCTCGTGAATGACGCCATAGACCACGGCACTGGCCGTGCCGGCGATTACCGCCGTCCAGAACAGTCGCCAGTCCTCCCCGGTCTGAGCCGAAGACCAGGTGAGACGCCGGCCCGGACCGAAGATGTCGATGGCCGCCAGCCACCAGAGCGGCATCAGCCAGACGGCCGCCCACACCAGGTCGGCCGGCTCGTTCTTGATGGTGGCCAACAGCGGGAAGGCCACCAGCACAGCGCCCGCGATTGCACCAGCGGCCAGGTACCCGACAACCAGCGCGCGTGTGCCCGGCCGGTAGTCCTCGGCCAACGTCCACGCGGCACTGACAAAGGCAATCCAGTACATCCAGGGATGAAAGCGAACGAAGGTGACCGTCCAAGGAACCACTTGGGCTTCGAAGATCTGTTGATACGTGAACGGAATGAAGGCCAGCACGCAGCAGATCGACGTCACCACGCAGAAGACCACGAAGATGAGGCGCAGCCCGAGGAAAATGAAGCCCGACGCCCGTGTCATTTCGCCCCGCTCAGTCGGCGCAGCACGGCTTGCGCGTCCCGATTGCGCGGCTCCAGTGCCAGCGCCCTGCGGCACTGGCTCAGCGCCTCCTCGCGGTGGCCGTCGCGCTCCTCGACCAGAGCCATCACCACGTGCAGGTCGGCGTACGCGTCGGCCAGCGCCAGCGCCTTGGTCAGGTGCGCGCGAGCTTCCCTGGTATGACCTTGCCTGAGTGCAGCCTGGGCGGCCAGCAACAGCGCGTCTGGGTTGTCGGGCGAGGCTTTTATCGCCTGACCGGCCGCCCGTGCCGCCGCGGCGGTGTCTCCGCTTCGAAGGGCGAGCCGGGCCAGGCCCGCCGTCATGTCGGCGTACTCGGGAGCGATCTTCGCGCCCGACTCGTACAGCTGGCGAGCACGTGCCGCATCACCCCGGCGTTCGCAGGCCAGCGCGTAGTGAAAGATCACATCCGCATTAAGCGGGTCCAGCGCGTAACACCGTTGGTAGGCGTCAAACGCCTTGTCGGCGAGACCCTGGACTTCGTAGGCTTTCGGCAACGCTGGACAGGCGTCGATCGGCGTGGGTGACAAGGTGAGGTACTGCTCCCACAACTGCGCTTCGTCCCGCGGGCGGCCCAGGTGCCCATAGGTCTTCGCCAACCGGCCAATCACGATCGCGCTGTTGGGAGTTCTCCGGTTCAAGTCCAGCAGTGGCGCCAAAGCGGCTTCGTAGCGTCCCGCCTTGTAGGCAACGTCGGCCTCTCCGCTCAGCAGGCGGATCTCGTCCACGGCGGGCGCCGACGCGGGTGTCCGCATGGCCGGCGGCGGCGGCTCGGCAACCGGGCTGACCACGAAGTTCCAGTAATAGCACCCGAGCACGGCCACCGACAACGCAAGGCGGACGAGGCGCGCGAACATGGGGCCCTAGAAGCGGACAAAGAGCTGGGTGCTGGCCGAGTACTGGCGGAGCGAAGTCAGATTGAAACGTTGCTGGTTGTCGAATCCGCCTCGGAAAGTCAGATCCACCCGGCGGCCAAGCAGCAAGACCAATTCGCCACTCACGCCATCGGAGTTCAACACGAGGATATCGTTGATGGTCTGGATCTCCTCCTTGGCCGCGCCGTGGTGGTAGCGCAACCCGAAGTACTCGACGTCAGTGAGGTAGCGCCGGAATGCCACGTGGTAGGACGCGTTGGTGCCGAAGTCCTTCGGGGTCACGAATACCTGGCCCGTGAACAACCAACGTCCCACGTACTTGCTGAGCGAGCCGATATAGATGTTGATGCCGTCACCAAACCCGAGACGGCTCATGCCGATCGACGCCTCGAACCCCTTGCCCAGACTCTGGTACAGATGAGCTCCGGCCCGATATTCGGGGTAAAGAATCGCGTCGGGTGACCAGCCTCCGTCGAGATACATGTAGGTACCGGGCCTGATGCGCGGGTACAGCTCGATCTCGTACTGTCGGTCTCGCAGGGCGTACCGGTCTGCCTGCGAACCCGTGAACGAGAATGATCCGAAGCCGGCCTTGCGGCGCAGCGCCACCCATTGTTCCTGCCAGGCCTGCCGGCCGTCGCTGAACCCGTCGTAGCCGTACCCATAGCCGATGCCCCAGTGCCGTTGGCTATCGAGCAGGCGCTCGCGCATCTGCCGGGCCGGTTCGTTTTTCGGATCGACCGCCAAGAGCCGGTCAAGCGTGTCGATGGCTTGGCGCACACGGTTCAAGGAGCTGTGCGCGCGCGCCAGGGCCAGCAGCACGCTGGTGTCCTTGGGATTCACCTTCAGGGTGGCCGCGGCCAGGGTTACTGCCTGCTCCTGGTGGCCATCCCAAAGCTCGGTATAGGTGAGCGCCGACATCGCGTCGTAGTAGCCAGGCCGGTCGGTCAGCACGCGCCTCAGTTCTTTCCGAGCGTCTGCGTACCGGCCTTCCCACGTATAGATGATGCCAAGCAGGACACGGGCATCCAGATCATCAGGCCGGCTGGTCAGCCGGGCGATGAGCGACGCAATGGCTTCCGCTCGCTTGCCGCTGGTGGCCCACTGACGGGCTTGGGCCACGACGTCTTGCGGAACGCTCGCGCCGGCAACCCCCTGGCCGGCCTGCATCGACCAGCCAGATGGCGGCGCCACCAGGAGCAGCGCCGCAGACCACGCCGTCACCATCACACACCGATACACGGGTCGCCTCATCATGGTGGTATCGGCCGGACGGGGGATCCGGAGTAGGCAGCGGCGAGGTAGGAGGCACAGTGCGATGCATCCCAAGATGGTGTAGGACAGGATACAACCGTTCGGCAGGAGAGTCCTGCCGCCCGCGTCGTGCACGCGGCGGCTACTTGATGATCGCCGTGGGCCTCTTGTTCTGGTACAGCAGGGTGATTTCCTCTGCCTTGCAGAGGTTGATGTCCTCCCATATCACGTCGTCTTTCTCCTCGTCGACGATCTTCAGATCCCACACGCATTCGGATTCTTTGCGTGAGAACTTGATGTCGACCTTCTCGCCGTTGGCCAACGTATCGCGGCCGAGCACATCCTCGCCCCAACTGTTGTCGTTGGCCGGCGACACGTAGACCTCGTCAATCGTGAGACCGGTCTTGTTGATCAAGGTGAAATTCTGATCGCCAGCGAACACGGCCGCCGATCCCGCCAACACGATCGCCACCAACAGCGCCAATGCTGCTCGTTTCATGCACAACCTCCCCATCGCCTCAGTGCAGCCCTTTGCCCAGCACCTCCCGGCAACATCACCGGCAGGCGCACCACGCCGCTGATGCTGGCAGTTCGGCGGGTCATCTGTGAGCTTGTTTCCTCAACAAGGATAGCACGGTCCGGTTCTGGTTCTCGACCCCTATCCACGCCCTATCCACGTCCTAACCACGCCAAGCCGAGCCTCGACAGGATTCAGTGGTCCACCCTCGTCACGACGCTAGCCACACTCGTCTTTGCCAACCGGGCCATGCGAGACTAGAATGCGTGTCTTATGAACATGAAGCTCATCGTCCTTGCCGTGGTGCTCGCCGCCACCGCCGTCGGTGTCGTCGCGCAGGAGCGTGAGGACCGCACGCTGTTGCTCAACCAGGAGATGCGGGCCATCATCAATGAAGCCTCCGGCGAGCGGGCCATGCACCACGTGCTCGAGATTCGCGACTTCATCTCGGGCGAATTCGAGCCGGTTCCGCTGGTCGATGTGTTCGACTATCTGAAGGCCAGCGAGAAGACGGGCCAGATCAAGCTGGTGGAGAAGCCAGACGCAGGCCCGGCGGCCAAAGGCGCAAAGCCCCCAATCAAGAAAGGACCCTAGTGGCGACCCACGGCTCGGAACATCAGACCTTCTACACCTATCTGGACACCCCGGTTGGCACACTCCTGCTGGCCGGATGCCGGGATCATGGTCTTCGGTACATCAGTTTCCAACGCGGTAAGGGCGCCAAGGCGCCTGAATCGCACTGGCTGCAGTCGGAGACGCCGTTTCGTGACGTCACCAGGCAGTTGAAGGAGTACTTCAGAGGAAAGCGCACCACCTTCGATTTCGATCTGAAGCTGGCACCGACAGGCACACCCTTTCAGCGTTCGGTGTGGAAGGCACTCCTGCAGATCCCATACGGACAGACTCGATCGTACGGCGACATTGCCCGGAAAATCGGGCGGGCCAAGGCCGTGCGTGCCGTCGGACTCGCTAACGGCGCCAATCCATTGCCGATCGTGGTGCCGTGCCACAGGGTGATCGGCAGCAGCGGCCGGTTGGTGGGCTACGGGGGCGGACTGCCCGTGAAACAGGCACTGCTGGAGATTGAAGGTGTCCTGGCGTCTGGTGTGGCTCTCCGGGGTCAACCGTCTCCGTCTTCGGCTCCGGCGCGTGCGCGCAGGGCGCTCGCAACCAGGGCGCGCACCAGATAGGAAGCCAGCTGACCATGTTCAGATTCCTCCCGATCGCTCTCGTGCTGGCCGCCTCGGTGGCCCTCGCTGCGGCGTGCGGTGGAAAGGGCGACGACCTGTCCCGCTTGGACGCCGCCGCTGCCCTGCGCGCCTCGCCTTCGTTTACGATGCGGATTGGCGCCCCGATCGGCCGCGAGCTGGTCGACGTGGTGGCCGTTCGTCGAATCGGCCTGTCGTCGACCGAAGTGGAATTCACCTGGCATGACGCCGCGGTGCCATCAAGCCAGCCAGCGCCGCTACGGACGTCGATGGCGCTCTTCAGGATGCAGGAAGATCGACGGTGGGTGCTCACCTCGCTGTACAAGGTCAACTGACAAAGCCGGGTTGGGCTAAGCTAGTGACCGGAGGACGTGGATGCCGGACCAGACCCAGGGACGATACGACGTACAGAAGTTCCGTAGTCTCGTGAACGAGATTCCGTTCGCCATGTTCACCACCGTCACCGCCGACGGCAGCCTGCGCAGCCGGCCGATGGTCGCTACGGCGAGTGCGTTTGATGGATGGCTGTGGTTCTTCACCCGGACGGGATCGGCGGTCACCGGGGAAATCGGGAGCAACAGCCACGTCAACATCACGTATGTGTCGGCGCCCGAAGATCGGTTCGTGTCGGCGTCTGGACAGGCCTCGGTCGTCCGCGATGTCGAGGCCGCCAGCCGGATGTGGAGCCCGTCCTACTCGGCGTGGTTTGCCGGCGGCCCCGGCGATCCGGACTTGTCGTTGATCAAGGTCGAGTTGACGCGAGTGGAATTCTGGGACCGCAAGACCGGCCGCATGCAAACGCTCTAGGCTGAAGGACGATCAGGCGATGTGCGACCAGGGTACACCGTGAGCCGCGCCAGCCACAGCGTCCAGACCGCCTGTCCACTCGACTGTCCGGACTCGTGCAGTCTGACGGTCTCGGTCGAGGATGGCCGCATCGCCGCCATCGACGGCAATACCGAAAATCCAGTGACGGGCGGTTATATCTGTGCCAAGGTGCGCCGGTATGGCGATCGCGTGTACGGCAAGGACCGCCTGTTGCAGCCCGCCATTCGCGTAGGCGCCAAAGGTGCCGGACACTTCCAGCCGGTGGATTGGGACGAGGCGCTGGGACGCGCGAGCCGGGCGATGCAGGAGGCCAAGGATAAATGGGGCGGCGAGGCGGTCCTGCCGTTCTACTATGGTGGGTCGAATGGCTTGCTGACGCAGGATACCTCCGACGCCCGCCTCTTCCGGCGCTTTGGCGCCTCGCGACTGGCTCGAACGGTGTGCGCATCGACCACGAGTGCCGCGAACATGGCGCTATACGGCAAGATGCCGTCGGTGACGTACGAAGACTACGTGCACGCCCGGCTCATCGTGATGTGGGGCGCCAACCCCTCGGCTTCCGGCATCCATCTGATGCCGTTTATCCGCGAGGCGCAACGCCGGGGCGCCAAGCTGGTCGTGATCGACCCGCGGGCGACACCGTTGGCCAGGCTGGCGGACCTGCACCTGGCCATCCGCCCGGGCACCGATGTGGTGGTGGCCCTGGCACTGCACCGGTACCTGTTCGAGGGCGATCTGGCGGACACGGCCTTTCTGCGCGCGCACACCACAGGCCACGAGTTTCTGCGGGCTCGCGCCGAGGCGTGGACGCTGCCGCGCGCAGCCGAGGTGGCCGGCATCGAATCCAACCAGTTGCGCCAGTTTGCAGCCCTCTACGCCGAATCCTCCCCGGCTGTGGTCCGTTGTGGCTGGGGCCTCGAGCGCAACCGTAACGGCGGCAACGCGGCCATGGCGGTCCTGGCCCTGCCCGCCGTTGGCGGCAAGTTCGGCGTGCGCGGAGGTGGCTACACCATGAGCAACTCCGGATCGTGGGGCATCAACAAGACCTGGATTGATGCCGACGAACCCCCAACGCGCCTGGTCAACATGAATCATCTCGGTCGCATGCTGACCGACCCGGTCGATCCGCCCGTCAAGGTGCTCTTTGTCTACAACTGCAATCCCCTGGCCACCATGCCGGCTCAAAACCTGGTGAAGCGCGGCCTGGAACGCGAAGACTTGACCACGGTGGTTTTCGATCAGGTGATGACCGACACGGCGCGCTACGCCGACATCCTGCTGCCGGCCACCACGTTTCTCGAAGCCTACGATTTCGCGCGGGCCTATGGCCCGCTCAGCCTGCAGATCGCCAAGCCGGTCATTGACGCGGTCGGCGAATCACGCCCGAATGTCGAGGTGTTCGCCGACCTGGAACACAGGCTGGGCCTCTCACGCGAGGGCGACCCGCAGGACGACGTCGAGATGATGCTGCGCATCCTCGATGAACTGCCGGCGAGCGTCGGCGACGCGTTGAAGCAGGGCAGCCGTCCGGCGCCCGATTTCGGATTCGCCCCGGTGCAGTTCGCCGATGTGTTTCCGCGAACGGCCGACGCCAAAGTGCATCTCTTCCCGGAGGAGATCGATCGTGAGGCACCGCTGGGCCTCTACGCGTTTCAGGACGATCCAGCCACGGCGCAGTACCCGCTCGCGCTGATCTCCCCATCCACCGAGAAGACGATCAGCTCGACGCTTGGCGAGTTGAGCACGAAGCCAGCCACATTGGTGATCCATCCAGAGGATGCCCGATCGCGTGTGATCGAAGAAGGTGGACGCGTCAGGATGTTCAACGCCCTCGGAGAGGTCGTGTGCGAAGTCACCGTGTCGCCCGTCGTGCGACCGGGAACCGTGTCGCTGCCGAAAGGTCTCTGGAGCCGCAGCACCGAAAACGGCTCGACGGCCAACGCGCTGTCGCCAGACACGCTCTCGGATATCGGGGCCGGGGCCTGTTTCAACGACGCTCGCGTGCAGGTGGAAGCCCTGCCCGAAACGGAAGCGTCGCGCAGACCGACCGCCAAGCTGGTACACTGAACGCCTCGTAGCGAGCGTGGAGGAGTTGATGAGCCGCATGGTCACGTGCGTGAAAATCGGAAAGGAACTGCCGGGCCTGGATGCGCCGCCGTGGCCCGGCGAACTTGGGCAGCGGATCTTCGACAACGTGTCGGCCGAGGCCTGGAAGATGTGGGAGGATCGGATGAAGATGATCCTGAACGAGTACCGGCTGTTGCCGTTCCAGAAGGAGGCGCAGGAGTTGGTGGCCCGTGAGATGGATCAGTTTTTCTTCGGTCAGGGTTCGGCGCTGCCGCCCGACTACACTCCTGAACAGCGCAAGTAGCGTCCGGCCAGATCACGCGCGACGCAATCACCGCTGTGCGGGTGACACCGGCGCCGGGGCGGCGATGGGCAACTCGCGGTCGATCTGAAACGCCAGGTGCCCGTGAACCTCGCGAAGCGCATTCAGCACCTCTCGTCCCGAATCTCCTCGCGCGAAC
>ERZ1292640.3493-Hain-H43-02um-R1-3493-length-12234-cov-6_pt2 | contig 11881 bp, 10 predicted proteins | sample MGYA00564404_ERZ1292640 | MGnify/ENA primary metagenome ERZ1292640 (study PRJEB36523, sample SAMEA6512636) | groundwater metagenome | collected 2019-01-08 | study: AquaDiva: Metagenomics assemblies of 32 groundwater samples | reverse complement strand
TCGTAACAAGGCACGGGTAGCGGAAGCTGCTCGTGGAATAATTCAATTTGAAAAACACCAAGCTCTTTTGGTTTCCAAAAGAGCTTGGTTTAGAGAGTCGGTATTGTGTCGCTCAATTGACGACACAATAGTCCAAGTATGTTGTGGACTTTAAAAAACATATTGACAGAGAGGAAAGACTCTTAAGTTATACCCTCCGTCGCTAAAGCTATGGAAGGGCAAAGAACGAAACAAAACAAAGAACAGCACTAAAAAATCACCAAAGAATTGGTGATTTTTTAGTTTATGTTTGTACTAGTTGTTTCTAATCTTTGGTCCTTCCCCCTTTATTTTTAATTCTTGGTTAAATCCTGAGTATTGATTGTCCATTACTAGGAAAGCTCTAAAACCCTCAATGGAGGACCAGTCAGATTGTTCCAGAAGAGTTAAGTAATTTTCTAACACAATTCTATCTTCTGCTGTTACATCTGGGTTATTTGACATTACCATAATACTTTCTCTCTGTTTTATTTTACATTCCTGAATGAATTTCAATTTCTCTTCAGGATCAGTTATAAAAGCAGAACCACTTTTATTCGCAGTCCCACCTTGCCAACACAATTTTGCGTGGCTTACATTATCGCCGCTAGCATGTGCTATTATCCCACTTGCCGTTTTAGATACTTTCGTCATAGGTTCAATTATAGCATTTTTGGGTTATGGCGCAAGGCGTTTTTTGTTTTCAAATTTAGTTGTATAATATACTAATGAGCGTAAAACGAGTCGGGATATTGCGGGGCGGGCCTTTGCCTCGCCGAAACGAGCTATGGCCTCGCGAAGGCGGGACGGGGAACGATTATTATTCTTCTTTAGAGAAAGGCGGGGAGATTATTTCGCATATTTTTGAGAATTTGGGAGAGAAGTATAAAACCTTTGATATTTTGGTTGATAAAAATCACGTCTGGCACTTTAACGGGATACCTGTCATTCCGAGTGATTTAGTTAGTAAAATTGATATCGTGTGGAATACTTCTCATCCAAGCTTTTCCAATATTCTGGAGTCTTTATCCATTCCGCATATCAGCACCCCTTCTTTTCCCGCTACTCTTCAAAACAGCAAAGAACTTTTAAGAGAACATATGAAAAAGCTTGGCGTGCCGATGCCGAGATCAATACTTTTGCCAGTTTATCAGAAAGATTTTGATGGGCCACGGGAAAGATACGCAATAAAAAAAGCCAAAGAAGTTTTTGAAAAGTTTTCTTCACCCTGGATTGTGAAATCTTTCACACCGGATTCTAATATGGCGATCCATTTAGCAAAAACTTTTCCAGAGTTGGTAAATGCGATTGAAGATGGAGTACAACACGGAGAAAGTATTATCGTAGAAGAATTTATAACTGGGAAAATTGCGTCTCTGCACTCGGTGCCGATGTTTCGCGGGGAAGATATTTATACTTTCCCGCTTGGCAATTCTTTTGGCAATTTCTCTGCCGAAGAAAAAAATAATCTGGCTAATCTTGCAAAAAATTTGCACCAACACATCGGCGCCAAGCATTATTTGAAATCCGATTTTGTTCTGACTCCTCGGGGAAAAATTTATCTTCTCCAAATTGAATCCACGCCTGATCTGAAACAAGACTCGCATTTCTCGCAAGCTTGCGAGTCCGTCGGTGCTAAAACGCATCAGGTGGTGGAGCATATATTGGAACAAGCATTGAACTAGGAATTTTTTAATTTTTTTGCTATAAATCTATTACTGGGCCCATAGTAAAATGGTATTACACTGCCATGGCGTGGCAGGGGCCGGGGTCCGATTCCCCGTGGGTCCACTGCTTCACTAAAGTTTCGCAGTGCGGGCACAAAATTAAAAAGGGCATGTGGCGGAATTGGTATACGCGCACGGTTCAGGACCGTGTGGAGTAATCCTTGAGAGTTCAAATCTCTCCATGCCCACCGGACCGTAGTATACCGGTAGTACACATCCTTCGGGAGGATGTAGACTGGGTTCGATTCCCAGCGGTCCGACTTTTATGGTACAATATATCTATCAAATTATTTTTATCTGCGGCGGGTGATCGCACTCACATAGGCACATATGTTGGAGTTTCGCCACCACCCGCTTCAAATGAAAATAATTAAAAAAAAATCTGTAAAAGAAATTTTACAGATTTTTTTTTAATTTTCAGGAAGTCCGACGTAAAAAGTCGGACTCCGACTTTGCTTTGTGAACGTCGGAGTTATCCACAGTTTTGATGAAAAAGTATTGTGTTTGATTTTGATATGCGAGATAATTAAAACAGTTCGAAGCAATAAATATTTTGGTCGTTTTATTGCAAACTAAACCCGCACACTTATTTGTTTGAAATATAAAAGATGTAAGTTGTAAATATCAAACACATAAGTGTGCGGGTGAAAATTAGTAATTTAATTAAAAATAATATGGCAAAGAAGAAAGTAGCAAAGAAGAAGGCAGCCAAGAAGGGAAAGAAGCGAGCATAACTTTTTCTTACTTCCAAAAAACTTCCGTCGAAAGTCGGAAGTTTTTTGTTTTTATGCTAATATATATTTATGTCTTTATTCAGCAAAATTTTCGGCGATGAGAGTTCTAAATTCATTAAAAATACCGAAAAAATAGTGTCCGACATTAATGCTTTTGAAGTAAATATTTCAAAGTTGGCAGATGCAGATTTTCCTGAAAAAACACGAGAATTTAAGGACCGATTGAACAAAAGCCTGCCTGCCGGTAGGCAGGGAGAAACGCTGGACAATATGTTGCCCGAAGCTTTTGCGTTGGTACGGGAAGCAGCCTTGCGAAATTTAAAAGAAAGGCATTATGATGTTCAATTAGTGGGAGGTTTAGCTTTGCATGAGGGCAAGATTGCTGAAATGAAAACCGGTGAAGGGAAGACTTTAGTAGCTACTCTTCCGTCATATTTGAATGCGCTTTCAGGTGAAGGCGTGCATATCGTTACGGTAAACGATTATCTTGCTCGTCGAGATGCGGTTTTAATGGGGCAGATCTATAATTTTTTAGGATTGACTGTGGGTGTCATTAATTCCAATAATGTTTCTTATATTTACGATCCGGCGCATAAAGAAAACAAAGAAGAACAAAATGCGTCGGAATTCAAAATACTTTATGAATTTTTAAAACCGTGTTCGCGCCAAGAAGCGTATGCCGCCGATATCACTTATGGTACAAATCACGAATACGGTTTTGATTATTTGCGGGACAACTTGGCCACGAACATAAATGATCTCGTGCAGCGAGGACACCATTTTGCAATCGTAGATGAAGTGGACTCGATTTTGATAGACGAAGCGCGCACCCCCTTGATTATTTCATCGGCCTCCGGCGATTCGGAAGATTTTTACGTCAAATTTTATCAAATTGCCAAACAACTAAAGCGCGATTTGGATTATGAAGTAGATGAAAAATTGAAAGCGATCTCTTTAACGGATGTGGGCATTACCAAAGCTGAACAACTGTTAGGTATTCAAAATATCTATACGGAAAAAGGAATTAAATACGTTCACCATCTGGAAACGGCCGTTAAAGCGCAAGCTATTTTCGAGCGTGATCGCGATTATGTAGTGAAAGAGGGCGAAGTAATTATCGTGGATCCTTTTACCGGGCGTCTCCAGCCGGGCCGGCGCTGGTCGGAAGGAATTCATCAGGCGATTGAGGCGAAAGAGGGCGTGAAAATTGAAAAAGAAACACGCTCGTCAGGTTCGATTACATTCCAAAACTACTTTAGATTTTATAAAAAACTTTCCGGCATGACCGGCACGGCCGCAACTTCGGCGGAAGAATTTCTGAAAGTTTACGGGTTGGATGTGATTGAAATTCCCACCAATCAGCCAGTCATTCGCATTGATCACTCGGATTTAATTTTTCAAAGCGAGAAAGGAAAGTTTCAGGCGATTGCCAAGAAAGTAAAAGAATTGAATACAAAAGGCCAGCCAGTTTTGATCGGCACTATCTCCATTGAAAAAAACGAACTTCTTTCGGTTTATTTGAAACAAGAAGGTGTCCAGCATGTAATTTTGAATGCAAAAAATCATGAAAAAGAGGGTGAGATAATAGCGCAAGCGGGTCGTCGCGGGGCAGTGACCATTGCCACGAACATGGCGGGGCGTGGAATTGATATCAAATTGGGAGGCAACCCGATCGTCAAAGAAGAATATGAATTTGTCAAAAGTATCGGGGGACTTTTTGTTTTGGGTACAGAGAGGCATGAGGCGCGGAGAATCGACAATCAGCTGCGCGGCCGTTCCGGCCGGCAAGGAGATCCGGGCGCGACGCAATTCTATGTTTCACTGGAAGATGATTTGATGCGAGTCTTCGGTTCGGAAAAAATAAAAACAATGATGGGGCGTTTCGGTATACCGGAAGACCAACCGATTGAAAATCGTTTTATCAACAGAACTCTGGAAGGAGCCCAGGCGAAAATTGAAGGTTTCCACTTTGATGCTCGAAAAAATACCCTTGAATATGATGATGTCATGAACCATCAGCGCAAGGTCGTCTACGAGAGGCGTCAGAAAATGTTGCGCGCGGACAAAAAAGAAGTTGAGACCTTGCTTAATGAAATTATAAAATGGAAAGAATTAGAAGCCCCGATGCCCGAAGGGATCGGGGCCCCGACAGAAATCGTCGGAGAAAAAAGAAAAAAATTGGGCGACGAGGCATTTTATGAAACCGTGCGCCGGATTGCGCTTTATACTACGGACACGCTTTGGATGGAGCATCTAGAAGCGATGGATTATTTACGCTCTTCGGTCAACTTGCGGGCTTATGGTCAGCGAGAGCCGATTGTGGAATACAAAAAAGACGGATTGGCGATGTTTAAAGAGATGGAAGAAGCGTTTAAAGAACAAGTTTTTTCGCTGATTGGCACAATTAATACTGAAAATGTCGTAAATGTAAAAAGAGAAGGTGAAAGACCGAGACAAACTTTAATCACCAGCCACAATGAACCGAGCGAGGATATAAAAAGTGCCCAGACTAACAAGACTGTCGGTCGTAATGATCCTTGCCCTTGCGGGAAAAAGAAAGCCGACGGAACTCCAGTCAAATACAAACATTGTCATGGCAAATAAAAATAAAAAATTCACATTAGCATTAAAAGCTATTATCTGTAACAAAGAAGGAGAAATTCTTACGATTAGACGTTCAAAACTCTGCTCTAGGCCACTAACTTGGGATTTACCAGGAGGGGGAATGTTGAATCTGGAGAAAAATTAGAAAAAAGTCTGTTGCGTGGAATTAAAGAAGAAACTGGGTTAATAATAAAGACGAAAGAATTATTTCTATTTGATGTTTTTAAATTTGAAAAATATTATAGAAAATAAGGTGATTATGATTAACGATTTAAAAAATAACTTCGTGCTATAAAACAATGCGGTCGTCTTGTTTTGTAGTATTGAAGGTATTGTGATATTATTAAAAAATACAAATGTCATGGAGTATAAAGATATGAAAAAGATTTATTACAATAAACTGATTCGTGATAAAATTCCGGGGAAAATCAGAAAACACGGAGGAGATTTTAAAATAAAAAAGTTAAAAAACAAAAAGTTTGAATTGGAACTTGTAAAAAAAGTCGGGGAAGAGGCGAGCGGCTTGCTCAATGCAGACACCAAAGAAGAATTTGTCAGCGAATTGGCAGATGTGCTCAATGTTATTGAAGAAATAAAGAAACTAAAAAAGATAACAAGTAAACAAATAAAAAATGCGCAAAAATTAAATTTTAAGGTTAAAGGAGGCTTTAAAAAGAAATTATTTCTATTTTGGTCTTCTGATACCAACTATAAGAACAATGAAAGGAAATACAAAAAGTAAAATAAAAAATAAGAAATATGTCAATTAAAAAAATAACAAATTGGGTTCGTGATTACTTTTATCTCACCAAAGGTTATTCTTTTATGCTACTTAAGCCACCGAAGCATTATTTAAGCTATGTTTTGGATAATAAGTTGCCAATAGTTCTCATTCCGGGTTTCACTACGAAAGTACAGTTTTTGAAAGCAATTGCCGACCCGATTTCTTTGAAAGGTCATCCTATTTATGTGGTAGAAAAACTTGGTTATAACACGAAAACGATATAGTGTAAATCATAAAATAGTTTCGATTTTTGGAGAGTTTGATAACCATGTTTGGCCTACGGGGAGTTGTAGGTTAAAAGGGGCGAAAAATATTCAGGTGAATGTTTGGGGCCATCATAAGATTTTATTTGATAAACATGTTCGCGATCTGGTTCTGGACGAAGTTGAAAAAGGGTAAGAAAATTTTTCATCTTGATGTATAATGCCCAAATGGAACCATTGGCATCAAGAATCAGGCCTAAAAACCTAAAGGAATTTATCGGACAGGAACATTTAGTCGGCGCAGGCAAGCCGATTGCGGTGGCGGTTGAAAAAAAGCACATTTTTTCCTTTATTTTTTGGGGTCCGCCGGGGGTGGGGAAAACGACTTTAGCGAAGATTTATGCCAAAGCGCTCAATGCCGACTACCATGAACTCTCGGCAGTTTCCGCCGGAAAAGATGACATTAAGAAAATTTTAGAATCGGAAGGAGCCTTGCTCGGGCCGAGAATTTTATTTCTGGACGAAATTCACCGGTTTAACAAAGCCCAGCAAGATTTTCTTTTGCCGTATGTGGAATCCGGTCGACTCACTTTAATCGGAGCGACGACGGAAAATCCGAGCTTCGAAGTGATCCCCGCCTTGCTTTCCTGGATGCGAGTTTTTGTAATGAATGAACTTTCCGACGAAGAAATGAAAAAAATTATCAAACGGACCGGATGCAAGATAAAAAAAGACGCGCTGGATTGGTTGATTAGAATGTCGGCAGGCGATGCCAGGCAGGCGATCGCAATGATTGAAAATACAATTTCTCTTTATAAAAATATTACGGTAGAAAATTTAAAAAATACTCTGCAATCAAAATTTTTGCGCTACGATAAAAAAGGCGAGGAACATTATAATATCATCAGCGCTTTTATAAAAAGCATGCGCGCTTCTCAGCCGGACGCCGCTTTGTATTATATGACGAGGATGCTAGAAGCGGGGGAAGACCCGAAATTTATCGCCCGCCGGATGGTGGTCTTTGCCAGCGAAGATATTGGTTTGGCTCAACCGACAGCCTTGGTGGTTGCCAATGCGGTGTTCCAGGCGGTGGACACAATCGGAATGCCGGAGTGCGGAGAAAATCTCGCTCAAGGAGTGGTTTATCTCTCGCAAGCGAAAAAAGACCGGAGCGCTTACGACGCGTATCTGCTTGCGATGAAAGATGCGAAAGAATATGGTAACCTACCGATACCGATGAGTATCCGCAACGCCCCGACCAAATTGATGAAAGATTTAGGTTATGGGAAAGATTACAAAAAATATACCAAAGAAAGCTTAATGCCCGAGAAATTAAAAAATAAAAAATACCTGAAAAAATAATTTATGCAAAATCCGCTAAAAAATTTAAAATTAAAAAGGCGAGGGATTACGATGTTGGCTAAGATGCATTTTTACGGCAATCCGTCGGCGAAATTAAAAGTCGTCGGAGTAACGGGGACCAATGGCAAGACAACGATAGCGACGCTTTTATATAAAATTGCAATTGCTTTGGGCTACAAAGCTGGACTTATCAGCACGATAGAAAATATGATAAATGATGAAAGAGCAGAAGCCACCCACACTACGCCTGATCCTCTATCTCTCAATAAATTACTGAATAAAATGGTGAAAAAAGAGTGCGAATATGTTTTTATGGAAGTTTCTTCGCATGCGCTTGATCAGAACCGAGTGGCGGGAATAAATTTTGTCGGGGGGATTTTCACCAATTTAACGCATGACCATCTGGATTACCACAAAAATATTGAAAATTATTTCGGCGCCAAGAAGAAATTTTTCAAAATGCTCCCTTCTCAAGCTTTTGCCTTAGCAAATGTTGATGACGAATATGGAACAAAAATGCTGGAAGGAATCCGAGCTAAAAAATATACTTACGGATTTAAAAATCAAGCTGATTTCAACCAGAAACTCGGCACAAAACTCTTGGGAGAATTCAACGCCTACAACGCTCTGGCGGTTTATGCTTCGGCTGTTCTGCTGGGAGAAGATAAGGAAAAAATAAAAGAAATTCTAAAAAATATAGAACCGCCGAAAGGGCGTCTGGAACATTTTACATCTAAAAACGGAGTTCTAGTTATCGTTGATTACGCGCATACGCCGGACGCGCTGAAAAATGTTTTGAAAACAATCAAAGATATAAAAAAAGAAAATACCAGAATAATTTCTGTTTTTGGCTGCGGGGGCGACCGGGATCCGCTGAAGCGTCCGATTATGGGGAAGTTAGGGGCTGAACTTTCCAATCTGGCAATTTTTACTTCCGACAATCCGCGCAGCGAAGATCCGGATAAAATAATAGAACAAATGAAAACCGGATTATCTGCGGAAGATATAAAAAAAGTAAAAACAATTGCCAATCGTCGCGAAGCGATACGAGAGAGTGTAAAATTGGCACAAAAAGGAGACATTATTCTCTGCGCCGGCAAAGGGCATGAAGATTATCAGGAAATCAAAGGCGTGAAGCATCATTTTGACGACATGGAGGAGTTTCAAAAATTATGCCCAGCATGATTTTGCTAAATCATATGATTAATTATAAACAATTTTTCAGAGGAAAAAAGATAACGATCATGGGGTTGGGGCTTTTAGGGCGGGGAGTCGGAGACGCTAAATTCTTAGCAGAGTGCGGGGCGGATTTAGTTGTGACGGATTTGAAAACTGAAAAGCAGTTGGCTGCTTCAGTGAAAGAATTAAGAAAATTTAAAAACCCCGAAGGAAAGAGTATTTCCTACGGGGCAGGTATAAAATTTGTGTTAGGAAGGCATAGGTTAGAAGATTTTAAAAATAGAGATATGATAATCAAAAACCCCGGGGTGCCGCTTGATTCTGCGTATATAAAGGAAGCACGAAGGAATAAAATTTCCATAGAGATGGACGTGTCTTTGTTCGCAAAATTGGCGCCTCTGGTAGTGATAATCGGGGTGACCGGGACCAGAGGAAAATCAATGACAACTGCCCTAATTTATGAAATTTTGTCTAAAAATTTAAAAAACAAAAAGATATATCTTGGTGGTAATGTAAGAGGAGTGGCTACATTGCCTTTATTAAAAAAAGTTAAAAGGGGAGATATTTTGGTATGTGAACTTGATTCCTGGCAGTTGCAGGGCTTTGGCGAGGAGAAGACGTCTCCACATATTTCTGTTTTCACTTCTTTTATGCCGGACCATATGAATTATTATAAAGATGATATGAAAAAATATTTTAATGACAAGGCAAACATATTCAAATATCAAAAGAAGAACGATGTGCTTGTTGTTCGTCCGCACATTAAGAAAATTATTCCCAAGGATATAAAAAGTAAATTAATAGTAGCGGATGTAAAAAACATCATAAATTACAAATTTGTTGTGCCAGGAGAGCATCAGCGAGAAAATCTGGCCTGTGCCGTGGTTGTGGCGAAAGCGCTCGGTATAAAGAATGAAGATATTAAAAAAACAATTGGAAGGTTCAAAGGCTTGGAAGGGAGATTGCAATATGTGAAAACAATAAAGGGGATAAAAATTTATAATGACAACAATGCGACAACTCCGGAAGCGACTATTGCCGGTATTCGGGCGCTGGCACAAGACAATAAAGAAGGGAAAATAATTCTGATATCCGGAGGATCCGATAAAGACCTTGATCTTGGTTTGTATGTAAACGTTGTGAATACTTTTTGTAAGGCCGTTATCTTGATTCCGGGAACAGGGACAAATAAATTATTGAAAAATTATAAGTTTAAAATTCCAAACGAAAAAGCAAAAGACATAAAGAACGCTATAAGAAAAGCGTTTAGCTATAGCAAAAAAGGAGATATTATTCTCTTTTCCCCGGCCTTTGCATCTTTTGGACAATTTAACAACGAATATGAAAGAAACGACTTGTTTATGAAAATAATTAAAGAACTAAGATAATTTTATGAAAAACAAAATACAAATATTTTATATTCATGGAGGAAATACTAGTAAAAATAGAAAAGATTATTTACATTTTCTAAAAACTAGAGAAATTTTAATTGCAAAAAAACCAAAATGGCATGAGGGTTATTTAGACGAAAAACTTGGAAGAAGTTTTGAAATTATTCGTCCCAGAATGCCTTTAGCTGATAATGCCAATTATGATGACTGGAAGATTCATTTTGAAAGATATTTCCCATATGTAAGGAACAACGTTATTTTAATTGGAGGGTCACTCGGTGGCATGTTTCTCGCAAAATACTTATCGGAGCATAAATTTCCTAGAAAGATTTTAGCGACTTATTTAGTTTGTCCGCCTTTTGATAATACTGTTATTGGCGCACAACTAGTTAATAGATTTAAGCTTAAGAGTAGTTTATCTTTACTGGAGAAGAATTCAAGAAATCTTTGCCTGATGTTTTCAAAAGATGACGATGTCGTCCCTGTGGCCCATGCAGAAAAATACAGAAATAAATTAAAAAATGCCAAAATCATTATCTATAAAAGTAAAAACGGTCATTTTGTGGTATCTAAATTTCCGGAAATTATTAAAATGATAAAAAATGATGTAAAGAAATTAAAATGAAATATTTGCTTATCAAAATATTCTGGTTTTTGGGGAGGCCAGTGCAAAGATTGTATTGGTTTATTTTTCGACCAACTCTAAGAGGAGTTAAATGCATTATTGAAAATAATGATAAATTTTTATTGGTGAAATTAAATTATGCACATCATAGATGGATAATCCCTGGTGGAGGGGTTAAAAAGAATGAGTCATCCTTGCAAGCAGCCGTTAGAGAAGTTAAGGAGGAAGTTGGTCTTGACGTAAAAAATTTAGTATCAATAGGCTCATACACAAGTAATAAAGATTATAAAGAAAATATTGTAGAGATTTTTCTTGCCAATTCGGATATTTTAGATACAAAGATAGATCCGATAGAAATTGAAACGGCTGGATGGTTTGAAAAATCAAATTTTCCTGAAAATGTTGGTGTTTCGATGCTTGAGATTTTTAAAATATATGACGAATATAAATCAAAATAATATGCAAAACTTAGATTTATCAAAAATTAAAAAAATTTTCTTTGTCGGAATAGGTGGGATAGGGATCTCGGCGGTAGCTCACATGATGTTTCTAGAGAGGAAAGAAGTATCCGGTTCGGATATGGCAGAAAATGAACTCACTCGGGAGCTTTCGGGGCTGGGGATTAAAATAACCATTGGTCAGAGTTTCGAACTTATACCTGCCGATGCGGACTTAATTGTTTACACTATCGCAATTCCGCATTATGACGCAAAGTTTTTTAGCCAAATTGTTCATTCCGGTATTTCTTATAAAAGTTATCCGGAAATGTTGCACTATGTTACGAATAATAAATACACCGTTGCTGTCTCCGGAACGCACGGCAAGACGACGACGACGGCGATGATTGGCAAAATACTTGTGGACGCAAAATTAGATCCCTCGATTATTGTCGGAAGTATTTTAAAAGAATACAAATCTAATTTGGTAGTAGGGAAGGGAAATCATTTTGTAGTGGAAGCCTGTGAATACAAAAGATCTTTCTTAAACATCAAGCCAAAAATTTTAGTGATTACAAATATTGAGGCAGACCATTTGGATTATTATAAAGATTTGGCTGATATTCAAAATGCCTTTGTTCAACTTATTTTACAGACGGGGGATGTGGTTATTTATGACGGAAGAAATATTGATATCAGCGTACTAGTACATGGATACAGAAGTAAAGTTATAGATTATTCAAAATATTTAGAAAAAGTTCCAAAACTCTCGGTGCCGGGAGAACATAACAGAATGAATGCCGCCGCGGCTTTCGCC
>ERZ1292640.3677-Hain-H43-02um-R1-3677-length-11883-cov-7_pt1 | contig 11883 bp, 14 predicted proteins | sample MGYA00564404_ERZ1292640 | MGnify/ENA primary metagenome ERZ1292640 (study PRJEB36523, sample SAMEA6512636) | groundwater metagenome | collected 2019-01-08 | study: AquaDiva: Metagenomics assemblies of 32 groundwater samples | reverse complement strand
CCATGCTGACGGGCTACATCATGAGCGGGCGATTTGGCCTCGGAATGCTGCTGGAGGAGAAAACCGCCCTGGCCATCCACAAGGCGCTGCATCTGCCTCTGATTGTCTTCCTGCTGGCGCACAGTCTGGCGGCGATGTATCTTGCCTTCCAACGATGGGGATGGATCAAGAAATGAGAGAACACTTGACCAATGAGGGACATCAGGATGATCGACCGGCTTGCCCGGGTTGGCCACCCGGTCTCTCGCGGCGGAACGCGATCCAACTGGGGATGGTGGGCCTCGCGGGCGTGGCCGGAGCGGGTTCGTGGCTTTCGTTCCTGCGAAAGTACTGGGAGGAGGCGACTCCGGCGGATGTCTTCAAGGGCGACGCGCCCAATGACCGGGTTTGGGAGTTATGGCAGAAGCGCGGCTGGACCAAAGAGGCGTCGCATTATCTCAAGCTCGGACGAAACGTCCAATGCAAAGTCTGCCCAAACAACTGCCTGCTCGAACCCGGCGATCGCAGCCATTGCCGGAACAAGGTCAACAAGGACGGCACCTTGTACACCATGGCCTACGGCAATCCCTGCACCTTTCACGTGGATCCGATTGAGAAGAAGCCGCTCTTTCATTTTCTGCCCGGCAGCAAGTCGTTTTCACTGGCCACCTCCGGCTGCGTCTTTCGCTGTTTGAATTGCCAGAATTGGGAGATTTCCCAGAAAAAGCCGGAGGAAACCAAAGACCCCGGCGGCGCCGCGTTCCGGCTCAAACCACCGTTGCCACGATCGATCTCTTTGCAGGAACTGAACCGCCTCAGCCTGTTTCCGGAAGACGTGGTGGCCGTGGCTGGATCGCTGGATTGTCCGTCGATCTCCTACACCTACTCCGAGCCGACGGCCTTCTACGAGTACACGTACGACACTTGCAAGCTGGCCCGCTCGCAAAAGATCAAGAATGTCCTGGTCACCTGCGGCTCCATCGAGGAGCGCGCCTTGCGAGACCTGGGACAGTACGTGGACGCCGCCCACGTGGACCTCAAGGGCTTTGACGAGGCGATCTACAAGAAACTCAATTCCGGCCGGCTCCAGGCCATCCTGGACATCCTGAAGACTTTCAAGAGCCTGGGCGTGTGGTTCGAGGTCATCAACCTGGTGGTCCCGACCTATACCGATGACCTGGAAATGATCCGGCGCATGTGCGGCTGGCTGGTAGAAAACCTGGGGCCGGACCAACCGCTGCACTTCTCACGTTTCCAGCCGGCGCACCAACTCACGCATCTGCCGCCCACGCCGCTCGAGACTTTGGTGCGGGCTCGAGCCCTCGCGCAGTCGGCCGGGTTGCGCTATGTCTATATCGGCAATGTTCGCGGTTTGCCCGATGCGGAAACCACGTTTTGCCCCAACTGCAAGCGGGCTGTGGTGGAGCGCGATGTGTTCGCGATTACGAGCCTGAATGTCGCAGGGGGCCAGTGCCGGTTTTGCCGGACGCCCATCGCCGGTGTCTGGTCGGGGTAAACTTGATGACCGCAGCGAAAGGAGGAGCGCTCGGCCTCGCCCGCCAAAACTCGCTGGCAGATTCAACCAAACTTCCGCGTCAACCTGGCGCCGTCGTAAGTGCGGCGCTGCGCGGAATTCATCCTTTCAAAATCGGGCGAACCGTCGGCGCGTTGGGGCCAACCAGCAGCCTCGGCGACGACGGGCGTGAGTTGGCGGCCAAGCTCCGTCTGCCCATCAGGCTGCTTGGCCACGGCCAGCGGATTGTTCTGCACGCTGACCGTGGCGCGCGCGGTGTTGCGGCCGTCATAGCTCATCGATTGGTCCGTCAATTCCAGGTCCTTTTCGAGCGGCAGCTTCGGTCGGATGTTCCTGGCTTGCAGTACGCCGTGATAGGCGCGCACGGCTTCTTCGGGCGAAATTTTCCCGTCCGTAATCAGCCGTAGCATTTCGATGAAGGCCAGTTGATGCTCGGCATGGTTGATCTTGCGGCCAAAGAGCGCGACCCGTGCGCCATACTTTTGCGCGTCGTGAATCAGTCTGAAAGCGTCGTAAGTGGTGCCGGCGCTGCCGCCGAGAATTCCCACCACCAGGTTGGGATCGTATTGAGCGAGTTCCTCCATGACGCGCGGCCCGTGATAGACAATCTTCAAGAAGAGCGGGCGGCCCGAGTCGGTCACCCCGGCCAGGCTGCGCAGGATGTTGTCGTTGATGAATTCACCCAGCTTTTCGGAGGGAATGCCGCTGGGGACGTTTGGATCAAACACTTCCAGAAAATAGCGAAACTGCTTCCGCTCGGCTTCCTCGCGAAAGGCTTTGAAGGCCTCCAACGTCGCGCGGTCCTGCTCGAGGTTGTTGACGAAGGTCACCGAGTAAAGGCCCAGGTTGGCTCCGGGAAACTCCGTGCCGTCACGTTCGCACTCGATCTTGCCGCATTGGATATGATCAATCGTCGCCGACCGGAACGGCTGGGCCGGTTCCTTGGCATAACAGCCGTGGCGCACCGCCCAAATATCGGTGGTGTCATTGGCGCGCGCCGCCGGCGTCACGTGAGATGGGCGAAAGAGTTCCTCCTTGATGGTGAGTTGCTCGTTGACGTAGGCCGACATGAGCATGAGGTCCACCAACCCCTGCTGCACGACTTCCCGAATGATATCAAGAAACTCCGGCAGATTGCGGCAGCCAAACTCTTCGCGCGACCAGACCTCAGGCGAGAACCGTGCCGGACGCTCCCCCCGTGCCGAAAGGTACGAGCGCGGCCCCGTGGCGCGCACGCCAAAAGCCATGTCCGCGTCCTTGGCATCCGCGAGGATGAAGGCACGCGAGGACGGATTGGATTTGACTTCGGCGAGTTTGGAGTCGAGGGATTTCATGCGAAAATGTCCAATGACCAACGTTCAATGAACAAAGAATGTCCAAATTCACAATCCCCATTTTTCTGCGGTTGTCGATTCACTTGTTCAGATTGGTCATTGTTTGGTCATTGGGCCTTGGTCATTGGACATTCCCAATCTGAGCCGCCTTATGGGTTTACCTTCGCCAGCGTCTCCTTCAAGGCCTTGGCCGAATTTTGCAGCGCCAATAGTTCCTTCGGCCAGAGCTTGATTTCCACCTGCTCGATAATCCCGCGACGGCCCACCACCGACGGAACGCTCAGGCATATATCGCGCAGCTCATACACCCCCTCTTGCAGCGAGGAGACCGGCAGCAACCGCCGTTGATTGAGCGCAACGGCGTGGATGACATCGCGAATCGCCACCGCCACCGCCCAACCGGCGCCGCCCTTTTTCTTGATCACCTCGGCGCCGCTCCCCTTGGTGCGTTCGAAGACGGCGTTTTGGAAACCAGGCGTGCACTGCGGCAAACCCGCCAAGGGCAATCCATTCACCGTCGCGGCCGACCAGATGGGCGCCATCGTGTCGCCATGCTCTCCCAGGATCAGCGCCTTGACTTGCGTCGGAGCCAGTTTCAGTTCATCGGCAATGAAAGAGCTGAAGCGCGAGGTGTCAAGCATCGTGCCCAAACCGAACACCTGCTGCCACGGCAACCCCAGCCGCTGCACGGCCAGGTGCGTCAAAATATCGACCGGATTCGAGACGACGAAAACGTGGGCCTCCTTGCGCAGGCCGGCCCCCTTGATACTGTCCAGGATTTGCACGAACAACGCGACGTTGCGGTTGATCAGGTCGAGGCGCGACTCGTCCGGTTTGCGCCGCAACCCGGCGGTGATGAGGAACAGATCGCTGTCCGCCGCCCGCGCGTAATCGCCGGCATGAATCCGTTGGTCCGCCGTAAAGGCGCTGCCGTGCAAGAGATCGAGCGCTTCGCCTTCGGCCATGGCCTGGTTGGCGTCGAGCAGTTGGATTTCGGAGACAATGCCGCCGAGTTGCAGTGCAAATGCCGCGCAGGAGCCCACGCGCCCGCCGCCGCCGATGATGGTGACTTTCATAAAGGTAATGTCAGTTGATTGTCGTCAGTGGTCCGTCGTCTGAAAGTTTTTCAAGCGTCTGGCCTTTGCGGCTTCGCGATTGGCTGCAGCCGGCACGGCCAAATGTCCCGGACCCTATGAAACGGGACCGCAGTGCGCTGAACGTCAGTGTGCCGATATTGCTTGTGCTCGCCCATGTCAACGCGCCCGCGTTTCTTTTACTTGCCCATTTGCGCCATGATTTGGTCGGTGACGGCTTGCACGACTGCTTCCGCTTCCGCGTCGTAGCCGACCACCGGCGCTGCTTGCGCCGGCACCGCGCAGGTCACACCCGGGCGCCATTCGGCGTTGTCGCACAGCTCGCATTCCTTGAGGCCGATGCGCGGGTCGGGAATGCCCAAGGTCTGCTTGATCTTCAGCAAGTCCTGCAGTTGCGTGGGCGTAAAAGTCTTGAGCGGCTCGCCCAAGTGCGCTGCCACCACCACCGTGCGGCAGTACGCCTCCAGGATTTCCATTTTGAAATAGGCGTCCTCGACATTCAGGTGGCTCCAGGCGACCACGCCGTGGTTGGCCATCAGAATCGTGTTGTGCTGGTCCACCAGATCGGCCACCAGCTTGCCCATCTCCGGCGTGCCGGGTGTGCGATACGGCGCTAGGGGCACTCGGCCAATGAACACTTCAATCTCCGGAATCATGCAGGTGGGCGGCTCGATGCCGGCGACCGCAAACGCCGTGGCGTGCGGCGGATGGCAATGCACCGTGGCGAGGGCCTTGGGCTGGCGCTTCATGATCTGCAGGTGCATCAGGATTTCGCTCGTGCGCTTTTTCGCCCCGGCCTTCTGGTTGCCCTCGAGGTCCACCAGGCACAAGTCCTCGGTTTTCATGAAGCCCTTCGACACAAGCGTGGGCGTGCAGAGCGCCAAGTCCTCGGCCACGCGGATGGCGATGTTGCCGCCGTTGCCATCGACGTAAGCGCGTTGCCAAAGGCGGCGGCCCACGTCACAAATCTGTTCTTTGAGCGCAAGCATCTCCGGCGAGTTGAAGAAGGCCTCGATTTCGCGCGGCGGACTGGAGGTCGTGACCGGCTTCACGGGCGCAGCGGATGGGCGAGCCGTGGCCGGCGCTGTGGCGGCCCGGTTGCCGGCCAGGTCGCGCAACAGATCGCGCGCCGATGGCGTAATGATGGCATCAACCGGCAGCAACTTCGGATCGCCCCCTTGCCGCAATAATTCTTCGATGTCTTTGGCGCTGATAACGGTTTTCATGGCGAATAAAAGACCTCATCCACCAGGGCCGCGCTGATGGCATCAATGGGTGTGGGCTGATCAAATGGTTGGGCGGCTTCGCGGCCTTCCACAAAACCGATGGTCTGTCCCACCCCGCCGCCCAACGCATCATAAACCACCAAACTCGGTTCCTTGCTTAAGCCCGGCGGAGGGTTGGCCGCACGCTGGAAATGATCACGCGTAAAAGGACTCACAATGAGCCAGCGCGCGCCCAGCAGCGCCGGCGCCGCCTTGCTCAAGGTCACACGACCGATGACGTTTCCAAGTCTCATGCGGGGCAATGTCCGAAATTCTCATCCACAATGCCAATAATCATCATGCGCACCGGGCTTTTCTCGTCACCGACCGCCTTTCGCGCCGCAGCGCCATCCGTGGAAACAATCACTCGCTGGTGCAGCGCGGCGCCGTGGGCGTCAATAGCGACGACCGGCGTCGCTTCCGGTTCGCCCGTCGCGCTGATCGGCTGGCATATAATCAAGCGCCAGCTTGCCAGGCTCGGATGTTTCCGAGTGGCCGTCAGGTTGCCTTCAACACGCGCCAGGATCATATTCGTTGAAATGTTAAAAATGTTGCATCGTTAAATCGGCCTGTCGTCTGTCCCACAGTTGCCTCCCATACGTGCGCGCCCGGCAACTCAAGAGGACTTTTTAACATTTTAACCATCAAACGATTTACCGATTTAACGAGCGCATCAATAGATGCGCAGATTGTCCACCATCACGCACCGCCGCACGCGGCAGAACGTTTTCGGATTCGTGACGCCTTCGCCGGTGGGCGTGGCAATGGAATAACTCAAATAGCCTTCACCGCCCAAGCCTAGCCCGGCCATGCAGGCGCCGTTCTTGACAAAAAGCGTGGTATCAAGCGCACGGGCCATGGCTGTCATGTGCTCGACGTCGTGGGAGTGAATGATAGCGGTGTGCCGGTAATTGCGCTCGGCGACCTTTGCGGCGGCGATGCCTTCCTCGACGGTCTTGACGCGCACCACGGGAATAAACGGCATCATTTGTTCTTCCTTCACAAACGGGTCGTCTTGGCCGGTCTCGGCAAAGAGCAATTGCGCGCCGGCCGGCAGGCTCACGCCGGCGAAGCGCGCCAGCACCGCCGCATCTTTGCCGATCAGATTCTTGTTCACGACCGGTTCGGGACAGCCGCCGCCGTGGCCTTCCTTGAAGGTGAACGCCTCTTTCGTCAGACGGTCGAGCCGGCTGGCGTTCAGGCGAACCGCGCCCTGATTCTCCATCTCGGCCATGAATTTGTCGGCGATGGATTCCAGCGCAAACACTTCCTTTTCGCCGATGCAAAGCAGGTTGTTGTCGTAGGCCGCGCCGGCGATGACGCAGCGCGCCGCGCGTTTCATGCAGGCCGTGTCATCGACGAGCACCGGCGGGTTGCCGGGGCCGGCGCAAATCGCGCGTTTGCCGGTTTGCATGGCGGCTTTGACCACGCCGGGTCCGCCGGTCACCAGCAGCAGACGCACGGCTTCATGGGCGCAGAGGGCTTTGAAGGAGTCGAAGGTCGGCTGTTCGATGATGCAGGCCAGGTTCTCGATCCCGGTTTCACGATGAATGGCTTCGTTGTAGGCCCGCACGGCCAGGGCGGCGCAGCGCGAGGCGGCGGGGTGCGCGTTGAAAACCACCGCGTTTCCGGCCGCCACAATATTGACGATGTTGCCGCTCAACGTCGGGATGGAATGCGTGGAAGGCGTGACGGCGCCGACGACGCCGAACGGAGTGTATTCCTCCATCGTGATGCCGTGATCGCCACTCAGTCCATCGGGATGGAGCCATTCCACGCCGGGCACAAGCTTGATGATCTTCAGCTTCTCGATCTTGTGGTCGAGCCGTCCGATCTTGGTCTCCTCCAACTCGATCTTACCCCATTCAACAGCGTTGGCGTCGGCCATCGACTTGACGATGTCCACAACTTTGCGGCGCGCGGCGACGCCTTTTTCCTGAAGTTGCCGGAAGGCGACCGCAGCCGCTTCGCACGCTTCATTGGCGTCCTGGAAAATGCCGAAGTGTCGGCTCCCGCTGCCCGCGCCGCTTGGGCGCGCCGAACAGCCGCAAGATTTCTCCGCCGGCGCCGGAGCGGGCACCGCCGTCGGTTTCCCGGCGGGAGCCGCCACGCCGCCGAGGCGGCCCAGGACTTCCTGGATGACGTCGCGGATCAAGGCTTCGTTGATTTGAGTGCTCATGATGATCAAGTTTTCGCGCTGTAAATCTGCTGGCCGAGCACATCGACCGTATCGACGATGCCGATGATGACGGCATCGACCGGAGCGTCCTTGAGACTTGGCGCCAAGCGCGCGGAACTGCCCTGGCAAAAAAGGACCATTTCGCCAAGGCCGGCGCCAACGCTGTCCACGGCGACAATGGTGTTGACGCCCGGCCTGAATTTCGTCGGGTCTTTGTCATCGACCAATTGCGGTCGCAACAGCAGCAACTTGCGGCCCGCCATTTGCGGGTCCTTCTTGGTGGCGACCACCGAGCCTTCGACTTTTGCCAGGAACATAAGTTGAGATGGTGAAGATGCTGGATACTTGATTCTCGATACTGGATAAAGCCCGGCGCAACGCCGCAAAATCCAGGATCAAGCAACCAGTATCCAGTATCCAGAATCACTTCGCCGCCGGTTTCTTGGGCAGGACCGTTTCCACGTCCGCATGCGGCCGGGCAATGACGTGGACGCTGACCAACTCGCCTTTCATGGCCTTGATGGCCTGGGCGCCGGCGTCGGTGGCAGCTTTGACGGCGGCCACGTCGCCGACAACGACGGCGGTGACGAGGGCGTTGCCCACTTGGGTCATAGGGCCGGCCAGCTCGACGTTGGCGGCCTTGAGCATGGCATCGGTGCCCTCGACGAGGGCCACCAATCCGCGCGTTTCAATCAGTCCAATTGCTTGATGAGGCATAAGTTAGTTTCTGGTTAACGGTTGAGTGTTGAATGTTTCATTTTTGCTCCAAAAGCCGCTTGGTTTCCCGCGCTACCACCAGCTCTTCGTTGGTCGGAATCACCATCACTTTGACCCGCGAATGGGGCGCGCTGATGACGGCTTCCTTCGCCAGCGCCGCGGCGTTGGCCTCGGCCTCGAGCGCCACGCCAAGCTGGTCGAGGTTCGCGCAGATGGCGGCGCGGATTTCCGACCGGTTTTCTCCGATGCCAGCCGTGAAGACCAGGGCATCGGCGCCATTCAATTGCGCCAGGTAGGCGCCGATCCAATGACGGGCTTGATGAGCGAAAACCTCGAGCGCCAATTGCGCCTTGGCGTTGCCCTGCGCGGCTTGTGCTTGAATGTCGCGCATGTCATTGAAGCCGCCGGAGAGACCTTTCAAGCCCGATTCCTTGCAGAGCAGGCGCTCGGCTTCCTCCAAAGTCAGCCCGGCCGCCCGCATGAGGAAGGGCAGAGCGAAAGCATCAAGGTCGCCCACCCGATTGTTGTGCGGCAAGCCGGATTGCGGGCTCATGCCGAGGCTGTTGCCCATGGCCACGCCATTCAAAATGCCGGTGATGGATGAGCTGCCGCCGAGGTGGCAGGAGATGACGCGGAAATCGGGCGGGCGAACGGGGCCCTGGCCGCCATCGACGTAGAGCCGGCGGGCGCGTTCCGCGACGTCATCACGACCGAGCAATTCCGCTGAGCGTTCCGCGATGAATTTATGGCTGGCACCGTGGAATCCCCAGCGCCGCACACCCAGTTCGTGCCAGGCTTCCGGCACGGCATAGCGCATCGCGGCGGCCGGCGCCCATTGGTAAAAGGCGGTTTCAAAAAGTCCCACCAGGGGAATGCCAGGCATCCGTTGAGCGAAGAGCCGGATGCCCGTCACGTAAGGCGGATTATGGGCCGGAGCCACCCGGTCGTAGAATTCCATCGCCTTGACGGCCTGTTCGTCCAGGAGAACACAGCCGTTGAGGCCGCGCGCCATGATGGTCTTGAAGCCCACCGCCGCCAGGTCTTTTTCATGCTGAATCCAGCCGCCGTTCTTGAGCTCGTCCAAGCACGCGTTGATGGCTTGCGCGTGATCGGCTACGCGCTCGAAACCGCCGCGGGTGAGGAGCAGCTCCTGCCCGCTCGAAAAATCGAACAGCCGATATTTGAGCGAGGTCGAGCCGAGATTGGCGACGAGAATCTTCACAGACTGGTTACTGGATACCGGATGCCGGATCAGAGCGGACGGAGTCTGGTATCTGGCATCCAGAATCCGGCATCCAGTATCTGGTTTATTGCAGCCACTTGCCCAGCACGGAAAGACCTTCGTGCGGCCGGGGAATGACCTGGACGCTGACCACCTGCCCGACTTGGGCGGCGGCGGCGGCGCCCGCGTCCGTCGCGGCTTTGACGGCCGCCACGTCACCCCGGAAGAAGGCAGTCACGTAACCGCTGCCGATTTTTTCCCAGCCGACCAGCGTGACGTTGGCCGCTTTGAGCGCGGCATCGCTGGCTTCGAGCAACGCGCTCAGGCCTTTGGTTTCAATCATTCCTACTGCTTGTTGTGACATAAAGCTGTTAAAAGTTGGGAGTTGAGGGTTGAGGGATTACTTGGCGGCTTTGACCGGTTCGCCCAGGAAAACTTTCAGCAAGTCTTCATGCGGCCGGGCGATGATGTGGGAGCTGACCAGTTCGCCGATTTTGCCGGCGGCTTTCGATCCGGCATCGACGGCGGCCTTGACGCTGCCGACGTCGCCTTGGGCCAGCACCGTGATCAAACCACCGCCGATGGGGATGGTTCGCACCAAGGTGACATTGGCGGCTTTGACCATGGCATCGCTGGCTTCGACGCTGCCCACGTACCCTTTGGTTTCTATCATTCCGATTGCTTCACTCATATTTTTGATTCTTGTTTGATGGTTGAGAGTTTATCTAGCTAGTTCACACGGCGTGTCGGGTTGCAGATTGCAGGCGTTGCCTTCGTCGGTGTCGATGTGGACTTCCAGTTTGAAACTTTTATCGACGCGGACCAGCATTTTATCGAGCGCCACGGCACACGGCCCGCCAATCTTCAACTTCATTTCATCGCCGTTTTTCACCCCGTAAAATTCCGCATCGCTCGGATGCATGTGAACGTGCCGCAAGGCGCGAATCACTCCCTCCGGCATTTCAAAAAAGCCCGCCGGCCCCATCAGCATCGCTCCGGTCGTGCCTTTGATGTTCCCCGAAAGCCGCAATGGAATGTCGAATCCGAGCGCGATGGCATCGGTGTAGGCCAGCTCCACCTGGTTCAGCGTCCGGCATGGCCCCAAAATACGCAGGTTGGAGATGACGCGGCTGCGCGGGCCGATGAGCGTGACCGCTTCCTTGGCCGCAAACTGTCCCTCCTGATAAAGCCATTTAAAGGGCGTAAGCGTGTGTCCCTTGCCAAAAAGTATCTCAACGGCTTCCGGTGTCAGATGACAGTGCCGCGCGCTGATGTTGACCACGAGCGGATTGGGCGCGGTTGCCGGGAGCGGAATTTGCTTTCCAAGTCGTTGATAGACAGCCTGTCGAACCCAATGTTCGACCACAGCCCGATGCAGCGTTTGACCAGGAACAGCCATAATTTCAGCCTGAACTTCACCAGAATATGAAACAATGTCAAATAAAATCTTGCAAGACGTTTCAAAATCTATCAAATTCACGCTCGGATGCAGGCTGAAGAGCGCCAACATCATATTGAAGAGTATTTGCAGAAGGTGGAATTTGCCTCGCTGGAGGAATTGGCGCGGCATGTCGAGGCTTCGATCTCAACCGTGCGCCGCGACTTGACGATTCTGGAGGCGGGGGGTGCCTTGCGCCGGACGCACGGGGGCGCACGCTTGGTTAATCCGCGGTCGGACGAGTTTACGTTTTCTTCGCGGGACACGCATCAATTGGCGGAGAAGGAGGCCATTGGGAAGGCTTGCGCCGATTTAATCCGTCCGAATCAAAGTGTCATTATCGACGCCGGCACGACCGTGTATCACGTGGCGCGCTACCTGGAAAACAAAACGCCGCAAATCATCACCAACTCTTTGCCGGTGGCGAACCTGTTTGCGTCGGCCAACCGGCTGGAAGTGGTGGTGTCGGGAGGAGTGATATATCCGCGGCTTGGGGTACTGGTTGGGCCGCTGGCGGTGGAAGCGTTTTCCAGGATGCATGCGGATGTCGCGATCATGAGCGCCGGAGGGATCACGTTGGAAGGGATCACCAATTCGCACGGTCTTCTGATCGATATCCAACGCGCGATGATTCAAGCGGCGCAAAAGGTGATTTTCTGTCTGGACCATACAAAATTCGGCCGCCAATCGGTCTCGCCTTTGTGCGATTTGGATGGCCTGGATACGATTGTCACGGATATTGCCGCACCTGGAGACTTGGTGGAGGCATTGAGGAACCGCGGCCTGGAAGTGATTGTGGCACTGGTTAGCCCGAATTCGGAACCGGTCCGCGAATCACGCTAAACCGTATCCACGCAGTCGGAGCGCGGGCATCCATGCCTGCGCGTGCCGCAAGCGATTGGCAGCCATCGCGTTTTGCAAAGGCGTACCGCCGGAGGCGTCCCTCACCTTTTAGGGGATTGTTTCGCCGATTGGAAACGAACTCACGCGGACCGCGCACACGGGTCTTTCACCAACGCGCAGGCATGGATGCCCGCGCTCCGTACGGCGGGGGCACGCCCTGCGCAAAGCCCAGTAAGGCAGATGGGCCGTTAACGCTGCAACGTCCCTTATTCCGGGGC
>ERZ1292640.3674-Hain-H43-02um-R1-3674-length-11888-cov-5_pt1 | contig 11888 bp, 11 predicted proteins | sample MGYA00564404_ERZ1292640 | MGnify/ENA primary metagenome ERZ1292640 (study PRJEB36523, sample SAMEA6512636) | groundwater metagenome | collected 2019-01-08 | study: AquaDiva: Metagenomics assemblies of 32 groundwater samples | reverse complement strand
CCATGGATTGTCCTGGTTTGAGGTTTTCGTATTGTGATTCGTTGAAGGGCATGAGATAGATACGTTATTTTTTTGCTTTTTTATATGCTTTGTCGCGTCGCTCAATATAACAAATAAGAATGCGGCGCTGATCCCACAAAATCTTATAAAAAACTCTTATGTCCCCTACGCGTAATTTAAAAAATTCTGAAAATTCTCCAGTAAGAGCCAGCGGAGTCAGTGTATCAAAATTTTTAAGAAACCAATCTAGTTTGCTAATACATCGTTGTCTTGTCTCAGAATCTATCCTCGTTAAATCTTTTATAGCAGTAGGCAAAAATTCAAGCTTCCAGCTGTCCATAGAGATTAAGAGTATTTGCGCTTAATTTCTGAAAACGAAATAGTTTTTCCATAGTACACATTAGCTTCTCGTAGTCTTTTTTGTGCTTGCATACGCATTTCTAAGCCAAAATCGGGGTCACTAAGAACCTCTGATACTGCTCGCATCACGAGCACTTTAACATCTATATTTGATTTTTTTCTCGTGTTAATTGTGTTCAAGTTCATAAAATAATGTTAGCAAAAACCGCTGTCAAATGCAAATCAATAAAAAAATCAAATTTATAAATTAAAGTTAAATTAACTGTTGAGCGCATCAATAAATTGCTCAATAGTAATATTTAAATCATTAATAATGCCTTTGAGTATTTTTTATGTAAATATTTGCCGTAGTGCATGGGGACAGTAATTCTTCTGCCATTCTTGTGTTTAAATTGAGCATGACTGCCGACTTGGTGATGCAAATAAAAACCAAGCTTCTTCAAAACTCTTACCAACTCCCTGTTTTTTATCACTGGGAGTTTTGGCATATATTATCGAGTACTTACCACTAAGTCTTTTTCAGAAAAAGAATAGATAGACTCAAACGTTTCTTCTTCCTGCGGCATTGATTCATGATCTTTCAATAACCCTTGCAAGTGGCACCGTATCGCCTCTCGAAGATTTTGTTTTACTTCTCGAATCGTTTCTCCTTGTGTGTGCACACCCTTAAGAAGAGGGACAAAGCCATGATAATGCTTTGCGTCATCTGGTTCAATCACCGCGCGAAATGTATATATTCTCATGAATGTAGTATAGTATGTGCTACTAACAAAATCAAATGTCCAAATTGCAAATTTCAAATTCTCAAAGACTGCGGGCTTGCCCGCCATATCTAATCTCTTCGAGATTAGATATGGCGGGAAAGGACGACGCCAAGAAGGCCGTGGGCGTTAGCGGGCTTCCACCTGTGGAGGAACGCACCCCACGCATCCGCGTTGCCAAAGACCACCAAGTAGCCATCGGAAGAACGGCGAGAGGTAAATATATACATTGTCTCGAGTGATCGCTCTTTTGTATTTTGAAATAAAATAAGATTGTCGTACATAGCTTCGGCGGGGGTTTGTCGGAACAGCTGATTCAATTTTAACTCCGAGAGTCGATGAGCCGCTTCTTGCCAGTCGCTAAATACTAATGACCGAATTACCGCCTTTTCTCTCTCCCATTCGTCCCATGCTTCCTGGTATACAGCAGGCAAAGATTGTCCTTCAAAAACTTTCTCTTTACAAAGATTTGCTATTACTTCTGTTTGTGACCAATAATCTTTGTTGGTTGAGCCGGACACTATTTCACGTCCCGTAAGTGCCCAGGAGATTTTTGGAGTATCGATAGTAAAAAACTCTTCATCTTTATACCAATCAATTTTGTACAAAATTTTTCCATCCTTTGCTTTTTTTACTTTATCCTCAAGTAGTTCGTTCATCTTTTTCATGGTAAGCGGTGTGCCATCAGGCGCCCTGTCAATACGTAAAATAAGTGATTGGCCAAGTTCCTTTGCGCGCTCCAAATCTTCTTGAGAAAACGGGATAGGAGGAATCTCGGATGATGAAAGCTCCACACCAAAAGCCTCTTTGACCGCCTTGGCGCCCAGAAAATATTTACCCATTATTGTCTCCGCTTGCGACTCTGTGTGTTTTCCCCTTTTCTTTTTTTCAATCTTTTTTGTCTTTTCTTTATACGGAGTGATTACGGGCTCACCATCGCTTTTGCGCACTCCTAAAAATTCAACATATTTTCCTTTGTTGTCTTTTATTACTTGGCCCGGAATATACGTCGCTCTTTCCGCTTGGTAGGGACGAATATAATATTCAACACGTTCGCCGTCTTCGTTAATAAAAGCGGCTTCGGCAAGCATGGGCTCGGAACTTAAAACCTTATAGTATCGTACTCGCGGAGACAGAAGTCCGACATCAGCAGGGGTTAAAATTTCAAATTGTGGTTTTGCGCTCGTTTCATCAAATGTTTTATCCGTATCAATACCAAAATGCCTGAAAAAGTCTTTTGCCAACTGCCGGTCATCGAGAGAATACTCGGCTTTGGTAAGAAATTGAGAATTGAGTTTTTTCAACACAAACTCTTCAATACTTTTGGTACGCCCACGAGACTCATGTTCCCGCAACCATCCGAGAATGTCGCCAATATCAATAACAAGATCTTTTAAAAACTGGGCGTCTCCACTTGATTTGAGTACCGTTTCCTTGTGGGAAATTGATTTGTTCAACTCGCCGATGGCGTTTGCAAAACGCCATACAAAACCACCTGCGGGCACTGTTTTCGTCTCTTCAACGCGTTCGTTGTGAAGCTCTCGAATACGCACTGTTCGTTTTACTTGCTGACCATGAGCATCGCGCACAACATGACCTTTCTCATCTACAGTAACAGACTCCACTTCTTCGCGTTCTTCAAAATAAGGTGCAAGCTCCTCGCGAGCCACACGAATACGGCCATTTTCATCCATAAGAGCGCCCAACATCATTTCATATATTTCTGGCTCTTTCGAGGTTTGTCGCACATAATCCACATTTGCTTTTGCAAATTTACGCAATACTTCCAACGGAATTTTTTCTCTTGCAAAATGTTCAGAGGCAAGGTTTACCGGGGCGCAGTACAAATAATTTGGCGCAATGATTACCAATTCGCCGGTAACCGGCATACGTACTTGTTTGCCCGGGACCCAGGTAGAAAGACGCGCCAAACGATTTGTTTGTTCGGCACGTTCCAATAAGTTAAATTCCTCATCGGCTACAATGCGCCCTTGGTGTATTGGTACGGTATCCAAGGTCGATGATTTTCCAGTGGCTGCTTCGCCAATTTCCTTATATTCGTAATACGTACGCCCGCTTGCATCTATTTTTGGTTGAGCTACCAAATCTTGAAACCGTATATCTTTGCCCGGAGTCGTACTATTGGTTTCTCCGGTAAGGACGATTGACGCTTGTTCTATGAGCGCGGTCTTCCCTACTCCCGATTCTCCTGAAATAAGCACTGCGGGTTTTCCAGAAAGCGCGGCGCTTTCAATTTCTTCCAACGCCTCGCGCCGAGAAGGCGACCACATATAATTGTTCTCTCGATACTGCCGAGAATATTCTTTCAAGGTCTCATACTTGGCCAAAGAACTAAGCTCCGGATTATAATTCAACAACTCTTGCAACTCCAGAAGTTTTTCTTGTAATTGTCGCGCGTTGTCTTCATAGAGTAGTTTATCCACCTCATCTACGCTTTGCCGACGATGCGCAAACATTTCCCGAGCGAGAGCGTCGATTGCACGCTCTGCTTCTTTAATTTGTTTTTGTAATGCTTCGTACTTTTCATGTTCTCCGTTGATACTTTCAATTTCTTGCAAGTGTTTTTCGTTGCCAGCAATGTATGCTTGTCTTGTCTCTTCATCTTGGTAAAGAGCCTTGAGAATGGCAAATCTTAACTGAACTTTTCGTAGTGTTTCTTTAGGCAATGATTTCTTCCCTTTTTCGGGCGCTCTGCGCTCTTTCCACAAACGCTTGATATTTTGAAATGTTGACCACAGTGATTCGGCGCGCTCTCCTGGAGATAGCCGTGAAAAATCTTTGTCCGTCGGCTCAATTTGTGCGATTGCCGGGTCCTCTGCAACTTCACGAGAACGCAAAAAGTATCCGATGGGGTCGTGAGAGATGCCCTCCAGTTTTCTTGTTTTTCGTTCTTCGCTTTGTGGTTGTTCCATAATAATAATTTAGTATAAACTCTCAAACCTCCAAATTGCAACCCTGCCTGCCGACAGGCAGGTTTCAAATCTCCAAAAAAGACTGCTTGCCACGCTACGCGTGGCGGGAAAGGACGACGCCAAGATCGTCGTCGGCGTCATCGGGCCTCCACCTGCCGAGGCTCGCACCCTTCGCACCCGCGCTGCCAAAGTTCACCAAGTAGCCAACGGAAGAACGGCGTGAGGTCCAAGTATAGTTTGTTTCCAGTAGTCTTTTTCCAGTATTGTCAAAATAGACTGTGGTGTCCTGTAGTGCTTCTACGGGGGTTTGGCGGGTCATTTGATTTATGATGAGGTTCTCCAGTGCCAGAGCCGCGGTTTTCCAATCGGTTTTCATTAAAGCTAGAATAGTTGGCTTTTGAGCTTCAAATGCATCAATGGCTTCTTGGTACTCTGGGGGAATGGGTTGACCTTGAAATACTTGATTTTTTAGGTAGTCAATGAGTGCTTCGGTTTGTTGGAGGTGGTTTTTGTTGGTTGAGTTTGGTATGACATCGCGAGAAACCAAAGCCCATTGGACGCTAGGGGTTTCTGTGGTAAAAAAGTTAGAGTCGAGCTTCCATTGGTCTCCTACACTCAAAAGTATTTTGCCTTTTTTTGCTGTTTGGAAGTTGGGGCCTGCAATTCTGTCTGCGTTTTGCATAGTAAAGGAAACGTAGCTTCCTGATGCGTCCTTCAGTCTATCAACACGCAATGTGAGGAATTGGTTTAGTTCTTTTGCTCGGATGAGTTCTTCTCGAGTAAAGGGGATGGGGATGGCTTCGGATTGGAACCCCCATGTTTTTTCAGTAGCTTCAGGACCGAGAAAGTCCTCACCCAGTATGTCCTTTGCTTCTTGATAGGAGACTTTTCCTTGTTCTTTGGTTTCTTTTCGTTTGGAGGGTTTGTTGGCGTCGAGCTCTTTTTGTTCTTGTGGGGTTAATGGGGAAAAGAGCTTGGAAAATACTTCCTTGGGGATGGCCATGGATTGTCCTGGTTTGAGGTTTTCGTATTGTGATTCGTTGAAGGGCATGAGTGGAATTATGGTCGTAATTGTTTATATTTATCTGTTAAAATATTTGGTCGTAATGTATGCATTAATGTAATAATGTCTTTTTGAAGCAGTTTGGGTATTTGAGAAAACGACTCAATGGTCACATCATCGGCGGTAGCTTCTCCTCCTACGATATAACTTCGCGATACCATTCCTTGTTCCTTCAGAGACGCTCGCATGCGCGTAGTTTCTACAGGATCATTCGGCGCTCCGTCGGTAATAATAGGAGCGTAGTGAAGAGGTAATTTATAATTTGGTATTCCCTTTTTCTTAAGATCTATTTTCTCTTTTTGAAAATCTTTTTCTATCAGTTGCAAGGTTTGATGAGTCGGTGTGCCGCCACGCGCAATTTGTACAAGGGCTGAATAAAAAGCGTGTTGCTCCTTTGGGCCCCAGCGGTCAGTCAGATGCAATTTTACTTCACCCGCATCTGAAGCCAATGTTACCATGATTTTTATAGGAAGTAAATCTGAATCCGCTCCTTGCTGGCGCGTCATAAACGAACACTGCATAAGACTGTCGACAAAAAGAAGCGCAATATCGCGTTGGACGTCTGCTTTTGAACGACCACTGGCGCCATCAGGCTCTTTCATTGACCCAGAAAGATCAAAAGAAAAATAAATATTGAGCCCTCCAAATTCCGTTTTTATTTTTTCTTTCGTTTCTTCTGTTTCAAATCCGGTAGGATTAAACTGCCCCGAGCGAATATCAATATGTGCACTCGCTGGATCTTCAAGATTGATTCCTTGGTCCATGCGTACGGGACCCTTGAAGTTGCGAGATTCTACTTTGCGCTCTTTCATAATTTTGCGCCACTCTTCTTTCATGCCTTCGCTAATGGAAATGCCGTGCTCGTTTGTGATAGCGCGCACTCGTTCCAGTGCATGTAAAAACTTTTGTGCCTCCGCAGGCGAACATTCCGCAAGCTCTGAAAACCGTTCTTCCTCCAAAGAAAATGTCGGTTTTTTTGGTTTACCTTTCCCACCACCCTCTTTCTTTTTTATTTCTTTTATTTTTTCTTTCGTTTCTTCGTTGGTAGCAATCTCTTCATCGCCGTAATCCCCTTCACCTGTTTCGCCTTCAAGCTCGCGATTCTGTTCTGCTTCATCAATATTCGGGTCGCCTTTCGGCGTAGCGTCCAGTCGCACCCAGTGTTCAGACATCTCATCCCACACCTCAAGCCACGCATGACCATTCCCCTTATGCATGATCGCATTGCCGTTTTTATCTTTGTCTTTCACAAAATACCCACTCACAAAGCGAATTCGGGAGTCTACTTCGGCAAGCGCTCGAACCGCAAGGGTATTGGCAACAAAACAGTCAGCTTCTTTGTGTTCCCAAATTTTCTGGAAATACTGTACTGGTGTTGCGACATATTTTTGATAAGCATCTGGACTATTAGAGTAAGTAAGATGATCGCGCACCAACTTAACAATTTCACGTTTTAATTTCATTGGCGGTAACTTGCTTCGTTTGAGATCGTCTATTTTCTTTTTGAGTTCTGAATCAAGCTCGCCGGAAATTTCCATAGGAAGCAATGTGTGTTCTTCTTTTCTTCTTGTACATCGTCCTATAGTAACCGCATATTGAACATCGCCTGTTTCAGTAGTAGTAATATATGGCAAACTATCTTGGTTTTGAATAACTTCCAAATTTTTCGGCATATTCTCTGAATCCAACACCCAACCGTAGGGAATAGGAAAGGCAAGAGGTGCCCCTCCGCGAATTTTTCCGGTAACAACTCGCCTACTCAAAGGATCAATGGTTTCAGATGGAACATCTGAAAATTCGTTTTCAGGCTTACCCCATTTTAGAGTAGTTGGATTGAATTGATTAAAAACAAATCGCTTGTAGTAGTCGCCGTAAAATGGCTTTACGGTAAAAAGTGCTCGCGCAGGCTCACCCTCTTTCTTCGTCATGCCCGCTTCCATAGAAGAGACAACTTCCTCGGAAGATGACGGGGTGTCGCTTTCCTGTTCTTTTTCTTGCTCTCCCTCTTTTTCTCCATGTTCTTCTGGGGATGTTTTTTGTTTTGCCTTTTTGGCCAATGCCTCTGTGTCGCGATTTGCAAGCCACTCCAACGCGGCTTTTATTTGAGTCTCATAAATAGTTTTTTTTAGACTCCAAGAAACATTAGGGTTTGTGAGCGTTTCAAAAATATTTAAATGTCCACCTTGTGTTTCGATGCGCGCAAGTGGCTTCAACAAATTGGCTACTTTTTTATCAACCGACGTAAAGTCAAAATCGTGTCCCTCGATAAGTTTTTCAAATGTATTTAAAAATTCATCTACTGAAGGTAGTCCGGTTTCGCTGGGACGAGGTACGACTCCTTTAAGTTTGGCCTCAATAAATCGCCGAAATTCAATGGGGACATCTTCTTTCCAAGTAAGATACTCTTCAAGCGATGCCGCATCTTTAAATTCAAAACTTGCTGATTTTTCTTCAGATTTGCTCGTTTCTTTATTATTTGTAGTAATTGGATTTTCCTCTGTAAGAGCCATAATAATAATATAATGACATTAATTGTTTACATCTTCTTGGGCGCAGAAATCCCCATCAAAGACAACGCGTCTGCGATTGTTTTTTGCGCGGAGCGGACAAGCGCGAGCCTAGCCAAGGTCAATTCTTTATTTTCCGGGCCAATCACTTTGCAATTTTCATAAAATTCAGTAAATGACTGCGCCAATTCATAAGTATATTTCGGCAACCGTTGGACTTGATAATCAGACGCAATGTCTTCGATTATTTCAGGTAGTTGTAATATTTTTTTAATCAACGCGAGTTCTTCTTGAACAACAAGCAAATTTAGGAAGTCCGACTTCTTTGAGAAGCCTGATTTCCTGTTAGTCTTTCTTAAAATCGAACATGCGCGCGCATGCGCGTACTGCACATAGTACACTGGATTTTTCTTTGAGCGTTCGCGAGCCAAGTCCAAATTAAAATCCATGTGAGTATCGCTAGATCTCTCCAAGAAAAACCATCTTGCCGCGTTCACTCCAACTATTTCCAAAAGTTCATCCATTGTGACAAAATTGCCCGCGCGCTTTGACATTCGAACTTCTTTTCCTTTGCTCATCAAGCGTACCAATTGCATTATTATTATATGAAGTCGTTTTGATTCCACACCGAGCGCCTCCATCCCTGCTTTCATCCGTCCAATATACCCATGATGGTCAGCCCCCCAAATATCTATCGCAATATCAAATTTTCTTTTTATAAACTTATCGTAATGATACGCTAAATCTGCCAAAAAATATGTTGGAGTCCCATCAGACTTAATCAATACAGCGCCTGTTGTCTTTGGGTCTCCAAGCCACATTGCACCTTCAAACTCTTTTAGCTTTTTTGTTTTCAATAAAAATTCCAGTGTTTTTTTGAGCTTGCCTTTTTTATGAAGATTTTTTTCTTCAGAAAACCAAACATCAAAACTAATCCCCGCGCTCTTGAGAGATTTTTTGATACTTTTCAACAATATTGCTACCGCCTGCTTCGCGGATCTCCCCTTTAATTCTTTTATATATTCTCCTTTATACAAATCTTCGCGATCTGTTCCGCCAGCTGGCGGATTTCCTTCGGCCGCCAAGATGCTGTCCCCCAATAATTTTACTTGGTTGCCTGTGTCATTAATATAATATTCTCGAGTTACTTTGCGCCCAACTCGTTGCAAAACATTTGCCAACACATCTCCATAAAACCCTCCTCTTCCGTTTGCCATAGTAAGTGGCCCAGTAGGATTTGCAGAAACAAACTCAAGACAAATCTTTCTGCCACGCGACAAAGAAGTTTTTTTGCGTGTCGAAATTTTTTCAAGTCCAGAATGCAAAACTTTCGGATGAAGATAAAAATTTAAAAATCCGGGACCCGCAATTTCAATCCGTTCTATGAGAACTGATTGTCCCGAATTTAGTCGGACGAATAATTTGTTTTTAATTTCTTCTGCAAGTTCTTTTGGGTTCTTTCTTGTCATCTTACTTGCCACCAAAGCAACGTTAGTTGAATAATCGCCGTGACCCGTCGCATCAGATGCAGTTACCGAAAACACGACGTTACCTGGCACCAATTTTGATATTTCTTTTGTTATTATATTGCGAAACATGATATTACTATCACTCTAGCAAAATTGAGCAATAATTAAAGTGGTACAAAAAATACGACAGTTTCGTATTTTTTATTATCTTAAGTTATACTACCAACATGACCTCTTACGCGGAAAACAGAAAGGCTAGATTTGATTTTGAAATACTTGAGACCTTTGAAGCGGGAGTTGAGCTTTTTGGGTTTGAAGTAAAAGCGGTACGATCAAACAAAATAAGTTTGGAGGGCTCATATATTTTTCCGAGACGCGCGGAATTCTTTTTGGTTGGCGCTACAATCGCTCCATACCAGCCCGGCAATACTCCGAAAGACTACGACCAAACACGAGAGAGGAAACTTCTTTTAAATAAAAAAGAAATAAATTATTTACTTGGAAAATCAACTTCTCGTGGGTTGACAATCATCCCAATTAGAGTATATAATAAAAACAATAGAATCAAGATTGGGATAGCAATTGTTCGTAAATTGAAGAAACATGATAAAAGAGAAAAATTGAAAAAGCGCGAGGATACAAGAAAAATTGAAAGAACATTAAAAGATATATAGAGGCCATTCCCGCATTGCAAATTTTGCACATTAAAATTGCAAAGCTTTCAATGCGGGGGTGAAAGGCCTCGAGGATTTGTGCGCAATACAGCGCTCAGGCGGAGAATGCTATCGTTAACCTCCTAAATAATCGTAGCAACAAAAAATAAGTGCAAACTTATTTTCAAAAGCTCTGGTAGCTTGGAACTCATTTGTGGGTGTCAGCTCACCTGAACTCTCCTACGCAATAGCGTAAGGTTTATTCCGACCTTGCGTCGGGACATTCACGCTTCATGATTCTCGCTAAGAAGATGTGAGTGTAATATAGCGAGACCGCATCGGTAAAATTGTCCTGCTCCGATGTTTGTATAAGGGACTACAAAGCTTTCCCGCAAAAACGGGAGAACTAAGCCTGTCAACCGCTGTTTGTAAACGTTTCCGACGTGGATTCAACTTCCACCACCTCCACAGAAACAAGAAACATAAAACTATGTTGTATTTGTGATAAATGCTTAATACTGCTACTATTAAATATATAAATAATTAATCAAATTCAATTATCAATAATTCAATAAACATATACAATTACCGCGAGTAAATAACGCAATACGATCTTCGGAGCTTCGCGTCATTGATCAAAATGGCAATAATTTAGGCATTTTACCATTTGCAGAAGCCTTGCGGATCGCGCAAGAAGCAAGCCTTGATCTTATAGAAATTTCCCCAACCGCAAAACCTCCTGTGGCCAAAATAATGAATCGCGGCAAATATATGTATGAGCAGGAAAAGAAGCTACGACACGCCGCAAAACATCGCAAGGAAGTAGAAATTAAAAGTATACGCATAGGCATAGGAACGTCGCTTCATGATTTGGAAATGAAAGCGAAACAGGCCGATGAATTTCTCAAAGAAGGCAATAAACTAAAAGTTGATTTGTCTCTTCGCGGACGCGAAAAATATCTTGATAAAAAGTTCCTTGAAGGGCGCATTGGGCGATTGGTAAGCCTCATTTCTATTCCTCTTGAGCTTGATACTATTAAAAATGGGCCTAGGGGACTTAGCATTATTATCGGTCCAAAAAAATAAACACTTAACAAGTGTGATCCAGAAACCTTGTATTATTTCCAAATGGTGGTAATATAAGTTTCATGGTAAAAACAAATAAATCTATAACAAAACGGCTTAAAATAACAAAGACTGGTAAAATTCTTCGCGCCGGGGTTGGATTTAATCACTTTCGAGCCAAGAAAAACAGAAACACACAGCTTCATATAAAAAGATTGAAGGAAATAAATAAAGATCAAATTAATCAAATAAAAGCATACATAAAACACTAAAACTATGACTAAGGTCAAGCGAGCCAAAATTGCTCTAAAAAGAAGAAGAAAGGTGTTGCGCCAAACAAAAGGTTTCAGATGGCAACGCAAATCAAAAGAACGAGCCGCGAAAGAGGCGCTTTTGCACGCTGGACATCACGCGTTTGCCGACCGCAAAAAAAAGAAATCCAATTTTCGAGCGCTATGGCAAATTAAAATCAATGCCGCATCTCGCCAAGAAGGCGTGCCTTATAGCGTGCTCACAAACAAACTAAAAGTAGCCGGCATAGCTTTAAATAGAAAGGTTCTCGCTGAATTAGCCGAAAATCACAATACTGTTTTCAAAAAAATTGTCGCAGCGGTAAAATAACATTTAAAAAATAAAAACCCATCTGCGTTTTTGCGGGGGTTTTTATTTTTTACTTTTCATTTTCTTCACGCTCAATGGCTTCAACAATCCTCGTTGCAAGATCTTGTTTGCTTGGCATATTTCCGCAATTCATTAAAACATCCAAAACAATTCTCGTAAGATCCGTTTCTCTTATAAAACCACTGAAACGACGAGTCAAAATGCCGGCAAGTTCTTCTATAAATGCCTGTTCATTTTGTATTAAAACCAAGCCGGTACCAAACATGTTGTTTTTAGTGCCGTGTTTGTTTAGCTGACCTTTAATCTTTTTCTTTATCGCGTCTTTCGGTGCCGACATATATTCCTCTCTCAAAAACAAATCCAAATCTATACTATCATATTTTGAGATATTGCCAATACGCTGTACTAGACGGGTACATCGGTAACACTTTGGCAGTTTTCTGATAGAACTCCCAG
>ERZ1292640.3673-Hain-H43-02um-R1-3673-length-11895-cov-5_pt1 | contig 11895 bp, 8 predicted proteins | sample MGYA00564404_ERZ1292640 | MGnify/ENA primary metagenome ERZ1292640 (study PRJEB36523, sample SAMEA6512636) | groundwater metagenome | collected 2019-01-08 | study: AquaDiva: Metagenomics assemblies of 32 groundwater samples | reverse complement strand
CGATGACTCCGACAACACCCACCGTGCCAACGACGCTTGAGAGCGTGCCCTTGCTCTTGAGCGACCAGTTGAGCCCGATCATCACGCACCACGCCGTGAACGGGATCGCCACCAGCGGGAGCAGGATGGCCCCCTCGGGCAGAACCACCGGGGCGCCGACACTGGGGGGTTGTCCCGGCGTGTGCACGAAGACGCCGCCGGCCCGTCCAAGGCCGTCCATCATCACGTAGATCGAGGCGAACGCGATCGTGCCGATAGGCACCATCAGCATCGGGAGAAGATAGGCGATCAGCCCCCGCAGCTTGCCGAAGAGATAACTCGAGGGTGTGAGAGGTGTGGTGAGCAGGAGGTCGAGCGTTCCGTCCTCACGCTCGCGGCTGACGGCGGTGCTGGCCATGTTGATCGCCACCAGCGAGATGACCGCGAGCTCTGCCCACACGGTGATCAGCAGCACGAGACGAACGGCCTCGTGGGCCGGGTCGACCGCCATCACGCCCATCGCGCCCGGAGCGGGTGTGGGCGGGGGCGGCGGTGCGGGCTGGTTGTGGTACCACACGAGCACGCCGATGCCCCACGCCAGCCCTGTGAGCACGAACGCCCAGCGGCTGACGATGCGCCCCAGGGTCGCGTTGCGGGCCGAGGATTCGCGCCAGGAGATCGGGTTGTGGCTGACGGGTCGCGGGGGTCGGTGCTCGGCTCCTGAGGCTCCCAGCCCCAGCACGCGCCGATACCAGGGAATGCCGACCCGATCGCCCGTCAGGGTGCCCAGCCCCCCGGCCCGGACGGTGAACGTGGAGGCGACGGTGAGCACCAGGCTCAGGAGGATGCTTCCCATGCACCAGAATGTGACCGGGCTTTCGAGCATCCAGCCCCGGATACCAGGGACGCTGCCAGCGATGGCCCGCGGATAAGTGGTGGGGTTGAGCAGGGCCTGCAGGGCCAGAAACGGATTGAGGCCCGTCATGAGCGTCACGCCCTTGCCCGAGGCTCCCGAGCCGCTCCCCTGACTTCGCATGAACGCGTCGATGCCCGCGGTGATCGCCAGGTAGGTGACCACCGCGACGTAAAAGGTGAACACGGCCCGCTTGCCCGCCAGACGCGAGACCGCCAGCGATATCGCGATCGATCCGACGAGAAGGGCGGCCGCTCCAGCCACGAGGTAGCTCGCAAAGATCGCGGTTCCAGGAACGCCACCGAAGTACTGGGTGAGCGCGAAGAGCGGGAGGCTTGCGGCCAGGAGTCCCAGAATGAAGAACAGACGCCCCAGAAGGTTTCCCAGGACGATCTGGAGGCTTGAGAGCGGGGTGGTCAGGAGGACCTCCCAGGTCTGCGGGTTGGCCTCCTGAGCGATGGCTCCGGCCATGAAAACTGGGGCGAGCACGCAGATCAGGAGGATCTGGAGGTACGCGATATAGGTGAAGCTCTGGGCCCCGTTGCTGGCGAGCTTGCCATAGCTGACCGATCCGGCCCCAAGACTGACCAGGGTCCAAAGAAGGACCAGGATGAGCACGCCCAGGTAGATCCAGCGGATGTGGAAGTGGCGCTGGCGGCGGGACCCGTTCTCGACCAGGCGGATCGCGATGGGGTTGAGCGGGGCGAGATTGAGCAACCAGCGGAGGAAGACGGGCATGAAGGCTCCTGAGGGATCATACCGGAGAACGGGAGCGACGGTTCAATTGGCGCCGGAGCGGAGCATCGCGGGCTCGTCAGGGCCAAAAAGAACAAACCCGGGCGGTAAAGCCCGGGTTTGCGTGGAATCATGAGATGCCAAAGGCCGGTTTAGCGGCGGCGACGGAACCCGGCGACGGCGCCCAGGCCCAGGAGAGCGAGGCTGCCCGGGGTGGGAACGACGCGAAGGTCGAACGTGCCGGCAGCGGTGTTGCTGCTGTTGTTGTCGTAGTAGGCGTTGGTGTCCTGCCCGGCGAAGCCGTGGTAGATGCAGACGGCAACGAAGATCGTGCCGTCGCCGGGGGAAGCCAGGCCGGTGATGAGCGAGGCGAAGCCAGCGCCGCCGTCGTCATCGAAAGCGAGCATGGTGCCCGCGCTGTTGAAGATGGCCATGGTGGTATCGCTGAGGCCGCCGGCGAGGTTCGAGGTCTCGGCCTCGATCGAGCCGCCAAGGCCGGTGAACCGGTACCACTGGGTGCTGACGCCCGGGGTGGTGACCGTCACGGCGAAGAGGGACATGTTGAAACTGCCAGCGGTCGTGGTGGCGCCAAAGTCGTAGGACGTGTTCTGCCAGTAGGCGCCCGTCAGCTCGAGGTTGCCGTCGCCCGGGACGGAGCCGATGACTTGCGAGAAGGTCCCGGGACCGCCGTCATCATCGTTGCCAAGGACGACGTTGGCCGAGTTGCGAACCCGGAGGCGGGTGTCGAACGAGGCGGGGCCGCCCGCAGCCGCACCGGTCACAGCGCGGAAGGCGTTGCCCGCGGTGAGGCCGCCCACGTTGAACGTGGCGGTTGCTGCTCCGGAGGCGATGCTCACGTCGCGGCTGAAGACCAGTTGCTCAGAGCTGACGGCGGCCGTGTAGGCGCCCGTGACGGTCTGGGCGCCGGCCCAGTTGGTCGCGCTGCCCATGCTCGTGCCGCCCTGAGCCAACGCCGAACCGGCGAGGCCGGCCACCGCAATCATCGAAACAAGCTTCGTCATGATCCAATCTCCTTCAATCCTCTCCCCCACGAATTTCACCCAGGCGCGGGGAGACCCGCCTGGGCGCACCGATACCCGCAAGTGCGACGGGGCACCGATACACGCATCAGACCGCACAAGGCGTCAGCCTCGCACGGCGGCCGTGGGAAGGAAAAGTGGAGGTGTCTTGTCTCTCCTCTTCAACTCCTCGAGCCTACAGCCTCTCTTATATCACGAATGGCTCGTCTCTTCAAGCCTTTTTAGCGCAAATTCCAAATTCATCGCAGGCCAACAGCCTTTCCAGCAGACTCGGACCAGTCGGATCGCGCCTGGACGTCCTTTCAACGTTCAATTCGTCAGGGTCGGGCGGCAGAATCACACTCTTGGACCTGTCGTTCCCTGACGAAATCCTAATACAGACGTTCCTCCAAAGAAACGAGCCCGGATCGCTCCGGGCTCGTGGGGAAGTCACAGCATGTCAAGTCGGCCAGGTCAAGTCGAGTGCGTGCCCGACGCCGCGGCCGGCTGAGCGGGCGGGGTCGCCGGCAACAGGTCGGTCTTGAAGGTCAGGTAGTCCAGGGGCTTGCCCTCGGCGTCCTGCTTGCGGGTCACCGTGATCTTGCACGCGGAGTGGAAGTCGCCCGCGAGCAGCATCTCGCTGAGCGGGTCCTCCACGTACGTGCCGATCGCGCGACGCAGCGGCCTTGCACCGAACTCGGGGTTGTACCCCTTGTCGATCAGGAACTCGCGGGCGACATCGTCGATATCCACCTCGATCTTCTGGGCGGCGAGCCGCTTGGAGAGCTTGGCGATCTCGTAGGTGATGATCTGGGTGATGTCGGCCTTGTTGAGCGGGCGGAAGACGATCATGTCGTCGACGCGGTTGATGAACTCGGGGCGGAAGAACCGCTCGATCTCCTTCAACAGCACCGTCTTCATGTTGTCGTAGTCGGTCGCCTCGGTCCGCTTCTGGAACCCAAAGCCCGCCCCGCCCTTGATCAAGTCAGCACCGATGTTGCTGGTCATGATCAGGATCGTGTTTCGGAAGTCGACATGACGCCCGAAGCTGTCGGTCAGGCGACCCTCCTCCATGATCTGGAGGAGCATGTTGAACACATCGGGGTGGGCCTTCTCGACCTCGTCGAGCAGGACCACGCTGTAGGGCCGGCGACGGATGCGCTCGGTGAGCTGGCCGCCTTCTTCGTAGCCGACGTACCCGGGGGGTGCGCCGACGAGCCTGGAGACGTTGTGCTTCTCCATGTACTCGGACATGTCCAGGTGGATCAGGGCATCCTCGTCCCCGAACATGAACTCGGCCAGAGCCTTGGCGAGCAGGGTCTTGCCCACGCCCGTGGGCCCGACGAAGATGAACGAGCCCGCGGGACGCTTGGGGTCCTTGAGGCCGGCGCGGCTTCGGCGGATGGCCTTGGCGACGGCCTTGATGGCCTCGTCCTGGCTGATGACCTTCTTGTGCAGCTCGGCCTCGAGCTGGAGCAGGCGGGCCGCCTCGTCCTTCTCCAGTCGCTGGAGCGGAACGCCCGTCATCTTGCTGACGACCTCGGCAACCACGTCCTCGTCGACGGTGCCGTCGTACTCGCGGGCGCGGTTCTTCCATTCCTTCTGGATGTCTTCCTTCTTCTTGCGGAGCTGTTCGGCCTTGTCGCGCAGCTCGGCCGCACGCTCGTAGTCGGCGCCCTTGACCGCCTCGTCCTTCTCGATGCTCAGTCGCTCGATGTCGCCCTCGATGTCGGCGAGCTGCGGGGGCTTGGTCATGCTCTTGATGCGGATGCGGGCGCCGGCCTCGTCGATCACGTCGATCGCCTTGTCGGGCTGCACGCGTCCGGGGATGTAGCGGCCCGAGAGCTCCACCGCGGCCTTGAGGGCGCCGTCGGTGATCTGCACCCTGTGGTGGCTCTCGTAGCGGTCGCGAAGGCCCTTCAAGATCTCGATGGTCTGATCGGGGCTCGGCGGGTCGACGGTGATGGACTGGAAGCGACGGGCCAGAGCGGCGTCCTTCTCGATGTACTTGCGGTATTCGTCGAAGGTCGTCGCGCCGATGCACTGGATCTCGCCGCGAGCCAGGGAGGGCTTGAGCACGTTGGAGGCGTCGATCGCACCCTCAGCGCCGCCCGCACCCACCAGCGTGTGCAGCTCATCGATGAAGAGCATCACGTTCTTGGCCTTGCGGACCTCGTTCATGACGGCCTTGATCCGCTCTTCGAACTGGCCGCGGTACTTGGTGCCCGCGACCATCATCGCCAGGTCGAGAACGACCAGGCGCTTGTCCTGCAGGATTTCGGGCACATCGCCCGAGATGATCCGCTGGGCCAGCCCCTCGACGATGGCGGTCTTGCCGACGCCGGCCTCGCCCAGGAGGACGGGGTTGTTCTTGGTGCGACGGCAAAGGACCTGGACCAGACGCTCGATCTCGTTCTGGCGGCCAATAACCGGGTCGAGCGTCCCCTCGCGGGCGAGCTCGGTGAGATCGCGCCCGAACGAGTCGAGCGCGGGGGTCTTGCTGCGGTTCTTGCCGGCGGGGCCGGCGGTGCTGCCGCTGCTCCCGGCGCTTGCGGCGGGTCCGGAGGCCGGGCCGCCCTCGCCGCCGGTGGCCTCGCTCTGCTCGTTGCCCGCGCCCAGGAGGTTCAAGACCTCCTCGCGGACATCCTCGAGCTTGAGGCCCAGGTTCATGAGGACCTGGGCGGCGACGCCGTCGTGTTCACGCAAGAGCCCGAGCAGGAGGTGCTCGGTGCCGACGTAGTTGTGGTTGAGGTTTCGGGCCTCTTCGATGGCGTACTCGATGACCTTTTTGGCGCGGGGCGTCTGGGGCAGGCGCCCCATGGTCACCATCTCGGGACCCGGCTTGACGAGCTTCTCGACCTCCAGGCGAACCTTGCGCAGGTCGACCTCGAGGTTCTTGAGCACGTTGGCTCCCACGCCCGAGCCTTCCTTGACGAGGCCGAGCAGGATGTGCTCGGTCCCGATGTACTCGTGGTTGAAACGCTGGGCCTCCTGGTTTGCCAGGGCCATGACTTTGCGGGCACGGTCTGTGAAGCGTTCGAACATGGTTGAAACTCCCCCGAGGGTTGGTGAGAGGGGCCGGTAGGGGCCGAGAACTCTCTCCATTCTATTCGCACAACCGACGCCCTCGGGTGCGTCGACTGGCCTGTTATCGATCAGCGGCCGCCATCGGATCAGTTTGCCGCCCGGCAAGTGAGCAATGCGCACACTTGGGGTCCGGGCGCGACTCTGGGAAGGATATTCGGACCTCCCCGTGTTTGATGTCGCCGGATTGGCTCCGGCTTCCGATTTCTCCGTGCCCGACCGGCGATAGGGCAATTCGGTACAAGAGGTTGCACGCCGCGTGCCAAGCTGGATGGGGGACTTGTGCCCGATTGGAGCCCGCCAAGGGGGCTTGACGCCACCCGAACATGTCGGGACGTGGCCTGGGCTGCCATTCCGGCGGCTTGAAGGGAATGGAGGGCTACCTGCCGCGCATCAGGATCGTCACAAAAGCGCCGGCGACGCCGCCGATGAGGCCGCCCAAGAGGGCACCCAGGAAGACTAGCCAGAGCTTGGCGGCAGAAGCCGCTCCCTTGGTCGAGCGTGAGCTTGCGGCGCTTGACGCTCCGTCGCTCGTGCGATCGCCGGTCGAAGCGGCCGCTGTCTCGCCGCCGCCAAGGAGGCTCACGATCTCAGCTCCCACACGCGGCGGCGTCAGCCCGTGGGCCGCCAGGATTTCCTGCAAGCCTTTCGCGATGCGGACTGCGCCCGCGCCGGCGGCGGGCGATTGGGAGTTCTCAACGGTCGAGGCCCGACAACTCACGATACCCAAGAGCAGGTGCTCGGATCCGACGTAGTCGTGGCCGAGCTGGCGAGCCCATTCGATCGCGTCCAGGATTGCCCGCCTGACCTCGGGAGTCTGAGGCCGCAGGCCGCCGGCCAGTGGCTCAGCGCCCGGGCGCATCAGACCCTGGATCTCCGATCGGAGCTTCGTCGTGTCGACGTCCAGATTGGCCAGAGCCGCATGGGCTGTTCCCGCGCCTTCCTCGAGCAGGCCGAGCAGGAGATGCTCGACGCCCACGTGCGCATGACCGAACTGCAGTGCCTGCTGGTTCGCCAGCAACAGTAAGCTGCTGGCCCGATCCGTGAAACGCTCGATGTTCGGTGGACCTCCCGCGGGATTGGACGGATCGGTCGAGGCACCTCCCGCACCCAGAAGGGCGACGACCTCCGCTTGCACACTCTCGAGAGTCAGACCAATGCTTCGAAGCACCTGGGCGGCGATGCCGTCCTGCTCTCGGAGCAGCCCAAGGAGCAGATGCTCGGTGCCGACATAGTTGTGGTTGAGTGTGCGGGCCTCCTCGATGGCGTACTCGAAAACTTTCCTGGCCCGGGGTGTCTGCGGAAGCGCTCCCATGGTGACCATGTGGGGACCGGGCTTGGCCAGCCGCTGCAACTCCATGAGAACCCTGGTGAGGTCCACGTCCAGATTCCTGAGGACATTCGCCCCGACTCCCGATCCCTCGATGACCAGTCCCATCAGGATGTGCTCGGTCCCGATGTACGTGTGGTTGAGGCGCTGGGCCTCCCGGTTGGCCATCGCCATCACCTTGCGGGCCCGCGGAGTGATGTGCTCGAACATGTCGAGGCCCCTTTGGAATCCGGCACTCAGTGCTGCGACATCGCCACAATCGCCGCGATGCCACCGGCAACGGCAAGACCGGCAAGGACCGTGAAGAAGATCTTCCAGAAGCTCCAGGGACGCTCGCCCGAGATCTCGCCCGTGCGGGCGTTGATGATGATGCGGAAGACCCGCTTGTTGTAGCGGTAGGCCGTGATCCACACCGGCAGGAGCAGGTGCTTGAACGTGATGTCCGAGTACCGGGAGTCCTTGCTGGAGATGATCTGGTGGTCGCCCCCGATGTCGCGGCAGATCGAGCGGTCGATCGTCGGCTGCATCCGGACGGTCGCACGACCGAATCCGTCGTCGAGCGAGACCGAGTAGCTCTCGGCCGTGAAACCCGCGAGGTACGCGTCGTCGTAGGGCGCAATCGAGCCCAGGTCCCACGGCTCCAGAGATTCCAGGCGGTTCTCGGCGAGCGACTTGGTCGCGGGGACCAGAATGTCATCGAAGCTGTCGAACACGCGCCCGCTCGCGGGGTACCACCGCGTCTTTCGGACCTGGCGCGTGCGGGTCTGGCTGCGCCCGTTGACCGTGACGCTGTAGGTTTCGGTCACCCAGTAGTCCACGCCCCGCTGCCCCGTGTAATCCGTCGTCGCGTCGGCGTCGTAGGTCCAGTAGGGGAGATAGATCCCCTGGAGCGACTGATCCAGGAATGCGGCCTTCTTCAGGTCGCTGGGCGCGAACCACAGCGACGCGAGCCACGTCTCGTACGTCGCCGACGCCTTCTTGCGGTCGATGCCAAACGGCAGCAGCCCCCGCGGGCGGATGAGCTTGACCGACTTGCCCTGGGCGACGATCGGGCTCCCGCAGAAGCCGCACTTGCCGCTGGTGTGGTGGTCGGGCAGCTGCGTGTGGGCGGCACAGCTCTCGCAGATGACCTCGACGCGATCGACGGTCTCCTGCTGTTCGGCCAGGTTGTTGAGAAACGAGTGGTAATCGAGCTCCTCGACGGCCGCGACCTTCAGCTCGCCGGTGGCTTCGGGAATCGCGTTGACAGTCCCGCAGTGCCCGCACGTGAGCGAGTCGGTACCGGGCGTGAAGGTGAGCTTCGCACCGCAGGAAGAGCATGGGAAGAAACGCTCGGACATCGGGGGATGAGGATACTCAATTTCCATCGGCGGCGGAGCCGGTGCACGTGGTTGCTGCATTTGGCCCCGGAGGGGCCGCAGGCAGTCCATCGACACGTGCTTCTTCCGATTTGCGCTCGATACCTTGCACTCCGACTCTCATGGAAATATCAAGACGGACTTAGTGCTTACACCCACACCCGCCCGCCGCCGGGGCCTCGCTCGCCTCCGCCGCCTCGCCCAGGAACTTGACGATCTTGGCGTTGAGGAACGCGGCGTGGTATTCGAGGTGGTATGTGTAGCTCGCGACGATCGTCCGCACCGACTGCTCGCCCTTGGTCGGGTGCATGCCCGTGCGGGCCAGCTGGGCATCGCTCAGGCCCGCGAGCCACATGGCGGCCCACTGACGCAGGGTGTGGATGATCGCGACAAATGCCCCGATCGAGCCGCCTCCCGAAGCGCCCTGGCCCACGCCATACAGGTTCTGATCGACGAACGCGTTCTCGTCCCACTCGGTGAGCAGCGGGCGTTCCTCGGCCACGATCTTGCGCATGCGGTGGATCGCCACCAGGTCGGCATCGGCGACGTGCCCGATGAGCACGCGTGCCGGCCAGCGGCCCACGCCCGCGTCGGGCAGGAAGGCCTGGTCGAGCTGCTCCTCGGTGAGCCAGAAGAGCCGTCGGTCGAAGTTCTCGACGCCCTTGCGGAACCGCATGACGAGCTCCGCATTGGGGAGTGCGGTGATTTTTTCGAGCGAATCGACCTTGCCCAGGCGGGGGATGATGTGGGCGGCGACGGCGGTCTTGCAGCACGTGCCGGAGGCGGCCTTGGCGGCTCCGCCGCAGCACTCAGAAGAGGCGGCTTGGCCGGAGGTTTCTTGACAGCAGGATTGCGAGGTGGTCATCGGAATCTCCTTTGGCCAAGGATAGGAGCGTGGGAGCGGGGACTGGTGGCCGGGCGGCCATATCCTGCCCCCATGGGAAACCGGCGACTGAGCCTGCGGGTTGTGATGATGCCGCGGGACACCAACCACTACGGCACGATCTTCGGCGGGGTGATTCTCGCCTACATCGACCAGGCCGGCTTCGTAGAGGCCCTGCGTTACGGGAGCCACAAGTGGGTCACGGTCTCGATGGACCGGGTGGAGTTCAAGCAGCCCGTTTTCGTGGGCGACGTCGTGAGCTTCTACGCGTCCACCGTCCGCGAGGGGACAACAAGCCTCACCGTCTCAGTCGAGGTTGAGGCCCAGCGGGCCGCCGATGGAAGCAGCGTGGGGGTGACCGCCGCCACGATGACGCTGGTTTCGGTCGGGGGAGACTCAAGGCCCATACCATTCCGCCGACCGGGCGTCCCGACCCCTCCCGCGGCGACCTGATCGTCTTTGGAATTGCATGCCCGACTGTCCCGGGTGAGACAACCATGAGCCAATCCTCGTTCACGAACATGAAGATCGTCGGTGGTGTCCTGATCGCGCGTCCGGAGCGCGAGAAGATCGGGGAGTATGAGTCGCCCATCATGAAAGCGGAGATCGAGGGGGAGGCCCCGGCGGCCAAGTGGAAAGTCGTGATGGAGATGCACTCGGTGCGCATGGTGGCGTCGGCTGGCCTTGGCGCTCTGGTCAGTCTGAATCAGGGATGCAAGAAGAACGGCGGCAAACTGGTCCTGTGCGGGCTCGACGAGAATCTCAAGGCGGTGTTTGAGCTCACCAAACTGCACCGCGTGCTGATGCTCGTCGACACCACCGAGGCGGCCGTCAAGGCCGTGGGTTGAACGAACACATGTCGGACGTGACAGCCAATGCCGCGACCGACAGAAGCCCGGCCAGGCTCGCCGTGTTTTTGTCCGGGGGCGGGCGGTCGCTGACCAATCTGATGCGGGCGATCGCCCGGGGCGAGCTTGCGGCCCGGATTGTGCTGGCGGTGGCGTCCAAGGAGTGTCCCGGGGCACAGCAGGCAAGGGCCGCGGGCATGCCGACCCTGATCATGCCCGGCGAGATCGCCGCCGCCGAGCTTGAGGGCGTGCTGCGCAAGCACGATGCGCAGTGGGTGGTGCTCGCGGGATACCTGAAGAAACTGGCGATTCCGCGGGGCTTTGAGGGGCGGGTGGTCAACATCCATCCGGCACTCCTGCCGCGCTTTGGTGGGACGGGCATGTACGGGCGACGCGTGCACGAGGCGGTGCTGGCGGCAGGGGCTCGCGAGAGCGGCTGCACGGTTCACCTTTGCGATGATCTGTACGATCATGGGCCCATCGTTCTGCAGGACAAGGTCGAGGTCGTGCCCGGCGACACTCCCGACACGCTGGGAGCCAGAGTCTTTGAGGCCGAGTGCCGGGCGTATCCCAGGGCACTAGCGATGCTGATCGACGGCAGTTGGAGGGCTAAGGCATGAGATTGAAACACGGAGGACACGGAGGGGCACGGAGGAAGGCAACGGAGAGCGATGCGAAGGAATCAGAAGAAGGCAGAAGGCTGAACGTGAAGGCTGAAGGCGGAATCGACTCCGCCTTCAGCCTTCAATTTCAGCCCTCTGTTTTTTCCTCCTCCGTGCCCCTCCGTGTCCTCCGTGCTTTGATGTCTTTACTGCTCGCCGTGACGATGTGCGCGAGCCTCTCCGCGTTCGCTCAGCCCAAGCCCGCAACCCCTAACCCCGCGCCCAAGGCCCAGCCCGAGGAGAATCTCGAAGAGCGTGCGATGGAAGCGATCGCGGCCAAGGACTGGGTGAAGGCCCAGGAGTGGCTGCTGAAGATGGTGGACGCGGGGAAGGGAAAGTTCACGCCGTACTACAACCTGGCGTGCGTGCGGGCGGTGCAAGGCGACAAGGCGGGAGCGATGGACTGGCTGGTGCAGTCGATCGAGCGCGGGTTCAGCGATCTGCGGCAGATGCGGCGGGATTCGTACCTCAAGACGCTCGGCGACGAGCCGGCGTTCAAGAAGCTGGTCGAGGCGTGGCCGGTGTTTCTCGACAAGCGGGTTGAAAAGGACGTGGAACTGGCCAAGAAGCTCTTTGAGGCGAGGTTCGCCGAGGAACGCGACGCCAAGCAGCGTCTTGTGTTCCTCTCGTCGTTCGATGCCGCGGCTTTCAGTGACGCCAGGATCGAGGTCCGCCAGGTCGTCCGCTGGGCGACCCTGGACGAGAAGAGCGTGTTCAAGGGCATGATGGACGGGCCCGATGCGAATCTCGACGCGTGGGTGCTCGTGGTGTTGCCCAAGGGCGAGGCCTTTGGCCGCTGGGCGCAGCTCATGTTCGGCCCGGCGGCCATGTCGTCCACGAGCATGATCGGCGGCGCGTACGTGCACGACGACAAACGCCTGGTGTCGCAAGACACCGGGGCCACCCTCCGCCACGAGTTCATGCACGTCCTGCACTGGCGTGACATGGACCGACGCGGGCAGCGACACCCGATCTACGTGCAGGAAGGACTCTGCAGTCTGACGGAGGACTTCGATGTCGTGCCCGGCACCGACGTCGACGGCGTCAAGGCGATCAAACTCGCGAGCTCGTGGCGGACCAACAT
>ERZ1292640.3670-Hain-H43-02um-R1-3670-length-11897-cov-5_pt1 | contig 11897 bp, 8 predicted proteins | sample MGYA00564404_ERZ1292640 | MGnify/ENA primary metagenome ERZ1292640 (study PRJEB36523, sample SAMEA6512636) | groundwater metagenome | collected 2019-01-08 | study: AquaDiva: Metagenomics assemblies of 32 groundwater samples | reverse complement strand
AATCTCATGGGGTTACTAAAAAAGTGTATTTATATACGAACCCTAAAAATAAATAAAAACGTTATATCATTTCTTTGAGTTTATATAATTTTTCTAATGCTTCTTTTGGGGTTAGTTCATCTAAATTCAGCCTGCTCAAATATTCAATTAAAGGATGTATAGTTTCAGGAGAATAATTAATTCCTAAATCTACAACATGGTTATGATTCTGCTCAAGATTCTTTAGGATTACTTCAGCTTTTTGAATTACTGGCCTGGGGAGGCCTGCTAGTTCCGCTACATGAATACCATAAGATTTATCGGCCACTCCTTTAATTATCTTATGTAAAAAGATAACCTTGCCTTGCCATTCCTTTATTTGCATTGTGTAGCAAGCGAGTGATTCCAATTGATTACTTAGAGATGTTAGCTCGTGATAATGAGTTGCAAATAAAGCTCTAGCCTTTATTTTATTATGAATATATTCAAGACATGCAGAGGCTATAGAGACTCCATCATAGGTGGAGGTTCCTCTGCCGATTTCATCCAGAATAATTAGAGATTTACTGGTGGCTGTATTTAATATGTTAGCTGTTTCAACCATCTCTACCATAAAAGTTGATCTGCCCCTTGCCAGATCATCCGCTGCTCCCACCCGGCTAAATATTTTATCAACTACCCCGAATCTTGCAGATCTCGCCGGAACAAAACTTCCAACCTGGGCTAAAATAGCGATTAAAGCATTCTGTCTTAAGAAAGTACTTTTCCCTGCCATATTTGGCCCCGTAATTAGCCATAAATTCTGTGCTTTTTCAAGATGACAATCATTGGCTATAAATTCTTGTTTTTCTTTTCTAAGTAAATGCTCTATAACTGGATGTCTGCCTGACTCTATATTAAAAGAATCGCCATTATCAATTTGAGGGCGGCAATAATTCTGATGTACAGCTAACTCTGCTAAACTACTAGCAACATCAATTGTTGATATACTAAATGAAAATAATGCTAGTTCCTGAGATTTTTCTAAAATGATTGTTACTAGTTGATTATATATTTCGATTTCAAGCTTAGCTATATTATCTGATAAATTGACTAATTCCCTTTCTAAATCTCGCAATTCTTTAGTGGTATATCTAACTGAGTTTGCAAGTGTTTGCCTATGAATAAATATATTTTCATTCATTTTACCTACATGTTGAGGTGTTATATCAATAAAATAACCTAGCATATTATTGAAGTTTATTTTTAAAGAAGAAATTCCTGTTTCTTTAATATATTGTAGCTTAAGCAATTGTAATTGTTGCTGGCTATTTTGTTTCAAATCTAATAATTGATCCAGCCTAGCATTATATCCTTGTTTTATAAATCCACCATCTCTTGCCAAAAGTGGTAACTCCTCATTCAGCGCTTCTTCAAGCTCTAACATTAATCCATCAAAATTATTTAAGTTATTCAGATGATTCTGCAATATAATATTTACTTTAAAATTTATAAAACTTGAGAGCAATATATTGGCGGCCTTAAGACAATCTCTTATAACTTGTAAGTCTCTTGGACCGCCTCTATTAAAGCTAAATCTAGATAGAGATCTTTCAGTGTCTCCAATACTTGCTAATATAGAAATAACCTTTTCTGTGAGCTCTCTATTTTTAATAAAAAACTCTACTAAATCGAGACGATTATTAATAGCTTCTACATCTATTAAAGGAGAAGCTAAATATTGAGCTAGTAATCTTGCTCCACCGCTAGTTTTAGTTTTATTAATCAAATGAAATAAACTGCCAGATTTTTCTCCACCAGCAGTTAAATTAATCTCTAGATTCCTGCGAGTTGCAGCATCAATCGTCATAAATAAGGAATTATTTAGTTTTTTAGGGTGTCTTATTTTAACCTGGCTAGTTTTCTGAGTTAACTCAACATATTCTAAAATAGCCCCGCATGATACAAGTTCTGCCTGGGTATAATTGCCAAATACTTCGCTACTTATAACATTATAATATTTCTTTATTTTATGTTCAGCTTTACTAATATCAAAAAGACTATTAGCTTGTATAGTTACTATCCTTCTATAATCTGCTAGAGCAAAATGAATATTTTCTTGATTATATAATCTCTCACTAATTAGAATTTCTTTTGGGTTTATCCTAGCTAAATCATTGCTAAATGAATCTACACTAGAAAGACTCGTATAAAATTCACCGGTAGAAATATCAGCCCAAGATATGCTTAACTCACCTTTTACTTCTGCAATTGCTATTAGAAAATTTGAAGCATTACTATTGAGCAAATTATCTTCAGTTAGAGTTCCTGGGGTTATGATTCTGATGACTTCCCTTTTTACGACGGATTTTGATCCACGTTTCTTTGCTTCTTCAGGAGTTTCCATCTGCTCACAGATTGCAAGCTTCAGGCCTTTCTCTATTAATTTAGATATATAAGAATCACAGCTATGAAATGGAATACCACACATCGGTATATCATTTCCTTGATGTTGCCCTCTTTTTGTTAGGGCGATACCAAGTATTGGCGCAGCTATATTTGCGTCCTCAAAAAACATTTCATAAAAATCACCCATTCTATAAAAAACTATCGCATCTTTATACTGCAATTTTACATCCAAATATTGCTTCATCATTGGGGTAAGTCCATGAGTTATAGAATTAAATGGAAGAGGTAATTGATTATTCATGGCAATATTTATCTGCTAAATCAGTTGCTTTATTAAGCCTGCCCTGTAATATTATATTATATTTTTCTTTTTCTTCAGGAGCGATGCTCTTAGGAATGATCAAGGGTTCGGTAAAAACAATTACAATTTCACTAAATGGTAATGGAAGCATGAAATTATCCCAACTATTAAAGAATTTTGCATGTTTAGAACTGCAGCTTCCAGGGATGATTGGCAGGCCTGAGCTGCTTGCAATATTAATTATTGCTCCATCTATTTCTCTTGCAGGACCTCTTGGTCCATCCGGCGTAATAAGAAAATTATAGCCTTGTTTTATAAAATCCATTATTTCTTTTAAAGCTGTAATTCTTCTTCTATTGCTAGAGCCAAAAATAAGTTTTACTCCAGCATTCTTTATAACTCCACCTATTAACCTTCCATCATTATGATCAGAAACTATTGCAGAGGAGGGAAGTTTTGAAGGGTTAATGATTGGCATGATCATAACTCTGCCATGCCAAGTTGCGTATATGGATTGCTTATATTCATATTGAGTAAAGTCAAAATCATCGTAAATAATTCTTACTTTACTAGTAAAAAGAGTGAATTTGATATAAAAATACACCAGCTTACACGCTAAATTGCGCACAAATTCGCTGCGAATTATTTTCCTATCTAATCTCATGATTCAAGAATTTAAAAAGGAATCTCATCGTCAATTTCTTCAGCGGCAAAATGATTGTTTGAAGATGAGCTGCTATGGTTATCAAAACCACCGTTTTTATTAGAATCAAGCATTAATAAGGTAGAGCTGAAATTCTGCAATACTATCTCTGTTGTATAACGCTCAGCTCCGGCATTATCAACCCATTTTCTAGTTTGAAGAGAGCCTTCAATATAAAGTTTGGAACCTTTCTTGATATAATTCTTAACGATGTTTACTAACCCATCTGAAAATATAGTAACTCTGTGCCATTCTGTGCGTTCTTTTCTTTCGCCTGAAGCTTTATCCTTCCAAGAATCAGAGGTAGCTAACGTGATTGAAGCTATTTCTCTACCATCTTGAGTTGTTCTAATTTCTGGATCTTTACCAACGTTACCAACTAAGATAACCTTATTAATACTACTAACCATATATAATAACCTTGCTTAAATTAACTATATCTATTGATACATTTCATTAATGTATACCAAAACTAAAAAAAGAACAAAAACTATTTTAAATATTATCTTTTTTTCTACTATAAGCCATTATTCCAAAAACAAAATAAAAAATGTAAATACTTCCAACAATTGATTGAATTGTAGAATTAAAGTTAAGCGTAGGGAGTAATATAGCAATCAACATAGAAATGGAAATTGCAGGAGCATTAGCAACTATAGAGAGTCTAGCAAGCTTCTTTAAATTGAATAATCTACTTCCAAAAACTTTCATTATTAAGTTTGCTAATAAAGCATAGAACATGGACTTTAACAAGGTAATAACAAAGTACATTAAACTTCCCAAAGGAATCCCTAGAAGTAATAATATGCTTAAGATGCTTTTCTTTCCTATTTTAAGAAATGATATTATTGTTTCGGCATTTATTTCTTTTATATCTGTATTCTCTAATAATTCTTTATAAGAAAAAGCCAAGTTTGCTCCAGTTTCTATATTAAATACTATTTTTTCGTTAGTAAAAATTATAGATGGTTCATTATACTGAACTTCACCTTTAATATCGAGATCTATTATTACTAGGTCTCGATTACTATTTGGATATTTTATCCTTAAAGGCTGTTTTATTGTTTTGTCTACTAGATTAGCCTTATAATCTTCTAGCTGTATTATTGGTATTTGATCTAGCAGCTCAACCACAGGTTTTGAATTAAAATCGACTAAAGAAAGTAAAATAAAGAATCCTATAGTGGAAACAGCAGAAACAAATAGAGATAAATATAGTAAGAACCCAAGCCCCCAATGCCTCCATTTTTCAGCTATTACAATATAAGCCTCTGTAGAATAAAATGATAAAATATAAATACGATAAAAATTTTTTAAATTCATTTGTTTTTTAGATTAGAAAAATTAAATTATGCAGTGTGATTGCTCTCAATCACTCTCCAAACATGCTTTTACCTATATTAATGTGGCTTGTAATATAAAGATAAATATCATGCAAGAAGGAGTCCACCGCCATTTGTGCGCCATAGAAAAATAAGAAAACTATAAAATAAGCAACAATTAATCCTATTATACTTAGTATAATTCCTAATAATATTGTAGCTCCATCTTTCCCTATTAAACCTAGAGACATAATTAAGATTCCGGCGCTTGGTATGGCATTTCCGCCCCAAATTGGAAGACTAATTGTGATAGCGCATAATAAAGACATAGTGCCAATAATTTTTTCACCAGCAAGCGAGCTAAAGTATAAAAGTCTAGGTTTTAGTAGAACTTCAGCTTTAGCAAAATACTTTGAAGTTTTTTCTATAGCGAAAGCTAGATGACTGGTTTTTATAGTTTTTGTAGCTATCCATTTTGGCAAATAGGGCTTCTTAAAACCTATAATCATTTGGAAAGATAATATAAGCAGAGGCAGTCCCAATATAGTCGTGAAACCTGGCGGATATGGTAGTGGGATCGCCATAGGAAAGGCAAATAAAATCAATAAAATAGCAAAACCACGTTCGCTAAGAAATTCGTCAATCTCTCCAAAACTTACAACTTCCTGATTCTTTGTTTTTTCAACTAACTCCTTCAGCAATTGTGATGCTGGTATCTCCTTTGTGCTCATGCTCTTCCTTTTTTTTAAATTTTAATTAATGACTTTCTGCTTCTATAACTGGTATTGTTTCATAACTATGGAAAGGTGGAGGTGAAGAAAGAGACCATTCTAAAGTATTTGCTCCTTCGCCCCAAGGATTATTAGGACATTTCTTACCCCATTTCAATGTATAAAAAACAATAAATATAAAAAATAAACTTCCAATTAAAGCTATTGTGGATCCTATAGTAGATACTAAGTTCCATCCATGAAAAACATCTGGATAATCAGGTACGCGTCTTGGCATCCCTGCAAGGCCTAAGAAATGCTGTGGAAAGAAGGTTAAATTCACTCCAACAAAAGTTAAAATAAAATGAATAACTCCCATCCATTCTGGATATTGTCTGCCGGACATTTTTCCAAACCAATAATAAAAAGCTGCAAACAGCGAGAATAATGCACCCAAAGACATAGTATAATGGAAATGTGCAACTACATAATATGTATCTTGAAAAACTCTATCAATTGATGAATTTGAAAGCACAACCCCGGTTACACCGCCAATCGTAAATAATAAAATAAAACCTACAGAAAAGAGCATTGGAGTTTTAAATTCTATAGACCCTCCCCACATGGTTGCAATCCAGCTAAAGATTTTTATAGCAGTTGGAACGGCAATAATCATAGTAGCCGCTGTAAAATAAGCTAAAGTATCCACACTTAAACCAACCGTATACATATGGTGAGCCCATACCACGAATCCAACAAAACCTATTCCAACCATAGCATAAACCATTCCTAAATATCCAAATACTGGTTTTTTAGAAAAAGTTGAAATTACCTGGCTAACAATACCAAAGCCCGGTAGAATAATTATATATACTTCAGGATGACCAAAGAACCAGAATAAATGCTGGAATAAAACAGGATCTCCTCCGCCGGCTGGATCAAAGAAATGAGTGCCAAAATTTCTATCAGTAAGCAGCATTGTAATAGCGCCGCCAAGCACTGGTAAAGCTAATACTAATAAAAATGCCGTAACCAGAATTGACCAAACAAATAATGGCATCCTATGAAGACTCATCCCAGGTGCGCGCATATTTAGGATTGTAACTATCATATTAATAGATCCAAGAATAGAAGATATACCGGCTAAATGCAGAGCAAGAATAGCAAAATCAACAGACATTCCAGGATGAAAGTTTAATGAGCTTAAAGGAGGGTATATGGTCCATCCGGTACCGGCTCCTCCGCCAATCAATGCTGAAGCAAGCATAAGAATAAAAGAAGGGATTAATAGCCAAAAACTTATATTATTAAGTCTTGGGAAAGCCATGTCCGGCGCCCCTATCATCAAGGGAACGAACCAATTTCCAAAGGCTCCGACAGTAGCTGGCATAATCATAAAAAACACCATTATTAATGCATGAGCCGTTAAGAAGACGTTATATAATTGATGATCCCCATTTAAAAATTGAGCGCCTGGTTCCATTAATTCAAGACGTAATATTTCAGAAAATATACCTCCAATTAAACCAGCAAATATTGCAAAAATTAAATATAATGTACCAATGTCTTTATGGTTTGTTGAAAACAACCAACGTTTTATGCCTTTTGGATGCTCTTCGCTCATAATTTTTCCTTTATCTATCTAGTATATAATTATTATTTTAAAAAGTTAATTTGCAAATTTTACTTGAGCCGTATCAACCCAAGCTTTATATTCTTCTTTACTTACAGCTTTTAATGATATTGGCATAAATCCATGTCCTACTCCGCAAAGTTCTGAACATTGACCGTAATATCTGCCAGGCTTAGTAATTCTAACCCAAGTTTCATTAATCCTTCCAGGCACAGCATCTATTTTTATTCCCAAAGCTGGTACTGCAAAGCTGTGAATAACATCTCCAGCCGTTACTAATACCCTAATATTAGTATCAATAGGCAGTATAACTTCATTATCTACATCAAGCAATCTATGTTGACCAGGCTTTAGCTGATCATCTGGTATTATATAGCTATCAAAAGCTATTTTTTCATCAGGATATTCATATTGCCAGAACCATTGTCTTCCTGTAACTTTGACGGTCATATCCATTTCGCCTACAGTATCAACAAAATATAGTAATTTAAAAGAAGGAATAGCAATAATTATTAATAGTATAAAAGGAATGATTGTCCATATAATTTCAATACCAACATTATGGGTGAATTTACTAGGCTTTGGATTGTTTTTGTGGTAATATCTCACGCATGTATATGCAAGTAGGAGAAATACAAAAACTACTACGCCAGTTATAATTATAAGCAATAAATTATGAAAATGAGTAAAACGCTCCATTGCAACAGAGGCCGCCTCTTGAAAGTGCATCTGCCAGTTTTCAGGTAAGCCAAAGCATAAAGTAGGAAAAAGCAAATATCCTATTATTTGATACATATTATTAAGTTTGTAATATTAAATTAAATCTATAGATTAGTATCATAAAAATTATGAAAAAACTAGAAAAAATTGGAAGAACTACATGACTTTAAAAGCAATTGATGATTATTTTTTTAAAGATGCTAAATGGACAAAAGATATTTGCCATAAATTAGTTGATCAAATGTTAAAAGGATTTGATGATGGAGAATTATTCCTGCAAGAATCTCACTCTGAATCTATAATTTTTGATGATGGTCATGTGGGCAATGCTAACTTTAATATTTCGCAAGGATTCGGGTTAAGGGGGGTATTAGGTGACGTAGCGTCATATGCATATTCCAGTGACCTCTCTGAGAAAGCGTTGCTTAAGGCAAGTGAAGTAGTAAAATCAATTAAAAATTATGCTAAGCCAGTTCATATCGAGCTTCCAACTTCCAATAAAATTCATCAACTATATAAGCCTTTAGATCCCATATCTGAAATAGAATTTCAAGAAAAAATAAATTTAGCTAAAATAATAGATGCCTATGTTCGCAGTAAAAGCTCATTGGTAAGGCAGGTTTCAATTCGTATTTCCGGTGGATATTCAGTCATCAGTATTTTAAAAAATATGGGGAAAGAATTTGCAGATATAAGACCTATCACGCAGCTTGTAATTTCAGTAACTTTAGCAAAAGACGGGAAATTAGAATCTGCTAGTGAAGGAGCTGGAGCAAGAAAATCTTATCATGATTTATTTATTGAACAAAATTGGCAAAAAATGGCTGATGATGCAATTGAAATGGCAATGATAAAACTAGGCGCAGCACCAGCACCAGCTGGGGAGTTTATGGTAGTTTTAGGTTCTGGTGATCCTGGAATATTATTACATGAGGCTGTGGGGCATGGGTTGGAAGGAGATTTTAATCGCAAAAAGACTTCAGCTTTCTCAGATAAAATAGGAATTCAAGTAGCAGCTAAAGGCGTTACAATAATCGATGATGGTACTATTGCTAATTCAAGAGGAAGCCTTAATTTTGACGACGAAGGAACGCAAACGCAAAGAAATACTTTAATAGAAGATGGTGTTTTAGTTGGTTATATGCAGGATAGAATGAACGCAAGGCTTATGGGAATGACTCCAACAGGAAATGGTAGACGCGAAAGCTACCAATGTCAGCCAATGCCTAGAATGACTAATACATTTATGCTTCCAGGAAATAATACAAAAGAAGATATGATTGCTTCAGTTAAGAAAGGAATATATTTCCCTAAATTCTCCAGTGGACAAGTAGATATCACATCAGGAAAATTTGTTTTCGAAGCTGGTATCGCCTATCTCATAGAAAATGGTAAAGTGACGCAGCCAGTAAGGGGCGCCACTTTAATAGGAAATGGCCCTGACGTAATGAAAAAGATTCAAGCTATAGGCAATGATTTAGCCATGGATAAAGGCGTAGGCATGTGTGGAAAGAGCGGGCAATCTGTGCCTGTAGGCGTGGGGCAGCCTAGTTTATTAATAGAAAAAATCACAGTAGGCGGAACAAAAGTATAAAATAACATAAATATAATATCTTAAGTAATCATTAATATTTCTTAATTAAATTTGCTTTGTTTACTTGACTATTCTATAATTTGTTATAGATTAGGGGCAATTTAAATTTATAGGTTTATATGCTTTCTCTAAAATATTCGGGCTATGCTCCATATGCAAGCATTGCTTTAGGCACTGTTGGTGGCGCTGTCATCGGCGGCCCCATGGGTGCAGTAATAGGCTTTAGTGGAAGCTTGAGCGATGAGATAATGATATCTAATGGATATTATGAGAAACATTATATTTCCACTAGTTTATACTGGTTAAATGCTGTTATTAATCCATATTCAACTATATTATCCGCAAGTTATCCAGCGTATAAATGGTCAATAAATTTACTATCTTATAGCTCTTCTTTTGCTATGAGCTATTTTGTAGATGATTTTATAGATTTTAAAGATAAAATAAATACTCCTCTAGAATCTTTGCTTTTATTAAATCAACTTTTTGATCAAAAAGAAATTTTTACTAGAAAAGAATTAAATAGAATTTTTACTAGTTTTAAAACAAATCCTATTAAGGGCCTAGAAATCTTGATAGAAGATGGCAAGGGAATTCTAAACAATGAATTAATGCGCACTTTTCTTGCTAGCAATGCCTTAAGTATTACAGAAATTCTACTTGTTAATGCAATTAACTTTAAGCTCGCGAGATATACTAAAGAAGCGTTCATTCCTACGGCCCTAGCTGAAGATACAAATAAACAAGCAAATATAGCCATGAGTGTAATTGGATTATTTAGCCTTAATTATTTGATCAATATAATTTCAACCTTTTTTCAGAATGGTTTTTCAAAATCTTATAATAAAATGATAATTAATGCAGTAGCAAAAAATATTTTAGAAAAAGATTATGGTGTAAAGCTATTAGCTTATAACAAGCAAGAAGGTGAAATGATTTTAAAACACCTAACTAATGACATATTTAATCTTAAAAGAAATTCTTTACAAGTAAATGATGTCATAAATCAAGCTGCAGGATCATTAGTTTCGTTACATAATATTATTACATCATCACCTAAAATATTGCTTCCTTATTCAGTGATAAGCCTACCTGCTAACCAATATATATCGAAATATTTGATAGATTGTTTAACGGAAATTTCTACTCAAGAAACTAATATAACTTATCAAGCTCAAAATATTCTTGAAGATATTACAAAGAATATTGAACAAATTACATTACGAGATGGACAAGGATTCTTAGGATACCAGTTTAACAAACTTTGGAAAAAATTAAAGAAACTTTATATACAATCAGATACTATGCATCTCTTAAAAAACATTTTAGATAATAGTTTAAGTATTATAAATGATGTTATTTATTTTCTATATTTTAAACATGAGCATTCTACTAATAAATTAGAACTAGATAAAATTCTTCCCATATATTTTTCTGCAAAACAAGTAAATAATTTTCTTTCAAGCAATATTGAAACTAAAAGATCCAATATAGCTTTGATGCAATCTAAGGAAAGGGTTAAAAAGTTTTTTGAACTCGTAAATAAACCTAAGAAAAATGCAAATCATAGTTTTAATCAAGAAGGGTCAATCATCTTTAGCAATTATTCTTTAAACCTAGATAATCAAAAATTAGTACATATAGAATATCTTAAGTTAGAACCTAAGAAACATTATGTAATAACTGGAGAATCAGGAAGTGGAAAAACCAGCGTAATGATCGATCTAAAATCTGGAGTAGTTGGGGCTTTAACTAGCGTCGGAGATATTTCACTGCCGGAGGGTATAAAAATAGCTTTTCTTAACCAATATTTATATATTCCAAAAAGCTTGCCTCTAATTGATGTTATATCTTTCCCAAAAGTGATAGTTGAAGAGAAAAGAAGTCAACTAATAGATATGGTAACACATCTTCTTAAAGAATTAAATTTCTACACTGTAAATAGCCTGAATACAGAAAATATACCAAATAAACTCACAAGTTACGATTTCAAATTAAGTGGTGGTCAATTACAAAAAATCGGCATAATTCAAGCTATTTTACAACAGCCAGATATTCTTATCATGGATGAAACTTTCGTAGGTTTGGATATTGATTCATTATTATCTGTGCAGAATGCTATTAATAAATATTTGCCCAATGTTACACTTCTGGCTATAGATCACCACGCACATGACAATAATCATAATAATTTTTATAATCAGGAAATTCATTTTACAACTTATAGCTATAAAGCCCTTTCTTCACTTTCAGACATAGTCAAATATAATGAAATAGGTTTTTATTTAAACGATCAAGATGTTATTTGTAAGACACATAATGCAACTTTTAATCTAAATCCAGTCTCATTTTTAGGTAAGGATTTTATTTATCAAAGAATTGAAGCTGCAAGCAGTGCAAACACTGATGGCTTGGTATTTAATTCGCAAGAAAAGCAGCAAATTATTGAACTCATAAAACGCTATGAACCTAGCATTGATGCAAGCGCCTGGGTCACTATACAAGACTTTAATGTAAATATAATTGAGCAGTCTGAGTTTTATATGT
>ERZ1292640.3669-Hain-H43-02um-R1-3669-length-11911-cov-5_pt1 | contig 11911 bp, 8 predicted proteins | sample MGYA00564404_ERZ1292640 | MGnify/ENA primary metagenome ERZ1292640 (study PRJEB36523, sample SAMEA6512636) | groundwater metagenome | collected 2019-01-08 | study: AquaDiva: Metagenomics assemblies of 32 groundwater samples | reverse complement strand
CTGGTCCCCATGATCTTCACCAGCGTGCCCGGAGTGCACCCCGAGCCGACCGCGCCCATGTGGGCGTCGAAGGCGCCGACGGCGACAGGGATGCCAGCGGGAAGACCGATCTGGCGTGCGACGCTCTCGCACAAGACACCCGCGGCGTGCTGGGAGTTGTGGGCGGGCGCGGCGAAAGTGCCCCGGAGGCGGGAGAGGCCCGTCTCGAGCGATTCGAGAAACGCGACCGAGGGAAGCCCGCCCCACGACTCGTTGTACATTGCCTTGTGACCGGCGGCGCAGACGCTCCGCTTGATGCCGGCGAGATCGGTCACTCCCGTGAGATAGGCGGGGATGTAGTCGCAGAGCTCGACCCAGCCCTTGGCGGCGCTGGCGATCTCTGGAGCGGTGCGGTGGCAGTGGAGGATCTTGGACCAGTACCACTCCGACGAGTATGTGCCGCCGCACTTGCCCAGATAGGGCAAGCCCGCCCGCGCAGCCTTGGTGGTGATCTCGGCGGCCTCGGCGTGCGAGGTGTGGTCCTTCCAGAGCCAGGCCTGTGCCGCCAGGTTGTGCTTGAACTCGTCGATCAGGGCCAATGGGGTTCCCGACTGGTCCACCGGGATCGGCGTGGAGCCCGTGGTGTCGACGCCGATGCCGACAAGCCCGGCGGGTGTGAAGCCGTGGACGCCAGAGGCGATAGCGAGGGCGGCCCGCGTGCTGGCAGCCATGCCGACGAGATAGTCGGCGGGATTCTGCCGGGCCAGGTTTGGGTCGCGAGGATCGGTCAGCACGCCCGCGTCGCCCGAGGGGTAGTCGTGCGAGGCCGTGGCGATCTCGGTGCCGTCGCGGGTGTCGACGATCAGGGCGCGGACACTGGAAGTGCCAAAGTCGAGGCCCAGGGCAAAGGTGGATGCTGGCATGAGGCGGCCCGGTGGAAGGTCGAAGGCGAGGCGTGTCGGCAACAGGCGAATAGAGTATCTTGTTGCGGAGGATGTTGGACGCGGCCGGTCCGGCTTTCGAGCGGGCCGCCATGGAGAATCTCAATGGTGCGGCTCAATTCGATCGGCGGGTGGCGGTTCACGCGAGCGGTCGTGCTCTGTGCGGCGGCGGCGCTGGTGGCGGGCGGCTGTGACAAGAAGGGAACAGAGACCCCGGGGGGCAAAAAGGCCCAGACCGACACGCCCCCGGCCAAAGCTCCGATGGTGGTCGGGTTCAGCCAGGTCGGAGCTGAGAGCGGGTGGCGCACGGCCAACACCAAGTCGATCCGGGAGGAGGCGGAGAAGCGAGGCATCAAGCTGCAGTTCTCCGACGCCCAGGGCGAGCAGGAGAATCAGATCCGTGCGATCCGCTCGTTCATCCAGCAGAAAGTGGAATTCATCGCCTTCAGCCCAAAGACCGAGGACGGGTGGCAGCCGGTGCTGGAAGAGGCCAGAAAGGCCGGGATCCCCGTCGTGCTGACCGATCGGGCAGTCAAGGTGACCGACGAGTCGCTCTACGTGACGTTCATCGGGTCGGATTTCGTGCTTGAGGGTCGCCGGGCGGGCGAGTGGCTCGCCAAGAAGACAGGCGGCAAGGCGATGATCGCCGAGCTCCAGGGAACGCCAGGTTCGGCCCCCGCCATCGATCGCAAGAAGGGGTTTGAGGAGGTTCTGGGCGCCAACCCGGGCATGAAGATCATCAAGAGCCAGTCGGGCAACTTCGAGCGCGGCAAGGGCAAGGAGGTCTTCGAGGCCTTCCTGCGCTCACCCGAGGGGTCACAGATCACGGCGCTGTACGCGCACAACGACGACATGGCCCTGGGCGCGATCCAGGCGATCGAGGCCGCGGGCAAGAAACCCGGAGTCGACATCCTGATCGTCTCGATCGACGGCGTGCACGACGCGTTCGCGGCGATGCTCGAGGGCAAGCTCAACTGCTCGGTGGAGTGCAATCCGCTGCTGGGCCCGCAGCTCTTCGACGTGCTTGAGAAGCTGCGCAAGGGCGAGAGTGTTCCCAGGCGGATCGAAACCGCCGAGGGCGTTTTCGATCAGTCGCAGGTGACCGCCGAGGTGCTCAAAGCTCGCAAGTACTGATCCAGTGCCCGACGCCATCACACACGCCCGCCCCAACCCCCACCAAGCCGAGGCCTCCGCGGCTCTGCTCGCGGCGGAAGCGCTGATCGTCGACTATCCCGGCGTGCGGGCCCTGGACAGGGTCGACTTTGCCCTTCTGGCGGGCGAGATCCACGCGCTCATGGGCGAGAACGGGGCGGGCAAGAGCACGCTGGTCAAGGTGCTCAGCGGGCTGCAACGCCCGGGCGCCGGGACGGTCCGCCTGTGCGGGCGAGTGATCCGGCCGGCCTCGCCGCGCGAGGCCCAAGCCCAGGGAATCTCGACGGTCTACCAGGAGGTGGACGTGTTGCCGCTCATGTCGGTGGCGGACAACATCTGCCTGGGACGCCAGGCCAAGCGGGCCGGGTTCATCAGGCACTCGGAGGTGCGACGGCGTGCAGTCGCGGCACTGGCTCGTCTGGACATCACGCTTGACGTGACGCGGTCGTTGGGCGAGTATCCCATCGCGATCCAGCAGATGGTCTCGATCGCCAGGGCGCTCGACATCGACGCCAGGGTGCTGATTCTCGACGAGCCGACTTCCTCACTCGACGCGGGCGAGGCCCGGGATCTCTTTCGGGTGATGCGAAAGCTCCGGGATCAGGGGATCGGCATCGTGTTCGTCTCCCACTTTCTCGAGCACGTGTACGAGATCGCCGACCGCATCAGCGTGCTTCGCAACGGCGCCAAGGTTGGTGTGTGGACGAAAGCCGACCTCCCCAAGGCGTCGCTGATCGAGGCGATGACGGGGAGAGTCATCCACCACGCGCCCGCGCGTCCTGCGACGGCTGCGCGCACCGACTCCGGCACCACGTTTGCAATCGAAGCGACTGGTATCGGGCGCAGGCGGTCGCTTTCGGCCACGAACTTGCGCGTGCGGGCCGGGGAATCGGTCGGACTCGCGGGGCTCCTGGGCTCGGGGCGGACGGAGCTCGCCAGGCTGCTCTTCGGCGCTGACACGCCCGACGAGGGGGGCGTGCGCGTGAACGGCAAGGAGCTCGTGCGAGGCTCGGTGCGCGACGCGATCCGCCGGGGCGTGGCGTTCACGCCCGAGGACCGCAAGGCCATGGGGCTGATCCTGGAGCTCTCGGTTCGCGAGAACATCGTGCTTGCGCTCCAGGCCAGGCGCGGGTCTCTGCGCCCGATCGCGCCGGCGGAGCAGCGGCGACTCGCCACGCACTACATCGAGGCGCTGGGAATCAAAACGCCCGGGGCGGAGACCCCCGTTGGGAGCTTGTCGGGCGGGAACCAGCAGAAGGTGCTGCTGGCGCGATGGCTGGCCACAAGCCCCGCGGTGCTGATCCTCGACGAGCCCACACGGGGCATCGACGTGGGCGCACGAGCCGAGATCGAGGCACTCATCGAGAGTCTGCGCGGGCAGGGCCTGGCCATCGTGCTCATCAGCTCGGAGCTTGACGAGCTGGTCAGGGCCTGCGGGCGGGTTGTGGTGCTCCGCGACCGGCGTGTCGTGACGGAGCTTGAGGGCGACCTGGTCAACGAGTCGACGATTCTCTCGATCATCGCCGCGCCGGCGAGTGAGGGAGCGACGCCATGACCGCCTCGCCCGCTCGCCTCACGACACACACCAACGCAGCGCTCTGGCCCGTGGTGGGAATGGCCCTGCTCGTCATCACCAATGTGCTGTTCGACACCCTGCGGGCGGGCGGTCCCGGGCTCTTTGGCGCGGGAGCGTTTCTCCATGTGTCCGTGCGAGACGGCGTGCCGGCCGGGGCGACGATCGATGTCCTCAACTACGGAGCAACGTTTGTCATCCTGGCGATGGGCATGGCGCCGGTCATCGCCGCCAGAGGCGTGGACTTGTCGGTGGGGTCCATCATGGCGATCTCGGGTGCCGTCGCCGCGACGATGTCTGTGAACGGGCACGCGTCGGCGGTCTCGATCGCGGCGGCGTTGGGCGTGGCCGCGTTGTGCGGGCTTTGGAACGCGATTCTCGTGAGCGTGCTGGGGCTCCAGCCGTTTGTGGCGACGCTGGTGCTCATGGTCGCCGGTCGCGGCGTGGCCCAGATGATCACGCAGAGCCATATCGTGACGTTTCACGACGCGGCGATCGAGTACATCGGGCTGGGCCGCCCGACGTGGCTGCCCCTTCCCGTTCCTCTCCTGCTCGCCATCACGCTCTTTGCCGGCACCGCCCTGGTGATCCGCAGAACTGCCCTGGGTCTGTTGCTCGAGGCGGTGGGTGGCAACCCCGAGGCGTCGCGCCTCGCGGGCGTCCGGTCGCGGTTGATCATCGCCGGGACGTACGTCTTCAGCGGTGTGTGCGCCGGGCTCGCCGGGCTCATCGCGGCGGCCAACATCAAGGCCGCCGACCCGTTCCACGCCGGACAGAACCAGGAACTCGCGGCGATCTTCGCGGTGGTGGTCGGCGGAACATCGCTGGCGGGCGGGCGGATGAACCTGCTGGGCGCCGCCCTTGGCGGGCTTCTGATGCAGTGCCTGATCACCACGATGTACGCCCGGAACATCGGATCGGATGTCGCACCCCTCCCCCAGGCGCTGGTGATCCTGGGCGTGTGCATCGCGGGGTCGCCCAGGGCCAGGCAGTGGCTCAGAGCGCGGAGGATGCCCGCATGAGAGTTCCATTTTCCTCGCGACATCTGCCGATGCTGACCGCGGGGGCCATCCTCGTGGCCCTGCTGGTGTTCGGCGGCCTTCGATACGACCACTTCGCCTCACTCGCCAACGTCTTCAATCTCCTGGGCGACTACTCGTACGTTGGCATCGCGGGTGTCGGCGCGACCTTCGTCGTGCTCTCGGGTGGGATCGATCTCTCGGTGGGCTCGATGATCGCGTTCACCGCTGTCCTGATGGCCGATCTCGTGGCGCGCGGCTGGCACCCGCTCTCGGCGGCGCTGGTGTGTCTGGTCGCCTGCACGTTCATGGGTGCGGCCATGGGGTGGTTGATCTGCTTCTTTGCGCTCCCGGCGTTCATGGTCACCCTCGCGGGAATGTTCGCCATCAGGGCGGCCTGCTTTCTGGTCCGCGAGCAGAGCGTCGGCATCGATCATCCGTTCTTCGCCTGGACCGCCCGCCATCTCGAGCTTGATCTTGGCGGCGGCGCCGTCCTGCCGATGCGATCGCTGCTTCTGCTGGCGACGGTGGCGGCGGGGGTGGTTGTCGCCCGCTCGACGGGCTTTGGCCGAAACGTCTACGCGATCGGCGGGCACGAGCGATCGGCCCGGATGATGGGTGTCCCCGTGGTCGCCACTCGGATCCGGGTCCACGCCCTCGCGGGGCTCTGCTCGTCGCTCGCCGGGCTGGTCTTCACGATGTACAAACAGTCGGGCGACCCCACCTCGGCGGTCGGGCTGGAACTCTCGGTCATCGCGTCGGTGGTCATCGGGGGTACCCTGCTCTCGGGGGGCGTGGGATCGGTCCAGGGGACGCTCCTAGGTGTTCTGATCCTGGGGGTGATCCGCCTTCTGATCGACTTTCAGGGCAACGTGAACGCGGCGTGGACCAGCATCTCGATCGGGCTTCTTCTGCTCGTGTTCATCTGCCTGCAACGATTGATCGTGTCCATCGGAAACCGAGCCTCCCAACAGGTTCTTCCCGCGAGAAAGCCATGAAACTCACCCCCTGCGCGATCGTGCTCTCGTCCCTTGCGTCTCTCGCGGGCGGCGAACCCCCATCCCTCACCATCCACGCGGGCAAGCCCGCGCACAAGATCCCCGCTTCGCTCTACGGCATTTTCTTCGAGGAGATAAACCACGCGGGCGACGGCGGCCTGTACAGCGAGCTTGTTCGCAACCGGTCTTTCGAGGAGCCGACAGGTCCGGGAGGGGAGGTGCCGGGCTGGTCCGCCCTCGCGACCGCCGGCGCCACGAAGCCCGGACTCACGATCGACACCGCCCGCCCACAGAACTCCACGGCGCCGCGCGCCCTGCGGGTCGTGCTCGACGGAGCGCCCGCGACGATCGTCAACGAGGGCTTCTGGGGAATGTCATTGCTGGCGGGAGAGTCCTACAGGCTTCGGTTTGACGCGCGCGTCGAGGGAGCAGTTGATGGCGCGCTCACCGTCGCACTGCGAGACAAGGGCGCCCTCGCCGTTGCGGAGCAATCGATCAAAGGGCTGACGGGAGATTGGAAGCGATTCGAGGTCGAGCTGAAAGTGACGCGGGATGTCGACGCCGGCACTCTGGCCATCGTGTGCGGCGGCAAGGGGTCGATCTGGTTCGACACCGTCTCGCTGTCCCCCGTGCACACATGGAAGGATCGCCCACTGGGCATGCGGCGCGATCTGGGCGAGCTCGTGAGCGGGCTCTCTCCCAACTTCGTGCGGTTTCCCGGCGGGTGCTACGTCGAGGGCGGCGACCTCCTCAAGGACGCCTTCCGATGGAAGGACACGCTGGGCGACATCGGCGAAAGGCCCGGGCATCTCAACGCGACCTGGAACTACTGGTCCAGCGACGGGCTGGGCTATCACGAGTACCTCCAGTGGTGCGAGGACCTGCACGCCGACCCGATGTTCGTCGTGAACTGCGGGCTCTCGCACAAAGAAATCGTTGCGATGGACAAGCTCGGCCCCTGGGTCCAGGACTGCCTCGACGCCATCGAGTACGCCAACGGAGGCGTCGACACACGCTGGGGCGCCGTGCGGGCCGCCAACGGACACCCCGCGTCGTTCAAGCTCAAGTACGTCGAGATCGGCAACGAGAACGGCATGTGGACCGGCTTTGGCGGCACTCGGGCGGTCTACGCCGAGCGTTACAAGGTCTTCTACGACGCCATCAAGAAGGCCTACCCGGAGATCATCACGATCTCCAACACGCGCGTCGACATGGAGATGGAGCTGGTCGACGACCACTACTACAACTCGCCCGAGTGGTTCTGGTCCAACGCGAACCTCTACGACAAGGCCCCGCGCACGGGGCCCAGGGTCTACGTCGGCGAGTACGCCGTCACCCAGGGGTGCGGCACGGGGAATCTCGCGGCGGCCCTGGGCGAGGCCGCGTTCATGACAGGCATGGAGCGCAACAGCGATCTGGTCGCGATGTCGTCGTACGCCCCCATGTTCGTCCACGCAAAGGATCGCAAGTGGAACCCGGACATAATGGTGTTCGACGGCGCAAGAAGCTACGGCACGCCCTCGTACCACGTGCAGGCGCTCTTCGCAGCCCATCGCCCCGACACGCTCCTGCCCGTCGACATTCCTCGCATCGAGGCCAAGCCCGTCGCGCTGCGGGGCGGGATCGGACTGGGCACATGGCGGACGCAGGCCGAGTTCAAGGACATCGTGGTCGAGAGCGGGGGCAAGGCCGTCTACTCCTCGGACTTTGCTCGAAGTACCCAGGGCTGGAAGCCGGCGAGCGGCGAGTGGAAGGTCGTGGACGGCGCGTACCGCCAGAGCGCGCAGGGCGAGAAGGAGGTTGCGCTGCTCGACTGGCCGGCGCTGCGCGACGCGGTGGATTACACCGTGCGCCTCAAGGCCCGCAAGATCGCCGGAGACGAAGGGTTCCTGATCCTTTTCCGCGCGCCCGGCGCCGACAACTGCACGTGGTGGAACATCGGCGGGTGGGGCAATCGCCAGCACGCCGTCGAGAAGACCAGTGGCGCCTCCAAGTTCGGCGTGGGCGAGCACGTCGCGGGCGCGGTGGAAACCGGACGCTGGCACGACATCACGATCGAGCTCGCGGGCAACTCCATCCGTTGCTCCCTCGATGGCCGGCTCATCCAGGAGGTTCAGGAGCGATCCATGCCCGCGTTCACGGGTGTGGCGGGCCGCGTGGCGGCGACGGGCGAGATCGTCGTGAAGATCGTCAACGGGATGGAGACGGCCGCGCCTGTCCGGATCGTGATCGACTCGGGCGAGCAACTCGACCCCGTCGGAGAGTCGATCGTCCTGACGTCGAGTGGATTCAACGACGAGAACACGTTTGAAGCCCCGGAGCGGATCGCCCCGCGTCGCGCACGGCTCACGGGCGTCGGCGCGTCGTTTGTCCACGAGTTTCCGGCTCGCTCGTTGACCGTGCTTCGGCTCCGCCCCCAGCGCGACCAGCCCGCATCGGGTCGCTGACCCCTCGTCGACCTGTCATTTGCCGGATTTGTCCGGGGCCGGCCTCACGCGGGGGGCGCGTTGCGCAGCAGGGCTCGGATCCTGTGCAGGAGCGTGTCGCCCGCGAACGGCTTGGCGATGAACGCGACCAGCGCGGGATCGAGCCCGTACTGGGACAGCGATTCTTCTGCGTGCCCCGACATGTAGAGCACCGCCGGAGACTGTGTGGCGAGCACCAGCTCCGCCAGCCTCACCCCGCTCATCTCGGGCATGACGACGTCCGTGAGCAGAAGATCGATCGGTCGCCCGTCGATCTCCATCAGGCGGAGCGCCTCGGGGCCCGACGCTGCGCTGAGGACGGCGTAGCCCGCGTCGCGCAGCTCCTCGCTCACAAGCTCGCGAACCAGCGCGCTGTCCTCCACGAGCAGGATCGTCTCGGTCCCGCCCGGGGGGGCCTTGGTCGTGCTCGCGTCGACGCTCTGCGACACCTCCGATCGCACGCGCGGAAGAAACACGCGGATGGACGTGCCCCGCTCCGGCTCGCTGCGCACGTCGATGTGCCCCCCGCTCTGCTTCACGATGCCCTGGCACGTCGCCAGGCCGAGCCCGGTTCCCTTGCCCACGGGCTTGGTGGTGAAGAATGGCTCGAAAATCCGGGCCAGCACCTCGGGGGTCATGCCGGTTCCCGTGTCCGACACGGCGATGAGCACGTGCTCGCCCGGAGCGGCGCCCAGCCGGTTGCGGCAGTAGCTCTCGTCGAGCGTCTCGTTGCGGGTCTCGATGGTCAGCGTGCCGCCCGCGGGCATGGCGTCGCGGGCGTTGATCGTCAGATTCACCAGCACCTGCTCGAGCTGCGCGGCGTCGGCGCGGACGTTGCCGGTGGACTCGTCGAGGGCGACTCGAAGCGTCACGCCCTCGCCGATCAGCCTGCGGAGCATCGACAAGAGACCCGCCGCCACGTCGCGGGGACAGACCACCCGGTGGGCCACGGTCTGCTTGCGGGCAAACGTCAAAAGTTGCCGCGTCAGATCCGCCGCACGCTCGGCCGCACGCTGGGCGTGGGCGATCGAAGCGCTCACCGGGTGCTCGGGTCCAAGACGCCGCGACGCCAGCGTCAGGTAGTTGAAAATCGCCATCAGGAGGTTGTTGAAGTCGTGCGCGATTCCGCCCGCCAGACGCCCCACACCCTCCATCTTCTGCGCCTGCAGAAGCTGGGACTCCAGCCGCCGTCGCTCCGAAACGTCGCGAAGAATCACGGTGTAGTACCGGTGCGATCCCACCACCGCCTGGGAGATCGACGCCTCGATGGGAAACTCGGTTCCGTCGGCGTGCACCCCGCTGATCGTGCCCAGATTGCCCATCGAACGGCTCGAGACTCCGGTCTTCCCGAAGGCCTGCACGTGCGAGGCGTGCGACGCGCGATGGCGATGGGGCAGGAACCGCGTGAGCGTCCCGCCCAGCGCCTCGCTCGCCGCAACGCCGAAGATGCGCTCGGCGGCCGCGTTGAACATCACGATCCGCTGGCTCTCGTCGATGGTCACAATCCCGTCCATCGCCGACTCGACGATGAGCTGTAGCCGACGCTCGCTGTCGTTGCGCGAGCGGATCGACGTGCGGTCGACGGCGTCGACGAGAAGAACCAGGGTTGCGCCGCCGGGATCCCGGGACGCGAACAGCCTGATCCAGACGTCGTTCGCCTCGTCAACGCACAGATCACAGGCAAACTGAGAGCCGTCGCCCGCGATCAGGTCGCGAAGACCCCGTGCCGCCGGCTCTCCCCCCCCCACGGTTGCGAACGCATCGACCAGATTCCCTCCGATCGGCGCCAAACGTTTCTGGTGCGATTCCCAGGCGGCGTTCGCCATCTCGACCCGGCCCGATCGATCCAACAACGCGCAGGGGGTCGCCAGAGCCATCACCATCGCCCCAAACGAAGCGTCGCCGTCGCGGCTGGCCGGAGCTGATTGTGACGGTTCCGACATGATTCGATCCTCAGAGATGACCCGCGAGACACAGGCATCCATCATAGAACCGGCCCGAGTGGCACTCACGGCCAATCCGTGCCGGCTCGTGCGACCGCACGCAGGTGGGTACGATAGAGCATGATCACTCGCTTCCTCGGAATCCTGTGCGTTGCCGCCTGCGTCGCTTCCGTCGGGTGCGACGACAAGAAGCCCCAGCCGCCCCTTTCCTCCCCCAGGCCGGCCGCGGGTCCGGCGGCCGCGCCACCCAAGGGGGCCGCGGTCGCGCCGACAGATCAGTCCGACTCAACAGTCTCCGCAACCGGCGTCGCGATGACCCTTCCGCCCGCTTGGAAGCGCAACCCGCCGGCCAACCAGATGCGCCTCGCTGAGGCACAGGTTCCCGACGCCTCGGGCGATCCGGCCAAGGTGTGCCTCGTGGTCTTCTCGACCGCCGGTGGAACCGTCGAGGAGAATGTCGCCCGCTGGGCCGGTCAGGTCCGCGACGCCAAGGGACAGCCCGTGCCCGGTAAGACCGAGTCCCAGACAGTCAACGGGCTCAAGATCAGCGTCGTGGAGATGACCGGCACATTCGCGGGCATGGGCGACACGCTCCCGAAGGAGAACTGGACCATCCGCGGCGCGATTGTCGAAGCTCCCGAGGGGTTGCTGTTCATCAAGATGACCGGTCCCGCCGAGTCGGTGGCCGCCGCCGCCAAGGACTTCCAGGCGATGCTGCTCACCGCGAAGAAGCTCTGACCCTGCCGGGCGGCTTGATCTCGGCCGCCGCCACTTCCTTTCGCACCAAGGGCCTGGCTGGTGCCAGGGGAACTCGCCTCGCTCGACGCGCCCGTCCGAGTGAAACGAAAACCGACAGCGCGTATCCCAACATCAGCATCAGGCTGGCGGCGTACGCCACGAACGTCGCGTTTGAGTCGGTCAACATGCCATTCCCCCAAGTCCCGGCTCGCCGGGCAAGGTTTTCACTTCCCCACTCTGGGCGCGACCCAGCGCGAATCGTGCCCCCATGATCCCGCACGAGAGCAGCGTGACCCCCGCGAACCAGATCCAAAGCGTCGGCAGCATCTCCCGCGTCAGTCCCGTCACTGTCGGATGCACGTCGGGCAGCAGCTTCATCGACAGGTACAGCATCGGCACGTCCAGAAACGCCACAATGCCATAGACCGCGCCCACCACCGCACGCTTCTGCGGCGAATGGATCCGAAGGCGAACCGCGAGATACACCACGTAAAGCAGCCACAGGATCAGGCTGAACGAAAGCCTGGGGCTCCAGACCCACCATTGGCCCCACGCGACCTTCGCCCAGAACACGCCCGTCAGCAGAAGCACCGACCCGTTCAGTGTGGTCACCGTCGCCGCCGCGTGGGCCAGATCGTCCCACACCTTTCGGCGTCCTCCGATGTACCCCACGCTCGCGATACAAACCACCAGAGCCGCCAGAAAGGCGTTGGCCGCCACCGGCAGATGGAGGTAAATCAGTTTCTGGATAGGGCCCGCGACCTGGTCAACGGGAGCCTGGATCACTCGGCTCGAGCCGTACGCCAGCACCAGGAGCGTCAGCCCCCAGTACGCGTACGTCGCCCATTTGCTCCATCGATCCATGGGCACCCTCAACGTCCAAACCAAGGACGATCCCGCCGCCTCGTCCAATCCAAATCCGTCGGCGCGCACCGCCGAATGCGAATACTCCTTGCAAGAAAGGTGCCAGGGGAATGCACCCCACGTCATAGCAATTTCCGCGGCACAAACCGTGGTCGGGCGCCCGAGCGGCCAGTCTGGTGTATCAAGTCTGGGAAGCCCCCGGGGCCGTCTCTCTCACGAATGAGAAAGCCCGCTCACTG
>ERZ1292640.3668-Hain-H43-02um-R1-3668-length-11912-cov-4_pt1 | contig 11912 bp, 8 predicted proteins | sample MGYA00564404_ERZ1292640 | MGnify/ENA primary metagenome ERZ1292640 (study PRJEB36523, sample SAMEA6512636) | groundwater metagenome | collected 2019-01-08 | study: AquaDiva: Metagenomics assemblies of 32 groundwater samples | reverse complement strand
GTCCCCGCCGTTGTTTCCTTTCCCGCACAGCACCCAGGTCTCCGCGATCCGCAGCCCTCGGATCCGCCGGGCCGCCTCGGCTGCGAGCGCTTTCCCCGCGTTCTCCATCAGCACGATGGAGGGAAGCCCCAGGCGCTCGACGGCGCGCCGGTCGAGATCCCGGATCGCCGCTCGGGACAGCGGCTCCATCAGCCCTCCGGGGGCGAGGTCAGCGCGTCGATGTAGAAGAACCCCGATGTCGCGGCCCCGGGATAGAGCAGCAGGAATATCTTCTGGGCCTTCGTGCCGTCGGCGAACGAATCCGAGAAGTCCGCCCAGTTCGTTTTCTGGCTCTTGAAGGCCTTCTCGCGGAGATCGAAGGTGATCCCCATCCGCCATCGCCCGGGCGCGACGAGGGTCGTCCGGCTCTCGAGGTAGCGTCCCGCTCCGTTGTCCGCCGCGAACGCGATCTCGATCGGCATCGAGGAGGCGTTGAAGGCGTCAAAGCGGAAGATCCGGGAGACCGTCGTCGGCACGACGTGGCCGAGGACGAGTTTGCGCTTGCCCGGCTTCATCTGCCAGTGGATCCCGAGGTAGCGGTTCGTCCCGGCGGGATTCGGCACGATCCGGTAGATGCCCTGATCGCACTCGTCCCAGGGCTGGAAGTCCCACGGCTCCGTCACCTCGAGGCCGTCGTCGGGGGAGCGGGGGGGCTCGGGGATGGGCGGCGCTTCGATGGGAGGCTCCATTCCCCGTTTCGGCTCCGGGGGCTTGGCGCCGCCCGCCTTCGTTCGGGCCGCCTTCAGTCGTTCGAGAACGCGCGCGTCGTCGGGGCGCAGGGCAAAGAGGCGTTCCAGGGCGGCGGCCGCGCGCGCCCACTCGCCCAGGCCCTCGGCCAGCGCGCCTGCGCGCTCCCAGGCCTCCGCGAGGTCCGGCGACTTCTCGCCCGCCGCCTCGCAGGCCTCCAGTGCGTTCGGGGCCGCGTCCAGATGCTCCGCAATCCGCGCGATCCGGAGGAGGTCCGTCGATTCGAGGGGTCCCTTGCGGCCCGGGATGTCGAAGCGGGCTTTCGTGATCTGGGGGCGCGGGAAGGAAACCTCCCCGGAGGTCACGCGGACGAAGACGTGCTCGGGCGGCCGGGCGGGGTCCTCCATCCTCGGGAGGATTTCGCCCTCCAGGGTTTCGCCGCTCCGAAACTCCAGCCGGTCGCGGGCGGCCGGCGCGGCGGGGGCGAGGGGCGGCGGGGGGGCCCAGCCCGGCGGCGCCCCGGGGGCTGCCAGGAGGAGGACCGCAATCATTCCGAGCATGGGGTTCCATTCTATCCGGGCGTGTCATCGCTTCGACACGGACGGCGCCCCCGGGGGGAGAGCCCGGAAATCAGCCCCGGGATCTTGTTGAATCCCTCCCGGTCCTTCGCTATCGTTCCCCGCTTCCCATGTCGATTCAGGTCGGGCGCGGCGGCCTCGTGTCGGGAGCGGAGTTCATTCCTCTCGTCAGCGCGGCGGTCCACTACTGGCGGCACGATCGCTCCCAGTGGGACGAGGTTTTAAGCCATGTCGCCTCGATGGGATTCCGGCTCATCGAGACGTACGCGCCCTGGTCCGTCCACGAGCGTCTCCGCGGCCACTTCGATTTCAACCGGGAGCGGGACCTCGGGGGCTTTCTCGACGCCGCCGCGAAGCGCGGCCTGAAGGCCATCGTCCGCCCGGGGCCGCTCGTCAACGCGGAGCTGCCCACGTTCGGGATCCCGGCGCGCATCCTCTACGATTCGCGCATCCAGGCCCTCACAAGCCAGGGCAGCATCGCGATGCACGTCGGGCCTACCCGCCAATTTCCGATCCCTTCCTATGCGAGCGAGCGGTTCTGGAGTGAAACCGCCTACTGGTACGACGCCGTCGCGTCCGTCCTCAAGTCCCGGATTTTCCCCCGCGGCCCGGTGATCGCGATCCAGGCGGACAACGAGACGTCCTACTGCTTCCGCTGGGAGACGTTCGATCTCGACTACGCCGAGGACTCCATCCGGCTCTACCGCCAGTTCCTCCGGGGCCGCCACAAGGACGTCGCGGCCCTGAACCGCCTGTATGGAACGTCGTTCGCCTCCTTCGACGCGGTCGAGCCGCCCCGTCGGTTCGACGGCTCGCGCAAGGGCTCGCTCCTCGCCGCCCTCGATTGGGCCGCCTACAAGGAGTGGCAGATCCTGCAGGCGGTCCAGCGCTCCGCCCGGATGCTCAAGGAGCGTTCGCTTTCCGGCATCCCCTTCACCCATAACTTCCCCTGGTCCCCCTGCAAGCCCTTCGACCTCGGGGAGGCGGAGAACCTTTTCGAGATCGAGATTGCGGGGCTCGACTTCTACCTCAACCGCTCCCGCGCCGACCGGATCGCGCGCCGGACCCGGACGCTCTCCGCGATGAGCTGCCTTCCCACGGCCCCCGAGTTCGGGTGCGGCGCGTGGCATTCGCGGTCCGAGGCCCTCCTGCCCGATGACCTGTCGACCGGCGCCCTGGTCGCCTTCATGCACGGGCTCAAGGGCGTCAACTTCTACATGATTGCGGAGCGGGATCGATGGGTGGGCGGGGCGCTCCGGCGGGACGGCAAGCCCCGGCCCGGCTACCACGAATTCTTCCGGCGGTTCCACGCCGTGCTCTCCGCGACGGATCTGCTGCGCCACGATCGCGAACTCGAGGTCGTCATCCTGCGGGGCCGGGACAGCGATAGGCTTCGGTCCGCGGCCAGCGACGTGCGCGGCGAGCCGCTCGTCCTGCCCGCCGCCGCCTACCGGATCCACGCCTCGTTCGGCAACGCCGGAAGCACGGAGCGCTTCGAATCCCTCTTCGACGGGGCCGCCACGGCCCTCGAGGAAGCCGGGATCGATCACGACCTCGGGGACACGGGGATCCATGCCGGGGCCCTCAAGCGCTATCGCGTCGCGATCGTCGTGACGCTGGAGGCGCTCTCGGGGCCGGATCGGGAGCGTCTGGAGGCATTCGCAAAGGAGGGCGGGCGGGTCGTCTTCCTGCCGGGCCCGCCAACCCTCGACGAATACCTCCGGCCCCGCCGGATGGCCATCCCGTCGGCCGCCTGGAGCGCGGTCCAGAATCCCCGGAGCCTCCCCGACGTCCTGCGCCGGATCGGAATCAAGCCGGTCCTCGACCTGGCGGGCAAGGGGGTGCTCGCGACCTCGTTCCGCCGCGGCGGGAGCCGCATCCTGTTTCTCGCGAACGTAGGCGCGCGGGAATGCCCGGCCGAATTCTCGCTTCCCGCCCACCCGCGGCTGCGGGACGCCTGGCGCGGGGATCGGTTCGAGGCCGGCCCCGAGGGCTGCTACCGGATCCCGATGCCGCCGTCGTCCATCCGCATGCTCGTACCCGAACGGTTGGGGGTGGCCCCATGATCCATCAGGACGTCCGCATCGCCGACATCGATCCCTGGGAGTGGGCCCGGCTCGGGGAGTCTTTCCAGCAGGCCGCGCCCCCGCCGGCCCGCACGATTGCCGTCGTCCTCGAAAAAGGCCGCGTGCTCCGCATGTACGATTCCGAGCGGGGGACGCTCCCGCCGGGCCGCCATGCGGGCGGGCCGAAGTCGTTCGCGACCCGGCTCTTTGCCTCCACGAAGGCCGACCGCGTGATCGTCGCCGAGCGCTCCGCCCTGGAGGAGTATCAGCGTGTCGCTTCCTCGCGCGACGGTCGCGACATGGCGGTCCTCGATTGGCTCGCCTGGCGCGGGAAGATGTTCCGCGAGAAGTTCGCCTCGAAGATCGTGATCCTTCCAGAGCCTCCGGCGGACGCCGGCCCCTTGTCCTACGGCCGCGTGAAGGCGTTCGTCGGCCAGTGTCCGGACGGCCTGCTCGTCTCCGCCGTGTTCGACGGGGAGCGCCGCCTCTTCTCGGGGATTGTTCGCGTGGCGGGGAAGCAGATCGTCGCCTTCTCGACCTTCGGCGCCCTCGCGGCGGACGGAACGTTTCCGCATCCCGTCGATTTCCCCGCGGCCCTCAAGGCCGCCGCCCGGATGGGTTCCGTGCGCGCAGCGATCCGGGTGCCGATCGCCGTCTTCAAGGGTCTTGTCGCGGGCGCGCACCTCAAGAACCTCGCGGACGCCCTGAAGAAGGGCGAGGCGTGGGGCCAGGGCGCGAAATCCGAGGGCCTGGCGGCCGTCCTCGGCATCTATCGCTTCGTCGGCCCCGGCTCGCCCCAGGGCGGCTTCCCGATTCCCGTCTAGCGGGAGATCCGGATCCGGATCCGGGCGGGCGCTTCGGCGTTCCGGTCCGGGGAATCCCCGCCGTCGGCGCCTTCGAGGTTTTCCGATTCGGGGTTTCCCTTGATGTCCTGCGCGTCCTCGGTGAGCGCGAAGACGAACCCGCGCGCGGCGAGGGCCCGGCGGAAGTCCGGCAGGGAATCCGGCGGGATTTCGACGAGATAGGCGCCGCGGGCGCGATCCACGGCGCCGCCGCGGGACTTGGCGATGGAGGCGAGGGCTTCCGTGGTCCTTGCGGGCCTGCCCGCCAGGGTCCGCGGGGCGCGGAGCGTCCAGACCGGGATGCCGTCCGCGGCGAATGCTCCGCCGCCCGCGCCCTTCCGGTCGCCCTGCACGGCCAGGGCGACGGCCTTCCCGGCGTCCCCGGTTCGCTGGAGGTTTAGGGCGGCGTCGGGGGCGGGCGCTCCGGCCGGCGCTGCGAAGGCCGACGGGGCCGGGGCCGCAGGCGCGAGCCGGGCGATCGCGTCCGGGGCCTTCTCCTGCAGGGATGGATTCTTCGTTTCCCTTTCCCCGGAAAGGGCATCCCAGGCGAGGGGTTTTTCGATCGCATTTTCCTTGGACTTGTCGGAGTCCGTGCGTTCCAGGTTCTCATGGAGCATGGCGACGGGCGGCGGTTCGGCCGGCCTCGGAGCCGAAAGCCAGAGGGCCGCCCCCGCGCAGAGCGCGAAGGCCGCTGCCGCCGCCAGGATCGCGCGGAAGGCGTTGGGGACGACGCGAAGGGCGCGCGCGGACGATTCGACGGTTTCCATCACGCGGCGGGCGAAACCCTCGGGGGCCTTCTCGCGGGGCAGCGCGCGAAGCCATCGGACGACTTCGCGGTAGGTCATGGTGCTTTCCCACACGGTTCGACGCCGGACTTGCGCGCGAAGTTCCATCCGGAGAAAAAACAAGCCGGCGCGCCGAAACTCTTCGACGCGCCGGCGTGATCCGATTTCGCTACTTCGATATCCGGATCTTGATCGTGACGGTGTCGCCGGTCGGGGGGCTCTTCGCGCCGGGGTCCTTCGCGGGGATGCCCTTCTTCCCGCCCTTCACCTTCTTGGCGGGCGTCTTGCCGGAGCCGCCGCCCGCGCCGCCGGTCGCGCCGGCCGGAGGGGGAGCGCCGTCCCGGGCATCGCCGCCCGGCGCGGGCGCGTTCTCCTCGGCGACGGAGGCGTCCGCGAAGCCCTGCGCCTCGAGGGCTTTCCGGACCTCCTCCTGGGAGCCCTTGGGGATCTGGATCGTGAAGCCGTCGGCGTCCTGCTTCGCGCTGCCGCCGCCGGTCTTCGCGACGGCCTCGATCGCGGAGGCGATGTCGGCTTCCTTGTCCTTGAGGGCTTCGGGTGCGGTCAGCGTCCAGGTGGCGGCGGGCTTCCGCGCCGGCGCGGCCTTCTTGCCGCTGGCCTTCCCCTTCGCGACCTGGCTTCCGCCTTCGGGCTTCAGGCCGCCGAGGGCCCGCTCACGGGCGTCGGCCACGCCGGAATCATCCGCCTTCGCGTCGGCGGCCCGCCGGGCCAACTCGGGGCTCGGCGCGGTCGCGGGCGGAGGGGCCGCGGGCGCGGCGGGGGATTCAGCGGAGGCGATTTCGGCATTCTCGGGGGCATCGCTGCGGTCCGCGCTGGCCCTGCCGCGATGGGCGCGGGCGGGGGCCTTTTCCGGCGAGGCGCCCTGGGAGGCGCCGCCCTTGCCGGAGGGTTCCTGGGCCTCGGCGACGGAGGAAGAAGGGGAGACGGTCAGCGCCTGGGCGGCTTTCCGCTGCTCGGCGCCCGCCGTCCATCCCGGGGCCTCGGAGGCCTGGGACTTCATGGCGAGCCCGGCTTCGCCGGACGCGTTGCCCGCGCCTTCCTGCTCCTTCGCTTCCTTCTTCGCGAGGGTTTCGTCGGCCTCGACCATGGCGTCGGCCTTGCTCTTGTCCGCGTCCGCCACCGCCGGCTCGGCGGGGGCCTTGGCGCCGTAGGCGCTCGGGGCGGCGGCGTCCTCGAGAAGCCGATCGGCGGTTCCGCGCAGGGTGGCGTCCGCGACCTCGGGCGCCTCGCCGCTCTTCAGGTCGGCCGTCTTGTCCACCGGAGCCGTGGCGACCGCGGGGGCATCGCCGGACTTCCGATCGGCCGTCGGCGTTCCGGATCCCTTGGCGAGGGCGGAAGATTCCTGGGTCGGGGCGGGCGCGTTCCTGTCGACCACCGGGGCCTTGAGGGCGTTGGCGGAGACGGAACTCTTGTCGGCGGGCCGTTCGACGCTTGCGAGCTGGTTTCCGCGCTCCGTTCCGCCCTTGCCTCCGAAGAGCCAGAGCCCGACGCCGGCGCACAGGACGACGGCGGCGGCCGCGGCCATGAGCATCCGGAAGGGGTTTCGGACCTCGGCGGGCCGGAGGGCCTGGATCTTTTGGTTCGAGGGATGCCGCTTGGCCTTCGGGGCCGCGGCGCGCACGGGCTTTGAAAGCGGCACGACCTTCGGCGCGGATTCGAGCGAGTCGATGGCGGACATCACGCGGGAAGCGAATCCGGCGGGGGCAGGCAAGCGGGGAAGGGCGCGAAGGCTCTCGACAACCTTCCGGTACGCGCGGGCATCCGCCCGGCAGACGGGGCAGGCGGCCAGATGCGCCTCGGCCTCCCGGCGGGCGGCCGGGGTTGCGGTTTCGTCAACGAGATTCGCCAGAAGGTTCTCAAGCGCGCGGCAATCCATGGGTTCACTCCTGCTCCATTAGATGCTGCAACCGGTTCCGAAGTTCCAAACGAGCTCGGTGAAGGCGCGAGCGGACTGTTCCCGCGGGACAATCCAGGATTTGCGCGATCTCCTCGTAGGCTTTACCTTCTATGTCTCGTAGCAGAACAACGTTACGGAAATCGGGCTCCAGGGACTTGATGGCTTCCTGAACGGTGGACGCCCGTTCGTCCTGAAGGCTGATATGGACTGGGGTGGCCCCCTGATCCGGCATGGCCTCGATTCCCGAGGGGGGACGGTCTTCCGGGCCCTCCTCCGTCGAGCTTCCCATCGGGCGCTCCTTGTCGAGCCGCTTCATCGTCCGCCCCTTGGAATACGCGGCGTTGATCGCGATCCGGAAAAGCCACGTATAGAAGGAGGCGTTCTCCTTGAACGAAGCGAGTGACTGGTAGGTCCGGAGGAAGGCCTCCTGGGCGGCCTCCTCGGCCTGCGCCCGGTTTCCGATCAGCCGGAACGCGAGGTTGAAGACGGAATCCTGATATCGCAGGACAAGATGGTTGAACGCCTCCCGATCCCCGGCCTTGGCCTGGCGGACGAGATCGCGATCGGGATCGGTTGGGGCCTCCGCCGGGGCGCTCTCCGTGTCGGGCTGGGCGGCAAGCGGGATTTCCATCGGCGTGGGCACGGAAGGCCGGGGATTGGCCCCGGGAAGCGGCTTTCGTTTTCCGGAAATCCAGCGGATCGCCATCGGCCGGGATTCTAACCCCTGGAACCGCCCCTTGATCGGAGTTCGCGCATGGTATACTCGCACGGAGGACATTCCCCCGTTTTCCGTCCCCCGAGGCTTTCATGGCGGAGACCCCGAAAAAAAAGAAGGATTTGGCGCCGGCGGCGAAGCCTGCGGCGAAACCGGCGGACAAGCCGGAGGGATTCGACCTGGGGTTTCTCGACCCCTTCTCTCCGGCCGCCGAGGTGAAGGCCCCGGTCTCCGCGCCGAAGGCCGAACCCGCAGGCGAGCCGACGGATTCGGCGTTCGTCGAGGATCGGCGCGGCCTTCCCGGCGAGAAGCGTCCCGTTCCGGACAAGCCCGCCGCGCCGCCCCCGCCCGTCCCCGAAAAAACGGCGGTTGCCCCGGCGCCCTCGGCCGGAACGGAAACCGGAACGGATCTCGATTTCCTGAACCCGTTCAAGAATTTCAAGGAGGACGTCGAGGAGAAGGGCGCCTCGATTCCGCCGAAGGCGGAGCCCACCGGCGAGAAGACGGGCGCCACGCTCGTCGAGGCGCGGCGTCCCGCCGGGGCGGGCAAGCCCGATCCCGGGAAGCCGGCGCCCCCGAAGGATGCCGAGGAGAGAACGGACGCCGTGGCTGCCCGGAAGGCGCCGGCCCCTCCGCCTCCTGCGCTTGCCAAGCCCGCGCCCGGATCCGTTTCCCTCGACGCGGATGTCGAGAAGACCTGGAAATCCGGTCCCCTCACGCGCGAGGTTCCATTCAAGGCGTTCGGCGGGACCGAGACCAACGCCGGGCTGACGGAGATCTCGCTGGACCGCCCGACGAATTCGCAGGGGGAAACCGCGGAACTGGCGACGGGCGTCTTCAACACCCCCGAACTCGGCTCCGGAGAGGACACGCGGAAATTCCACGACGAAGTCCGGGGCGCCCTGGACGCGCTCGACACCGCGCCGCCTGCGGGAGCCGCTTCGGAGGCGACGGCGGGCGTCGGCGCGGATCAGGAGGCCACGCCGATGCCGCGCGACTTCCCGACGATGCCCCTGCCTCCGGCGGCCGGCGCTACCCGCCCGCCCGCCCCGCCGGATTTCCTGCGCACCTCCGCGCCGGCCGCGGCCCGCAAGAGCCCCATCCTCCCGATCGCCGCCGCAGCCGTTCTCGTCATCGGCGCGGGCCTGTATTTCTTCGTCCTTCGGGGGAACTCGAACAAGACGGATCCATCCAAGGGCAAGGGAACCAACATCACCAAGAAGGATCCCTCGAAGGGAGGGATTTCAAAGGTCGAGCCCGTGAAGCCGCCCGTCGAGCCCGTGAAGCCGCCCGTCGAGCCCGTGAAGCCGCCCGTCGAGCCCGTGAAGCCGCCCGTCGAGCCGGTGACGCCGCCCGTCGAGCCGATGGTGGCCGAGGACCCCAAAGCGCTGAAGGATTTCATGACCGCGCTTCAGGAAGCAACGGTCTCGCTTTTCCGATCGATGGAAACCGAGGAAGTCGGAAGCGCCGAGGGACGGCTCGGCTGGGTCAAGTCCGACATGAGCACGGTCGAGATGCGGAACGGCGAATATCTTGTCGGAACGATTCTCTCGCAGAACGCCTCCGAGGTCGTGATTCGGGCCCAGGAGGGCAAGCAGGCCGGGAAACTCTACATCCCGATGGGCCAGGTCAAGGACATCCATAAGAACCTGATCCGCGGCGCCGGCGCTGCCGGCGGCGTCGGCACGATTCCGTGCACGATCTTCCTTCTCAACGGCTCGACGATCCGCGGGGATCTCATCGAGGCGACGGACGCGAGAGTCGTCGTGAAGACCGCGGCGGGGGAGATGCAATTGTCCCGGACGCAGATCAAGGAACTCCAGGGCGCCACGGGGCAGCCGATCAAGTTCACGGAATCCGGCGGCATTCCGAAGAGATACCTCCCCCCCCCGAAAGAGGTCGTCCTCCAGGATGGCCTCGAGCGGCCCGTCGCGGGTTTCGGCGTCCGCATCCCGGCGGGCACTCGCACGGTTCGCCAGCGTCCGGACCTGCTGGAGGCCCGGGCCGAGCGCTTGCCCGTGTCCATCGTCGTCCTCCGCGGCGCGAATGTCCGCCAGGCGCTGTCCCAGCAGATCGTCGATTTCAAGGAGGTTCTAGAGGCCGGCGAGTGGCGGCTGTTGACGTCCTCGGCGAAGCCCTTCAACGTCGGCGCCAACGAGGGGACGACCCTGGACATCGGCGCGAATGCCGGCAACAAGGGATGCGCCCTCTCGCTGTTGCGCCTGGGGAACGAGACCTGCGCCGTCCTTGTCGGCACCCCCTCCTCCCGGGAGTGGACCTCGTACGCCCGCGCGCTGGCGGAGGCCGTGGCGAAATCGATTCAGATCGGAGAGCCAGGCGACGGGAACTAGGGCTGCCGTTCGTTCCTGCGCCGGGCGTCAGGGTTTCGCCGCCGGAGCTTCAGGCGTCGGGGACGGGTTTTCCGGACCGGCGGGGAGCGGCCAGAACCTGCGCAAAAGTTTCGTCCGCTCGTAGTTGTCCATCAGTTCCCGCAAGGCCTTCTCCCTTCGCAGGGATTCCCAGTCCCGTCGGACGGCGTCCCGGATGTCCTTCAAGGGCGGCGGCATCGGGCGTTTGACGTTGGTCACCAGGATCAGGTGGTAGCCACGCTCGGACTCGATGGGACGGCTCACGGTCCCGATCAGGAGGGGCCTCTGTATCCCCGGTTCCTCCCCCTCGAACGCGACCTTCGCGATCGGCTCGAAATCGGGCCGGCCGCGGCGCGGGAACCAGACGAGGTCTCCGGGCTCGAGCGCTTCCCGGCTTGCCCGGTGGTTGGAATGTTCCTTGACAAGTTTTTCCCACGAGGTGTTCTTCAGGTAGAGCTCGCGGACCTCGTCCGCGCGCTTCTTGGCCCATTGGAAGGACGCCTCCCGGGCTCCGTGCAAAGGCCGGCCCGAATCGTCCATGGCGGCAATCAGGATGTGGCTTGCCCGGATTTCCGCGTTGCCGAACACCACCCGGTTCGCCTCGTAGTGGTCCTGGAGATCCTGCTCGGTCGGGGGGGTGATGAGCCTGGAGAGGGCGAGGTCGTTGCGGATATCCCGGCGGACCTCGATGCCGGTCTTGCCGCTCAGGCTCATGACGTCCTGCGCCCGGGGCTGGCGCTGGATCCGCTCCTGGAGCTCCTGGAAGGCGTTGTCGATCTCCTTCTCGGTGACGGGCTTTCCGATGTTGTCGAGGCGGTCCAGGATCACGGCGTCCTGAATGAGGCCCTCGAGCGCCAGCAGGATCCAGGCGCGGCCCATCTTCCGGAGGAAGAAGGGGAGATATTGATCCGTCGATATCTTCTCGCCGCCGATGATGCACGCGACGTCCCTCTCCCAGGGCTTGCCCGCCTCGGGCAGAAGGACTCGGTAGTCCGTCCGGAGCTTCTGGAAGGCTTCGTCCTGCTGCGCTTTTGTCGGGGCGGCGTCGAGGCCGAGGGTCTTCCGGGTCACGCCCTCGAGTTCCAGGAGCCGCTGCATGAGATCCTGAAGCCCCTCGTTCGTCAGCTCGAGCCGGGCCAGCGCGCGCCGGAGGCCGTCGCCTGCGGCCCAGGTGCGCATCACCCGGGCTCCGCCTTCGCGCGCCTCCTCCACGCGTTCCTTTGAAAGCCCCGGGATCTTCTTCTGGAGCCCCTCCCAGTCGGGTCGTCCGGCGACGAGGCTTTCGATGAGCGCCTTGACGGCGGCGGCCTTCTCGGCGCTTTCCAGATCGTTCCCGAGCAGGGCCAGGCCGATGGTTTCCCACAACTCGCTCTCCAGAAGTTTCTGCTGGAAGTCCTTCATCCGGGTTTCGACCTCGGCGTCGGTCGGCCGGATGCCCAGGCGCTTCGTCTCCCGATCGAACACGAGGTGGTTTGCGAATTGTTCGAGGACGGGCGCGTGGAACTTGGATTCCATGATGCGATCCAGCAGATCGCGGCGCGTGATCTTCCGGTCTCCCGCCTGCGCGAGGAGCTCCGGGAGATCGTCGGGGCTTGCGGGGGCCGGGAGCGGTGCCGATCGTTCGTCCGGAGCGGCGGCGAGGAGGAGGAGCGCGAGGAAGGAGAGGCGTCTCGTGTTCATCGGGAGGGTCGGCCGGTGTCTTTTCCCAGTCCCGGATTGTAGCGCCTGGCGGGCCGACCGCGTCAGGGCGAAAGGTTCGCCCGGGCCTGTTCGCGCGCGTGGGCGAGGATCCGGGCCGTTTCCTTCCAGTCGGGCGTGAGGAGGACGAACAGGGCCGTCCCTTCCCGCAGGATCCCATGGAACAATTGTGGGGCGCCATCGGTGCGGTGTTTGGTTCCTGGATGAACCAGCGCGCC
>ERZ1292640.3666-Hain-H43-02um-R1-3666-length-11914-cov-5_pt1 | contig 11914 bp, 3 predicted proteins | sample MGYA00564404_ERZ1292640 | MGnify/ENA primary metagenome ERZ1292640 (study PRJEB36523, sample SAMEA6512636) | groundwater metagenome | collected 2019-01-08 | study: AquaDiva: Metagenomics assemblies of 32 groundwater samples | reverse complement strand
AATGTTTTAAGTCTTTAGCTTTTTTATCTGGGTCTAAAATAATATGCGCAAACATTTTATAACCATATAATGAAATTTTAACTGATTTCATAAATACTACCCGATCACCATATTGTACGGAATTCTTTATGTCTTCAAGATTTCGTTTATGCTTTCTTACTAACTCACAAAAAACCTTACGGGATTTTGGCATTCTAGAAATAAAGCTTATCTTGCTTTTACAAAGATAGGTGACATTATTTTCAGAAAAATATCCTGCATCAAAAATTGCATGTTCTACCTTCAACCCTAGTAATTTAATCTCTTTAAAAGTGGATTCTAATGTAGAAACATCTGCGATTTCTCCAGGAATAGCGCGAAAAAATATTGGTAATTTAGAAGTTTTGTCAACCAGCATTAAGCAGCCTATTTTTTTATCAACACCTCCAGCGCCGTATCCCCACGAATTAAGAGAAGAATTAATTGCGCTAGGCAAAGCCGTGCTATCAATGAGTAAACCATGTTTATCTTTAAAGAAAGCGGCAATATAAGCTTTAAAGAATTTTCGTTGAACTTCTTGTTTTCCTAGTATTTTTAGTATCTCGCTAATTCTTTGAGACGTAAGATTTATATTTGGCAAAAGACGCTGAATAATATTTCCTTCTGCCCAATTTTGATAATGAGACATCGCGTTTCCACAGATCAGCTGGTATAGCAGCAAAGCACTAATATGCTCATGATCGCTGAAACAGTCTTGCAGTAATTGCTTGAGCCCTGATTCTTCTAGTAGTTTATGAAGAGCATAACTATCTCCATAATCAACTATGGCAACTTCTTTTTTGATCATAACTTTCTCAGCTTTATTGTATGTTCCCCCTTTTTCCTGCGCTACACCTAGATATACGCTATGTTGTTTATATTTTTTACGCTCTTTGTTCCATACGTTTGAAATCTCATAAGCGTACCATTTTTGACCACGTTGCTTGTATCTAATAAATGCCATAATAACCTCAATATACGATGCATATGCACCCACTGTATCATGGCAATAAAAAAAAGCCAACTAATTTTGGCTTACCTAAGAAAAATCATAGAGTTTGCTATAGCTTAGTTGCTGATTAGCAACTCATACTATGCCCATAGTTTCGGGAATTTAGGATAATCTCTAGAGAATTTCATATTAGGAATGCCAAGTATCTCAGTTATTTGCTTAAAGAAAATTCGTCTGCTTTCAATATGAGCTGCTTTGTTCTGATTTTTACCAGTTTTTACTTCTATGGAATTTGGATAAATTTGAATGTCAACGTCTTCGCTGAACCTCTCAATTATATTAAATCCTTTAGATAAAGAAGTTCCACCTTTCAAATCAAATTTATAGCCTTGCTGTTGCAGTCCCCATAAGCAATGCATTATCCAATAATCTTTTTCTACAATAATTGGTAAAATCTCTTGTTCAGCAGCAACTATTTCAAATAATTCTTTTGCATCTGGTAATTGGTGTAATAATAACATTAGTTGAGCGCCTTATTAAAAAAATGTTTAGTAGCTACTTTACCATAGGTTAAAGCATGTTCTTTTACTTTATCAACATCAAACCTATCTAAATTATTTTTGATCTGTTTTTTGACAAAAGCAGGATCTTCAGCTAATTCATCTAGATTGTTCAGTAAATCTACTAATAGAAATTCTGGAGTAAAAGCATTGGGAAAGCCACTATTAGGCCTGCGAAAATCATAAACTTTGTTTCCTAGTTTAAATAAACCATGCCTTTTTAGGTTATAAATTACCAACTTATTATAAAGCTGGGTTAACCCTAACCCTAAAGAATTGTATTGATTCCATGAATATAACAAAAACTTACCTCTGCCTAAAAATGCAGCAACTAATTCTTCATCAGATGGAGGCAGTTTGCCAAAACGTGAGAATTTGGGCTTATAATAAATACCGCCTGATAACTTTTCTAGCATTCCTTTAGATTTAAGAGTTGATAGGTCTCTATCAATGGCGTGGGAAAATGGCAATAGATCTTCCCTCCGGTATACTTTACCAAAATCCATGTGCGAATAAAGAGTTTCAAAATTTCTTGCTTTCATAATTTGAAATTATATCATTAATAAAACAATATGCAATTATCTTTATTAAAATTACATGCAATAAACCTATATTTGGATTTCCATATTATTTTTTGTAGCTACGTTTTGTGTCTTACTCATTTTAGCTTCCATCCTATTCTGATTAACATTTTCAGCATGAATTTGTTTTTCTAGTTCTATAGCTGAAATTTCATTTCCTTTGTTTTTTATCAGATAAGATTTAAGTTGATTTTTATCTTCTACTAAAGCAGTAAATTCATGTCTGTGTCTTGATAAAGTAACTAAGGCATTGTAACAAAAAAATAATTAGATTGATAACTTATTAAATATATGTTAATATTTTTTGGTGAATATATTAACTTTTAATAAGAGTGAGTAAATATGACGGATAATAACGCAACATTAAATGAATCTTTTGTAATAGCAAAAAAAAGATACCAGCCATATATTAATTTAGCTAACCAAGTTTATAGTTTAGAAGATATATTTAGTATTGATAGTTTCAAGAAATATAAAGAGCTGGAACTAAAATCTCTATATTTTCGCAGCGATAAAATAACATTAGATGTGGAATTTGCTAAGCAAATCAACGAGCTCGTTGAAATTGGCGTTAGGGAAATCTTTATTTTCTGTGATCAAGAACAGTCACAACTTAATTCAAATCAATTTAATGACTTTCTTAAAGCAAACCAGATTCGTATCAATTTTAAAATCGCTCAAATATCTGAGCATGATCTTGAGAGTATTAAACAAGATTCCGTAGGAAAGAAGGATATCTTAGGATTTAAAGATATTGTCGATAATAAAATTATCTATAGAGATGGCGTTAATATTGAGCTATTAAATGATAAAACAAGTGATCTAATAATATTAGATAATCATTCGCAATATAAACAGCAAATTATAAGTAAACATGATTTTCTTATCAAAGAACCTGAATATATTACTAATAATAGCAATCCAAGTGCTATCAAAAGAATAAAAGATCCAAGCAAGATTACTAACAAAGCAGAGTTAGAAGTTAGCATGAATATTGATTTTAATGCTGAAATTGATAAATCAGCAGAAATTGATAATGAGCTAGATATGGATCTAGAGCAATTAGATAATAAATTTTCTAAGGAAGAAGCTCTAGAACAATCAGTAAAAATTGCTAGATTATTTTTTTACGAAAACCATATCAAAGAATATAAGCTAGATAATCCGTATAAAGATATTAGGTCGATGGTTGAAAGTATTTTCAAAAGTGATACAAAAATTAAATTTATTAGTAACAAAGCTCTTGATTTACTAGTCAAAAATTATTTTTTCTTTAAGGAAGGCATTGATACCCAGAATATGCCAATAGGCTTGGCTTTTAAAGATCATCTTATTTTTGCCTCTAGTCAAAGACTTTCCTCCATGCCAATTAATGAATTTACTATCAAGATGGATGAAGTTAGACCAACGATAAGTAATCCGCTTGAGTACTCATGGTTGTCATTCGCTACTCAAGCTAGTATTTCACTCAATGATATCTATGGTACTGAAGTAGCGCCTACAATTTACGGATATGATCAGCATCCGATCTTAAAAGACGAGAAGCTTAGCGATATAATGCTCGATATACCATATAATAATGCCCAAAGTGAATATGATGTATTTAACGGAGAACAAATTAGCTTAGGTAAATATAGAAATTTAATTGAAAACAAACAAGTAACGAGCTCCTTTTTGCCCGATCTGTTTCCAGCAATGTATTTCTCTAATATAAGCGAATCAGACCTCAAGAGACTACAAGAAATTCATAATAATTTAGCAAAGCGCGGCATCAGTGAAATCTTTAACAATATTATTGGCACAAGTAATATTAAAGATGGCGGATTCTTGCTTGAAGAAAAAGCTTCATTATTTTTAGAAAAATTATTTGAAGAAATATTCCCCTTGTCGGCAAATAGCGAGAAATTAGACTGCTTCAAGCAAATTCTAGAAACACATAAATTCAAAGATAATAGCAACATTGAAGATGTGTTTGAGGCTTTTGATGGTTTCTATAAAAAATTCCAAGAATTTCTAATAAAACAAGAAATCAGCGCTGAATTAAGTGCCGATCTACTAACTAAAGCGCTAGATATAGTAAAAATTCAAGCTGCTGATATTACTAGCTTTAAAACAATTATGGGCCGTTTGATCAATATAATAGAGCTTAGCTCATCTAGTGGTGGGAATCTAAAAGAGCAATTAGAATATTTGTCTAATAGTGTTGCAAATGATGTTTTAAAAGATCCCTCTCAATATGAACAAGCAAAAGAACTAGGCTTAAATGTAATTCATAAATCAGCAGTTTTAGATAAAGCAGTAGATTATCAAGGAACACTCTCAGCCAAAGCACTAATAGATAGTATCTTCTATGCAGAAAATTCATACAATAATTTTTATGCTAATGATTCTCAACTTACAGCGTCTATAAGATATCTTTCTACTATCCCGGCTCATCAAAGACCTAGTATTGATACTTATGCAAAATACTTTTATAGCTTAGGTGATAACTTAAGAAGTTTATATACAATATCCTGTAACTCAAGGCTATCAGACGATGATATGGATTATCAGATTGCTTTCGAGCAAGCAAAACCGCTTCAAACTGTAGAATATGTTTTACAAAACGTAATTGGTTATCAATATCCGATATCTACTACTGATGATGAACTAACATTTCATTTGAGCTATAAATCACCCGCTGAAATTGCGCCGTTAGAAGATAATTTAGGAAAAAAACATATTATATTTTCAGTAGAAGAAAATGAAATCTATTTTATTTATCAAATTGATGAAATGAGAGATGTATTAAAATTATCAGAACAGGAAGATTTTAGTAATGAACAAATGCATTTGCTCAGAGCATATTTTGAAGAACATAAAAATATCTCAGATAACTTCTATCAGTTAAAAAATGCTGATATCACCTATGTAATTGTTGAAGCTAATATTTATGCCGTCTTAAAAGAAAATGCTAAGCTAATGGAGCTGATAATTGAAAACTCACAAGATTCTAAGAGGATATATATCAAATCAGATGGCGGCACTTATGATTTATATAGTCATGGACACTGGAAAAGTGATGATCTAAAATTAGATAAGTCAGCTATTATTTTACCTACAGTACTTGAAGAAAAAATAAAACAATGGATTGAGAGTGGTAAAAAGGAAAAAACTATTACGTTATTCCCAAGTGAAATAGCCGGGACTTATTTTGAAGCAGATGCAGGATTTGCTCATAGAAACTCAATAGATGGATTAGTAAAATTAGCAGGTGAAGATTTAACTAGCTTAGAGAAATTAGTTGCTGAAGCAAAAAAGGGCGAAAAAAAAGATACATGCTATGCAGCCACTGGAATTGTAACAGAAACTAGTAACTTAGTAACTCATTTTACCACCAGACAAGCATATGAGAATGTTAAGTTATTATCGCTCAATATCATTACGTCGGTTGGTAAATATTATGATAAATCATATCCAGACCAGGAGTTTTCATCGTTTGTTTCTTTATTTAATATATTATTTAGCGAGGTTAAAATATATGATGAAGTTAAAATAGGTGATGGTAAATACAAATCAATCGAAAATTTTAATTATGGTGGATTGCAAGTAGCAGAAGGAATAGATCACGTAAACACAAGTAAAGAAATAAAAGATAAAGAGGAGCAGCATAAAAAAATTATCAATAACTTTATTAGCGTCTATAGAGAAAATCAAGAGTTTAATTTTATTCAAGTAGTCGCACTTGGTTTAGTTGCAACTCATTTAGGCAGGGCCGCAGAACTTGACGTAACTAATAACGCTAAAAATTTATTGCAATATAATGAGCATTTTGTTCAAATGCTTAGAATATTACTATCTACACCTATCTCTGAAGATGGTAAAGCTTTGTCAGAATTGAATGCAAGGGTAGAATCTATTGCCCGCAATATAAACTACTTATCCAGCGAGCATGAAGGCGTCAAAATACATCAATTACTTACTCGAAATGGTAAGCATCCAGAGAATTTAGAGTTTTTTGCCGCCTGTTTTGCTAAAGACAGCAGCATAACCTACGAGCAAATTAGCTATTTAATCCTTAAGTTAGAAAATTTAGATAAAGAGCTTAAAGAGCAATTATTAGAAGCTTTTGCTACCACTAAATTACCATTTGAGTATGGGCAAATTATTGACAATAACTTTCCAGTAATATCACTAGAGAGGTTAGATGATGTAGATGCGCTTAATGATCTAATTAATAAAGCAAAAAACTCTAAGGTGTCTTATGAATTTGAAACCAGATTTAATGAAGACAATCTAAACGCAATAGTAAATGCTAAAGTTGATTTCACTCCACTGGAAGATAAATATCAAATTCATTTACCAGCTAACTTAAAAGATAAAAGTTACGCGGAAATTAGAAGCGAGATTATTGGGAATAAAGATTTTATCAAAGATAATTTTGCTGAAGGCAGTGAAGATCCAGAAGTAATCAAGCAATTTTCTCTTGATATAGTTTATGCGATGATCGCAAGCATATCTAACCATGATACAGGATGGCAGGATAGAGTAAAGCAAATGGCAACATTATTGTATAATAAGAACAAGCCATTAAAAGATCAATATCTAGAAATTGAATATAACAAACGTAATCTCGACAAATTGCTAAAAAGCTTTTCAGAAAGTTATGAAAGTAAAGAATTATTTGATAATTTGCTAAGAGATCCAGGCATTCCACATGATACTTTAATGCAAGCATTAACCTACTTGAACCACTTAAACCAAGCGGATTTGTCTTTGAAAGGCTATAGTTTAACTAAATTACTTAAGTCAGCTAGTAACGAAGTTATAGGGCAACATTTTGAGTCATTTAAAATAGCTACTGATGCGTTTATTAAGTCAGATATTGGCATAGACTTAGATAAATTATATCTATTACTACAAAATCTCTCTGCAGCTAAATATAGCCCTAAATTTATTAAAAAAATTATTAGCTATTGTATAGATAACTTGGATTACTCCGTTGTCTCTATTCTATCTCAATTAGATGGCAAGGCTGATAATATTGAAAAGATTCTTGATTGGATTACTAGCATTATGCCAAGTGATATCCATAAATTAAGTAATATTTTAGGCGCAAATATTAAAGATTTACTGGCAATCAAAAATGTTGATAAAATTCAAATCATTAGTGATATTGCTTTCAAACTAGAAAAAAATACTAAAGAAGGCGAGCCTTATAGTATGAGTGTTAAGCAATATCAGTTAGTGGTTAAACAAATAATGACACATGATTTGGTTTATGCAAAACTCATCAAATCATATCTATGCGCGCCAAATTTAAAAACTTTATCTCAAGAAGATAGAGTTAAGATGGTATTAGACAATATAAATTCACTTGATGAGTTACAAATCATCTTCTCAAACTATAATTTGGCTAGATTTAACTTTAATCAAGATAGGTTGGTTAGTAAAACCAAAGAGATTATTCGTAAAAATAGCGATAATAATACTGATGAAGAGTTATCGTCAGCAGAACAAAATGAGTTGATGGATAACTTTGTTAGCTTATTTGAAAAAGCAAAAACTTATAAAGAGCTTAATTACAATCAAATACATGCAAGGGCTTTAGAATTAAAACATAGTAGAATGCTATCACGAGATCAAGATTCTCAAGAAATAATCAATATTGATTTAGAATATATAGCTCTTTCTTTTGAATTGCTATATCGAGAAACTGGTAAGTTCCCCAGAGATACGCAAATATTGAGTCTATTAAATAGCGTTTTTCATAAAGGCAATATAATCGAAGAAATCTCAACTGGACAAGGCAAAAGCCTCATCACCGCTCTACATGCTGCATATCTAAGTTTTATCGGTCAAACTGTTGATGTGGTGAGCTCTAGCAAACCCCTCGCTAAAGAAGGATTGCAAGAATTTTCAGGCTTTTATGATGGGCTTGGTATTGTTCATTCAAACAGTATTATAACTGCTTCTTCTGAAATAGATCAATATAAAAAAGGTGGAATTAATTACGCGACTGCATCAGATCTAGCGCTTTTTAGATCAAATCGAGATTTTCATAAATATACTACAGATTTAGCTCTAAATGCTGATGTAAGCTTAATTTGTGATGAAGTAGATTACGTTCTTACTTCAGCAATAAACTATAAACTTGCAGTACCATTAATTAATACCAATCAAGAAGAGACCAGAGCTTTATTGAGCTATATTTTAGAGTTTGTTGAAACTGATAATTTTAAGAATGAGCAAGTTTCAAAACAAAATGATGTTGAGAATCTAACTTTTTATCTAAAATTTCAATTCCAAAAATACGATTCTTCTTTTAAATATCCGTTGAATATTGTGCAAATCAATGATTTAAAAAACAGCAATGACCTCTTAGCTAAAAAACTATACTCATTACATCGTGCTTTAGATAAATCTAATAAATATACTAATCAAATATTCGATAAATTACTCGATGCTTCCGTTATGGTTAGAACGCTAGAAAATGGTATTCACTATGTGGTATTAAATGAAAATTTAGATAAACAAGATGAACTTCTACACGCAACTCCGATTATCAAAGATCAACCAAGCAAAGGAACAGTTTTTGGTGATGGAGTACAAGCACTCTTACATCTTTTAATCGAACAAGCTCATCCTGAATTAAAATCAAGATTTGATGTATCCTTACCATCTTCAACAATTTTTAACGTTAGTCCTAAAAATTTCTTTGATTATTATATCATGACGGGCGGAAGGATAATAGGCTTAACTGGAACTGCTGGAAATGCAGAAGAAATAGAAGAGTTTAGATTGGTCAATAAAATGCTAACTTTTCATATTCCTGACTTTGAAGAAAGTAAAAAAATAATTAAGGAAGTGCAAGCAGAAAATACTGAGAAGCAATTAGAGCGGATGCTTGATATTGTAAGTCAAGCGACTGAAACTAGACCAATGATTATTTTTTGTGAAACGACTAAAGCAGCAGAACAAGTTTTTGAGTTACTTAAAAATTCTGATATTAACCATCTTGTTCAATTAAGTGCAGCCTCTCCTAAAGATACTTGGACTGTAGAAGATGTTTTGGGCAAAGCAGGTAAGGATGGATACTTAACCGTAACTACCCCAATGCTAGGGCGAGGTATAGATTTTACAACTACTCACATCCAAGGCTTCTTAAGCATTAATTTATGCACTAGCATTACACTGAGTTCTCTTAATCAGATATATGGCAGAGTTGCAAGAAATGGAGTGCCTGGTGAAGCGATTTCAATATTTAACAGGGAAATCTTTGGGCAAAATATTGCATCTTATATGGATGAAATTTCTCACCAAGAAAAAGAAGCTAGAATGAAATCTCAACCATTAACTGACATATTACTATATTTTAATGGCGTAAACCAAGATAATACGATTGGCGCGATTAGATCAGGAGAATTTATCTCAAATGCTTGGAAAATATTGCTTAGAGAAGGAGACAGTAAAACATATGCTGAGCTTAGGGATGAATTAATTGCACTTGTGAAACAAGAGTACCCTGAATTAACTAAAGGGATAGATCAATATCTAGCACGTATTGATACGCAAGCACCAGCAAAAACTGGAGAAATAACAGACTTTACTAATCAACATTATAACGCTCAATATGTTAGTCAAAATTATAATGATAGTGAGTTATTATACAGCTTAAAATCCTTTCAAACTGTTAATAGCCGTGGTGAATGGAGTTCATTAGCCAGTGGAGTGCCGATGTCTAGAATCGAAACTCCAAGAGAAAATAATGCCTATCAATTATATTATAGCGATGTTTATCGTAAGCAAGTGGCAGTACTGACTACTCATGCCTTTACCATAGAAGAGGTTAACTTTAATTTCTATGACCAATATAATTATAAATTTAGCCAAAAGATTCCATATTCTTATCAAATTAATTATTCTGAGATGATATTCTTTTTAGATAAAAATGAGTTATATTGCCAGATTGCAGGAATGGCACCTTTAAAAATATCGGCTGGGTTTATTGCTAAAGACGGTATTCCAAAGAATTTATTTGTAAAAATTGTAAATAGTCTTAAAGCTGGGCAAGAAGTAATAAATCTTTCACCAGAAGAGAAGAATGTAATTCATCAATTTATTATAGCTAACCATTATATCCAAAGCTCTAGTATTAAAGCAGAAGGATCGCAACCTGCTTTAATGGTGAGTGAGTTTAAAAAATCCTTTTCGGCTTATAAAAAAATTGTAAATAGCAGCGAGCTTGAGCAGATTACTAATCTTATTGATAATTTTAATGATGTTAAAGAAATAGATGTTACTAAGTTAGAATATGGAAAATACCAAGCCATAGATATTACTACTTTAGTTGACACTAACGGCTCGCATGCAGAAACTATGATAACTGATGGCAAGTTCTTATTTTGGATCAATCGAGGCAGTGAGAATGAAGGAGAAGCAGGGATAAAGCTATTTAGAATCGTCAAAGGATTAGAAGAAGTTAAATCTACCTTAGAATGGCTTAAAACTTCTCACTCACAATCAGACACCAGAGTTAAAATTTATAGCTTACTAAGAGAAGATGATGATAAAGAAATACCTAAACATGCTTTAATTGAGATGAAGGATCAAGTAATAGGAAATTGTGGCTGGACACAGGTGAAGGGTATTTTATGGGCAGCTGCTATTGTTGGTAGACTAGGAGAATTAAACTCCCTTCCTGATGAGAAAAGTCAAGAATGGCAAAAAGCCGTTCAAGACGCAGGTAAGATCTATAAAAATTTCGTCAAATATGATCTAATTAAAAGAGCTGAAGCAGCTATTTTTACGATCGATGAAGAGTTCAACCCCCTGTTTTTAGGTGAAAAAGAGCAAGATGAAATTAATTTGGTAAGGAAGTTTGTTGAGCAACCTATTTCATACGAAGTTCTAACAAGAATACGTGATTCATTAGAGAAAAATATTGCCAAATTTGATGGTTTAATTTATGAGCAGCAAGCGCATGTTTTACTTGATAGGCTAAAACTAGAAGTTGCCATTGATTCTAAAATGGGCCAATCATTACGATATCTTTATGGTGGAAGACAATCTGTATACGATTTATTACTGAGTTATCAGCAAAATGATATGAATGATTTTAAGCAACTCGATTTACTTTATAAGAATATAAAAGATGGTCGAATAGAAAATGCACAACAGCAAGGGTTAGTATTAGGTAAGTTAGTTCATTATATTATAGATAACGAATATAATATTGCTAATTTTGATGATTTTGCCAATCTATTAACCTCTGTCACCAAAGAATGTTCAGAAATTAGTAGATTAGATGAATATTGCATTATAGATAATATTTTTTAAAATATCATGCACGCTACTACTGAAGAAACTTGCGCTTATAATCATATTGATTTTATACGCTATGTTGTTTATATTTTTTACGCTCTTTGTTCTATATGTTTGAAATCTCATAAGCGTACCATTTTTGACCACGTTGCTTGTATCTAATAAATGCCATAATAACCTCAATATACGATGCATATGCACCCACTGTATCATGGCAATAAAAAAAAGCCAACTAATTTTGGCTTACCTAAGAAAAATCATAGAGTTTGCTATAGCTTAGTTGCTGATTAGCAACTCATACTATGCCCATAGTTTCGGGAATTTAGGATTAAGAGCTTTCTAAGCTATAATATCTATTTTATGTTTTTTGTTGAATTCCAAGCATTCTGACTATTTTATGCTATACTCCAATAAATATCAATTATACAAATAATGAAATAAGCACATGCAAAAACAACTGCCAAAAGCTCTTTATCCTTTTATTTGGCATTTCTTACAAA
>ERZ1292640.3665-Hain-H43-02um-R1-3665-length-11916-cov-6_pt1 | contig 11916 bp, 11 predicted proteins | sample MGYA00564404_ERZ1292640 | MGnify/ENA primary metagenome ERZ1292640 (study PRJEB36523, sample SAMEA6512636) | groundwater metagenome | collected 2019-01-08 | study: AquaDiva: Metagenomics assemblies of 32 groundwater samples | reverse complement strand
GTCCTGCTTCTGAAAAAGAAAGGCCGGACCGATGGCAATCCCCGGCGACGCAGGAATCCCTTTCAGGACGATCTCTTCTTTTGTTGTGCTTTCAGCCTTCATCAGTTCCGTTCGGGTAAACAATCATGCGGAAAAAACGAATAACCTTGGATTTTTGAATTCTTCCTTTTCCCTTTTCCCTTTTTCATTTTTCCTTTTTCATTGACCTACGGCTCATCAAATCCTCGCTCGAACAGATCACATACAGCTTTAGACGCTTGTTCTTCATCTTCCCCTGAAAACCGCAACATCAACTTCGAGCCCTGTTCAGCGGCGAGCGTCATCACACCGATGATGCTCTTGCCATTGATCTCAAATCCATCTTTATCCATGAAGAAATCTGATTTGAACTTTGCTGCCAATTTCACGAGCGATGCTGCGGGACGCGTATGTAAGCCGGCTCTGTTTTTGATCGTTACTTCGAGTTGAATCATGCCGCTCGGCACTCTCCTAATCAGTACGTTCTGTTGAGCAACATATCGGCGAACCACACCAGCATCCCTCGCGCGTCGGATGAGGGCAAGTGATGAAGCTCGGCCTTTGCCTGCGCGATGTCCCGTTCGACGCGACGACGCGCAGCGTCAATGACGCCGGTTTCATAGTAAATGCGACGATACTCGGGGATCAATCGCCGGGAGCCTCCTTTGCTCTTGACAACGGCGCGCAACAGCGCTCTGTCGCTTCCTTTCGCCCGCCGAAGGGCTTCAAGGAGGAGAAATGTTTTCTTCCCTTCCACCAAATCTCCACCTACAGCTTTGCCAAATTTCTTCTCTTCCGCAACGATGTCGAGCAAATCATCTTGAATTTGGAAGGCGCGCCCGACATGCTGACCGTAGCGGCGCAGCGCCGCAACTGATGCGCGCCTGCCGTTGCCAATTAGTGCTCCGATTTCCGCCGAGACAGCAACCATCTTTGCGGTTTTCTTTTCAATCATGACGAGATAATCGGACACGGTGACGTCCCCTTGCGTCCCGAATTCCTTATCGTATGCTTGCCCTTCACACACCTCGACAACACCTTCGGTAAAGACCTTGGCGATCTCCCGGATACTTGGACTCTTCGTCTGCAGGAGCGCACGATAAGCCAGCGCGAGCAATTCATCCCCAACCAAGATCGCGACGTTGGTGTCCCACTTGGTATGCACCGTTGCCCTGCCGCGCCGAGAAGGAGCGTTGTCCATAATATCATCGTGCACGAGTGTGAAGTTGTGCAGAATTTCAATCCCCGCGGCGGCATGCAAAGCGTTCGTCGCTCTGCCGCCGACAGCCTCGCAGCACAGGAGAAGAAGAACCGGCCGGATTCGTTTCCCCCCGCCGGCCACAACATAGCGCAACGGCTCGTACAGTGATCGAGGCTCTTGCTGGGCAATGAAACGTTCGAGGCAATCATCAACGAGCGATTTGTAACGAACGTACTTTTGCTTGAAGTTCATTCTCCGTGTGATTCGATGCTGGCTGTTGTGTTGCACAATCTCTTGTCAGCCGATTCAGGACAAGACTGCGTCAAACGGTCATGGTTTCAACACCAACTGTTGTCGCTGAAGTTCGGCAATCGTTCGTGAACCCGTCAAGAACATCGCCCCTTTGAGCTCCAACTCCCACATCTCGATCGTGGCGAGCAACCCCTCCGGTCCACCAGCTTCGAGCGCTTTCAGCAGCGGTCGGGCCGAAGCTGCGAGATCGGCTCCAAATGCAAGTGATTTTGCGATGTCGAGACCGCCCGAAATGCCGCCCGATGAGATAACGCTCAGCGATGGATGTTCGGTCTTGAGACTACACACTTGCCGAAGTGCGGCGACAGTCGGGATCCCCCAATCCCAAAATGCGGACGGAAATGAGCCTGGCGTTCCCTTCCCTTTCTTATTTCCTCTCCTGATCCTATCCCTCCGAAGAATTTCCACTCCAGCCCAGCTTGTACCGCCTGCACCAGCCACATCGATGAACCGCACTCCAACATCAAGCAGCCGCTTGGCAACCGACATCGCGATCCCTGCCCCGATCTCCTTCACGATGATCGGAATGCCGAGCTCCTTGACGAGCATCGCGATCCCGTTGAGCACTCCCTTGAACTCCGGATTTCCCTCCGGCTGCAGAAACTCCTGCAACGGATTGAGATGCACTGCGAACGCATCGGCCTGAATCAAGTCGGCGAGTCGCTTCACTGCTGAGCCATCTTTTAACTTCGCGACCTCTGCACCGCCGATGTTCCCGTACATCGGGATCTTTGGTGCAACTTCGCGCGCCACACTGAACGACCGATGATACGCCGAATTCTCCATCGCCTGACGCTGGCTCCCCACCCCCATCGCAAGGCCTTTCTCCGCGCATACCTCAGCAAGTTGGCGGTTGATGCGAACCGCATCTTTATAACCACCTGTCATGCTCGAGATGACGAGCGGGAGTGAGAGCTTCTTGCCAAGGAACGTCGTGGACGGCTCGACTTCGGACAGATTCAATTCCGGAAGCGCGTTATGAAGAAACTCCCACCGTTCGAAACCTGCAGTCTTGCTTTGGAAGGAGACATCCTTCGAAAGAACGATATCAACATGTTGTTGCTTCCGAGAAGACGTCCGCGCGGGTTTCATGCGAGCCTAGAATTTTTCAGCATAATACTGAAATGCCGAGCCAGAATCAAGGTAAGAGAAAACGTGAAGGCAAGACTCATCAGTTAGGAGAGACTCGCTCGCGAGCGAGATAATTCTTTGTTTTGAGACAATACTTTTATATCTTGACCAAAATCGGTTGCATCGAACTTCCCCTATGCGAGCGATCATACCTGTCGCAGGCGTCGGTAGTCGGTTACGCCCCCACACGTATACAATCCCGAAAGTGCTGCTGAACGTTGGAGGCAAACCGATTATCGGTCATATTCTGGACCGCGTCATCGAGAATGGCTTTGACGAAGCCACGATCGTCGTCGGGTACCTTGGTGATAAGATCAAGGACTACGTCTTGAGCCATTACTCGATTAGAGTCGATTTTGTTGAACAAGAAGAGCGACTCGGGTTGGGGCACGCCATTTACCTGTCTCGACACACCATCTCCCGCGACCCTGTCTTGATCATCCTTGGCGACACGATTTTCGACGTCGATCTGAAGGCCGTAACCGCGAGCGATTGCTCAGTCCTCGGAGTGAAGGAAGTGGATGATCCAAGGCGTTTTGGCGTTGCTGAAACTGCCAACGGGTTTATTACACGGTTGGTGGAGAAACCCGAAGAGCCGAAGAGTCGGCTGGCCGTTGTCGGCATCTACTACATCAAACAACCGCAGATTCTGATCGACAGCTTGAAAGATCTGATCAAGCGAAATGTCCGAACGAAGGGCGAGTTTCAGCTTACCGACGGCTTGCAGATGATGATCGAGCGAGGGGAGAAGATGAAGCCTTTCCTCGTCGAGGGCTGGTACGATTGCGGCAAGCCGGAAACCTTGCTGGCGACGAATCGTCACCTCCTCGAGAACCAGACAGCGGCGGTCTCGAGATCCGACCTCGTCGTCCAGCCACCGGTGTTCATCTCACCAAAGGCGCAGGTCAAGAACTCTGTCATCGGACCGTATGCTACGATCGCTGACGATGCGACCGTCGAGAACGCGATCATCCGGAATTCGATCATCAGCGAGGGCGCAACGGTCACGGATGCCCTGCTGGAAGATTCGATCGTTGGCAACAACGCTGCCGTTCGCGGAAGATACAAGCAGGTCAACATCGGAGATTCATCCGAACTCGAGTTCTACTAGTGCCTCTACAACTAAATCCTTTTACGGACGAAGAGGCATCCCGCTCTTCGAGCGGGACTCGCTCCAACTACACAAAACGCGTAGCTACCGTACAATCATTTTTTTGGAGCGGCACTAGTCTTAGAACGAGGCCGAGAGACAACCCGATCAGGAATAACACGCAATGGGAGAAGGCATGACGTATCTGTTCACATCGGAATCTGTATCAGAGGGGCATCCGGACAAGATTTGCGATCAAGTTTCTGACGCCATCCTCGACGCTCTCCTCGCGCAGGACAAATACTCACGCGTCGCGTGCGAGACGTTTGTCACCACCGGAATGGCACTCGTCGGCGGGGAGATCACCACCAAGGGATACATCGAAGTTCAGGATGTCGTCCGCGATGTCATCCGCAGCATCGGCTATACCAAAGCCGAATATCGGTTCGACGCAGAGTCCTGCTCCGTCATGTCAACCATTCATGCTCAGTCTCCTGACATTGCCCGCGGCGTCGATACCGGCGGCGCTGGAGATCAAGGGATGATGTTCGGCTATGCGTGTGTGGAGACACCAGAGCTCATGCCTATGCCAATCATGTTTGCACACAAGTTGGCACGCCGCCTCGCCGAAATTCGCAAGCGACACCCGAAGCTCATGCCGTACTTGCGACCCGATGCGAAAACCCAAGTAACCGTCGAATACGAGGGGCGCCGCATCAAACGAATCCATACCGTGCTCGTCTCAACCCAACATGATCCTGACGTATCGCAGAAACGGATTCGGGAAGACGTGATTGAACACGTGGTGAAGCACGTCATCCCTGACCATTTGCTGGACAAGAAGGCCCGCTACCTCGTCAATCCCACGGGGCGCTTTGAGATCGGCGGACCACATGGGGACAGTGGTCTGACGGGAAGGAAGATCATTGTCGATACCTACGGAGGCCGTGCACCGCACGGTGGCGGTTCATTCTCGGGTAAGGATCCAACCAAGGTCGATCGAAGCGCCGCCTACGCTGCACGGCACCTCGCCAAGAATATCGTCGGCGCCGGATTGGCAAGCGAGTGCCAGATCCAAGTCGCCTATGCCATTGGCGTGCGAGAACCGGTATCGATCAACGTTAATACGTTTGGCACCGGCATTGTGCCCGACCACGAAATTTCCAGGGCCATCAAGAATGAAGTCGATCTGACGCCGCGCGGCATCATCAAGCGACTCGATCTCCTTCGACCGATCTACCGCAAGACGGCCGCATACGGTCACTTTGGACGAAACGAAAAGGAATTTACGTGGGAAAAACTTGATCTGGTGAAGACGCTGCAGAAAGCAGTAAAGTAATTTGCAATTGACGATTTTCGATTGTCGATTTGCCGTCAACGTCACAGCTGCAAACCTGAAACTGAAAACTTGTCCGCCGAAGGTGCCTGCCCGCCGTTCACGAACCATGATGGCAGGCGGGGATCCCCGCCCGCCTTCGCCCGCCCGGCTACGCCGTTCGGGCGGGCGCCTCTGGCGGAAAACCAGCAGACTCCACACTTCAAACTTGAAACTAGATTTCTATGGACGAGAAAAAAGGACTGTACAAGGTAGCAGATCTTTCGCTTGCAAAAGCGGGAAAGATGCGCATCGAATGGGCAGAGTCGCGCATGCCGGTGCTCATGGCAATGCAAGAAAAATGTCGAAAAACAAAACCACTCAAAGGCTTCAAGATCGCCGGCTGCTTGCACGTGACAAAGGAGACTGCAGTCCTCGTCAAGACCTTCGTTGAAGCGGGGGCAGAAGTGAGCTGGAGCGGATGCAACCCGCTCTCGACGCAAGATGATGTCGCTGCCGCTCTCGCAGCGGACGGCATTTCCATCTTTGCCTGGCACGGGATGAATGTCGACGAGTTCTACTGGTGCATCGAAGAGACGCTCAGGTTCAAGCCCAATCTGACGCTCGATGACGGAGCTGATCTTATCTTCACGCTTCACAACAAGCGCCCTGAGCTCATACCGAATGTCATTGGTGGGACCGAGGAGACGACGACTGGTGTCAACCGACTTCGCGCAATGGCGAAGGACGGCGCGCTGAGATACCCCATCATCGCCGTGAACGATGCGGAGACAAAGTGGGACTTCGACAATGTGTACGGCACCGGCCAATCGACTCTTGACGGTATCCTTCGATCAACCAGTGTATTGTTTGCCGGCAAAAATGTCGTTGTGGCAGGATTTGGTCATTGCGGGCGGGGCGTTGCCATGCGTGCCAAGGGACTTGGCGCAAATGTCATCATCACCGAAGTGAAGGCGACAGCGGCGTTGAAGGCAATTCTGGAAGGCTTGCGCGTGATGAAGATGGACGAGGCTGCAAAGATCGGTGATGTCTTCGTCACCGCCACCGGAGTGAAGGACGTGATCATTGAGCGTCACTTCAAGATGATGAAAGATGGGGCAATTGTCTGTAATACCGGCCACTACGATTGCGAAGTGAACATCCGGGAGCTTGACAAGCTCAAGAAAAGCGTTCGCGAGGTGCGTGCGGACAACGAGGAATACACGTTGAAGGACGGGCGACGCATCTACCTCCTGGCCAAAGGGCGACTAGTGAATCTCGTGGCGGCAGAGGGTCATCCTTCTGAGGTGATGGATATGTCCTTCGCAAACCAGTTCATGTCCCAGCTTCGCCTCGCAGAGTTACACAAGAAGGGAAAGAGACTGGAGAACAAGGTGTACGATATCCCGGCGGAGCAGGACCAGGAAATCGCTTCGGTAAAGCTTGGAACAATGGGAATTAAGATTGATAAGCTCACAGCAGAGCAAGTCAAGTACCTGACCGATTATTCTGAGGGAACTTAGTTAGATTCCCGAAGTCTTTGCTGGTCCGAAATGCTTTTCGCTGGGAGACTTCGGGAATCTCATTCGCTGAAAGGCATCTTGCGGAAGCGGGATGCCTTTTCCATAGCCAAAGCAAACCGCCAAAACAAAGAGCATCAAGCTAACCTGGATCTCTTCCTAACCTCTCCATTTACCTGCATGGTCCTTGGCGTCTGAGCGGTTCTTCTCCACAAATTGACAAACACCGAAAAAAAGAATAAGATACGCCGTCCATTAACTAATAAGGACCGATCACTGGACAAGAACGTGTTTTCTCAATTTCTACTCTGAGATCGTTACACAGGATTAGACAGGATGGATAACATTCGTAAGCAACTCTCATTCATCGATAGGTACCTCACACTCTGGATTTTTCTCACAATGTCTGCCGGCGTTTTGCTCGGCCATCAATTTCCTTCCATAGCTGGTTTCTGGGATACGTTCAAATCAGGAACGACGAATATTCCCATTGCTGTCGGCTTAATCCTCATGATGTATCCGCCATTAGCAAAGGTTCGTTATGAGGAGCTTCCCAGCGTTTTCAAGAACACTCGGCTCTTATTTCTTTCTTTGGCTCAGAACTGGATCGTCGGTCCAATCGTCATGTTTCTCCTGGCGGTTGTCCTCTTGCCCGACAAACCAGAGATGATGGTTGGCGTAATTCTCGTAGGTCTCGCAAGATGTATTGCAATGGTTCTGGTCTGGAACGACTTGGCAAAAGGTGATGCTGAACTAGCTGCAGGACTCGTCGCCTTCAATGCTCTCTTCCAGGTTTTGCTTTACTCAGTATATGCTTACTTCTTCATCACGATTCTTCCCCCTCTCTTCGGGCTTCACGGCGCAATCGTTGAAGTGTCCATTGGAGAAATTGCGTCCACGGTGTTGATCTACTTGGGAGTACCCTTCGCGGCGGGAATCGTCACTCGCCTAATCTTTGTCAGTCTCAAGAGCAAAGATTGGTATCACCGAGCTTTTATTCCGAAGCTCTCGCTCGTCACCCCCCTTGCCCTGCTTTTTACGATCTTCGTGATGTTTTCACTAAAAGGAGAGTTCATTGTTCAATTACCTGTGGACGTCATTCGAGCGGCGATTCCCTACTCTATCTACTTTGCAGTAATGTTTTTCATAACGTTTTACATCGCACGGCGCTTGGGAACATCATACCCCAAGACAGCAACCGTGGCATTCACGGCCTCAAGCAACGATTTCGAGCTTGCAATCGCCGTAGCCGTTGCAGTCTTCGGCATTAACTCAGCGGTTGCTTTCGCAACGGTGATTGGCCCTCTTGTGGAAGTACCCGTCCTCATCAGTCTTGTCAACGTCTCGCTCTGGTTTCAAAAGAAGTATTTCGCCCCAACTAAGGAAGTTGAGGCGTGGGTTCCGCCTTTTCAGAAATCAAACGCCAGCTAAGAATCGCAACCACGACGCGAGCCGTTCATCTATTAAAGAGGAGGATCGATCAATGAACAAAAAAGCGTTCATAGCCGAGTTCATCGGAACCTTCGCTCTCATTTTCATCGGCGTTGGGGCCATTGCCGCCGATCATATGCTTGGAGGGAAGTCCGGGCTGGTCGGAATCGCTCTGGCGCATGGTTTGACCATTGCCGTGATGATCAGCGCGACCATGGCCATCAGCGGTGGGCATCTGAATCCAGCCGTGACCGTCGGTGCGCTTGTGGCGAAGAAAATCAGTCTCGGCAACGCAGTCGGTTACATCATCGCTCAATGTCTCGGTGGCATCGTCGCCGCATTTGTGATCAAGCTCGCGATGCCCGTCGATACCCTTGCAGCCGTCGGCCTCGGAACGCCAGCGTTGGGAAAAGACGTCACACTGACCCAAGGCCTAGTGACCGAATTCGTGCTGACCTTCTTCTTGATGTTTGCTGTCTATGGAACTGCAATGGACAAGCGCGCACCGAAGGTCGGGGGATTGTTCATCGGTCTCACTGTTGCCCTGGATATTCTGATGGGCGGGCCCATAACCGGCGCGGCGATGAACCCTGCACGACATCTCGGGCCAGCGCTCATCGGTGGAATGATGGAGAACTGGTGGCTCTACTGGGTGGGCCCCATTCTAGGCTCTTCATTTGCTGCATTGGTTTACCACCACACACTGGAAGAAAAATAGGAGTACATGCAACCCAGAGGGTTTATAGCTCTGAACGCTATCCATCACACATTGCACTTCCCATCGTCAAGAAATAAGGAGAACCAGGTGAGCCTATGAAATCAGGAATCCTCTATCACATCCTAGCGGCGTCCTTCCTCGTGCTTGCTCTCGTTGCGAATCCATTGCCCGCTCAGTCGAAGCCAGACACGGTTGTCTTCAAGACTTCGCTCGGCGATATTACCATTGCGCTGTTTAATCGTTCAGCGCCTATCACCGTGAAGAACTTTCTCGCCTACGTCGACAGCGGCTTCTACAACGGCACGATCTTCCATCGCGTCATCGCCGGCTTTGTCGTTCAAGGAGGTGGATACACGAAGAACATGGTTCGTCGAACGACGTTTCCTCCCATCAAAAACGAATCGGACAACGGATTGAAAAACGAGCGTGGAACGCTCTCCATGGCGCGAACGCAGGACCCCAACAGCGCCACATCACAATTCTTCATCAATCTGGTCAACAATTCCAGCCTGGATTTCAGCGGTCCGGGCTCGGGGTACGCCGTGTTCGGCAAGGTGATCGCAGGCATGGAAGTCGTGGATAAGATTGCGAAGGTGCAAACCGAGACGCGTGACATGTTCAGGGATATTCCCAAAGATCCAGTCTTCATTATTTCAGCGAGGAGAAAACCCTGATATGCTTTCACCGAGCGCGCGGGAGGCCCGTTTTTCCTGAGGAGGAGACAAAGAGGCGATGGCCAGGATCAGATTCCTCGAAGGAATTACATACCGCCCCGTCCCGCTGTACGGGATCCCTTTGGGACTGGGGCTCAATCGCTCTTTCTATGGACAATCTATAAACATCGCGCTCCTACGGAGCGGCCAGATCAAGCCGATTTCATATCGAGTCTTGAGTCCCGTTAGGGACGAGACGTTTCTAGCTTTCGCCAAAAAGAGACGTTGAGCTCCGTCAGGAGCGACATATTATTTGCGCTGTCCGTGGTCAATCAACCGATGTGGCTTGGCAAATCTTGATTGCGTGGTTTCGACGATAGCAGAAGTCAGAGACTGTGATGCTGGATGAATCGTCGCTCTGGAATCCTAAGACAACGATTTCTCTCCCCTCAGTACTTGAGGAGGGGCGCAGGGGTGGTGTGAGGAATCCTACGTGCAACCTGAAATGGATCTTCAAAGACCTTTACTGTATTTTTTTGTCTATTCATTTTTTGAGATGCCACCAATGAAACAGATCATCACTCTTTCACTCTTCTTGAGCATCGCCTTCTCAGGAAGTGTCCGAGCTCAATCATTTGATACATACTTTGTCGACCAGACCATGCGCGTCGACTTCTACCACACCGGCATAAAAGGGCAAGAGACCATCAGCCTTGACAAGGTGTACGAAGAAGGCGCTTGGCCCGGAAGCCGAACGCACTTGCTTGATCCGCTGAATCTCGGCGAGTATATCGTGCGCGTCTACGATGTCGCAAGTGCCTTGCCGATCTACTCAAGAGGATACTCAACGATGTTCAACGAGTGGCAAACGACCGATGAAGCGGCGGCCGGCATCTATCGCACATTCCACGAAACTGTGCGATTCCCCTTCCCGAAGAACAAGGTTCAAGTGACCGTCTCCCGCCGCGACAAGCAGATGATTTTTCACGAAATCTTCTCCACGGTGATCGATCCCAACGCGCCAACGCAAGTGAACCGCGAGCAGCGCACCCATCCGTTCAAATCCGCCAAGTTCATCGACAACGGCCCGCCTCAAAAGAGAGTCGACCTCGTCATCTTGCCCGACGGTTACACGAAGGCCGACATGGAGAAGTTTCGGAGCGATGTGAAGCACTTCACCGATGTCCTCTTCGGAACCAGCCCATACAAGGAGCGGAAGAAAGACTTCAACGTCTGGATTATCGAGTTCGAGTCCCGCCAATCCGGCATCGACAAGCCCGACAAGAATGAATGGAAGGAGAATGTCCTCGGAACGATGTACAACACGTTCGGGAGCGCTCGGTACGTCTTGACTGAGGAAAACCGCGCACTGAGAGACATCGCCTCGGCTGTTCCGTACGATGCCATCACCATTTTGTCAAGCGACAATCGGTACGGCGGCGGAGGGATGTACAATCAGTACTTGACATGTTTCACGCAGACCGACCGAAAAGGGATGGAGTGGCAGATGGACTATGTCTATGTGCATGAGCTTGGGCATTCGTTTGCCGGTCTGGGTGACGAGTATTACGCTTCCCAGGTCTCGTATGTCGATTTCTACTCAAAGGGGATTGAGCCGTGGGAGCCCAACCTCACGGCGTTGAATGATGCCGCGACCTTGAAATGGAAAAACCTTGTCGAACAAGGCACACCTCTTCCTACGCCATGGGATAAAGCAAAATTCGACAGCCTCGAACAGGCTCGCGCCAAACTTGACCGGTTGGCCCCCGACTACTACGAGAAACGCGAGCCGCTGTACCGCCAATCGCAAGAGCTTTTGAAGAACGCTCAATATGCCGGTAAGGTCGGCGCGTTTGAAGGCGCGGGCTATATGTCCCGAGGTTTGTATAGGCCCGCTGTCGACTGCAGGATGTTTTCACTCAGTTTGACGGATTTCGATCCGGTCTGCCGCGCCGCGATCGAGCGGATGATCGACTATTACGTACAATAGCTGACTGCTCACAGTAAGCACAAGCTGGAATTCCCACATAGCGGGATCCTTTGGCGTGAACCGACTCGTACGCCGCTCCTTGGTCCTGCTTCGCATGATCGCGATCGCAGGGCTTGTTGCCATCCTTTTCTGGACCGCTGCCCTCATGATCTTCGAAGAGAAGTTCATCTATTTCCCTCACAAATATCCTCGCGGTATCTACGAGGACGCACGCTTCATTTCGGGTCTCAGGGATTGTTGGATAACGACTGAGGATGGCGTGAAGATCCACGGATGGTTTGCTCCGGCAGACAGTGCCCTCGCGACGCTCATCATGTCGCACGGGAATGCCGGCAACATCTCTCATCGAATCCCGATTATCCGGGAGCTTCAGCACCGTAAGTTCAACGTGTTAATGTATGATTATCGCGGCTATGGCCGAAGTGAGGGCTCGCCAGATGAAGAAGGGGTCTACAAGGACGGACGTGCGGTGTTCGACTACGCACTGAAGTTGCCGGAGGTTGATCCGCGGCGTGTCATCCTCTGGGGCACAAGCCT
>ERZ1292640.3664-Hain-H43-02um-R1-3664-length-11917-cov-4_pt1 | contig 11917 bp, 10 predicted proteins | sample MGYA00564404_ERZ1292640 | MGnify/ENA primary metagenome ERZ1292640 (study PRJEB36523, sample SAMEA6512636) | groundwater metagenome | collected 2019-01-08 | study: AquaDiva: Metagenomics assemblies of 32 groundwater samples | reverse complement strand
CGCCAATGTGGCAGCATCAATTTAACGGAAAACAAATGGCTGAATTGCCCGCTTACTTAGAGAAAAAATCCGGCGTGGAAGCGCCAGCGGAATCAACAGAAACTACGACAGAGACAAAGCCCTCGCCAAAAGCTAAGCCCGCGCCAAGCGTGGTGCTCGGGAAAGATCAAACTACAATGCCCGCGCCCAACCAACCCATGCGGCGTGTTGGAATTGGCATTACACCCGAATCCGCGAAAACTCAAACGCCTCCTGTGGTGGCGGCGGAAACCAAAAAACCACCAACAGCAATAACGCCGGAGGTGGTTAAAGCAAAAACACCTCCTATCGCGGAAGCAAAACCATTGACTAAACCAACAGTGACTACTGGGTCAGCTAAGGTTGAAGTAAAGCCAAGTGTAGCTGGCCAAACAGTTGAGGCGGTCGCGGGTTTACCGCAAAAATTAAGCAACAAGCAAGTGGTTGAAATCATTGACAAAATCAATGCTTTTGGCGGCAAGACCGATGCCATAGAAAAATTAGACATTTATAAAACCGACTTAATCCACCCGGGTGATCGCATCACGGTTAGCCACACCCTTGCTGGTAATAAGGTTAAAACCTACGAGATAATCGTTAAGAAAGACGATAGTTGGAGTAAAATCATTAAAAATAACCCCAAAGAATTTAATCCGCAAACCCTTGATGAAGTGAATTTTTACGAAGACAGCGGACAAAAAAGCGGGGATTTGCAAGAGATTGTCAAACAGCCGAGAGAAAAATTTTACGCCGGGTCGGAAGCCGAACCGCAATTAGCGCCCGCGGAAAAGTTTTACGCTGCGCCAGAAGTTGAGCCGCAACTGTCCCAACCGGAAATTATTCCCTCTGCGAAAGAGCAGATCCCAGTTAAGTCAGACGTTTCCGCAGAAGCGGTTTTGCCTCTGACTCCTGAAAAAACTAAAGCTCCAGCAGATGTTGAAACTTGGTTTGACTTAAAGCCGTCAGAAAAATCGTTCGGGCCGCCAGCAGAAATAAAAAGCTTTTTAGAAAACAACAAAGAAGTTAATGACTTTGTTAGAGACACACGCAGTAATTGGGAAACGTTTCGGACTAAAAAGGACTATGTATTTATCAAAGGCCCGCAAGATGATGAACTTTATTATTCCGTTAATAAGGACAATGTTTTTGGCAAGTTGGAAAAAAATCAAAGCAATGTTTTTGAACCAAAAGACGGGATTTTTGTCTGCGACTGGCAGAATAAAAATGCCCGCGATATTGAAGCGCCTATGGATGTTGTGGCCGCTGGCGCGCCTGGCAGCAAGCAAGATCTATTGGTTAACCAAGATCTCGGCAGAATTTTTGATAATCAGGGCAAAGAATTGCCGGTTGCTTTTGCTTACGAATACGGCGAAAAGCCGATTTACACTAAGGGCAATAGCTTTTTCCTTTACGATCAAGGCCGCGGCAAGGTAGTAGAATTGCCAATAGCGCAGGTAGAAAGCAAGATATTTACACAGAATCCAGAGCTAAAAACGATCAAAGACATCACTGATAGTTTTGAAAACGACATTTTCAAGAACAACCAAAAAATTGACATTAGCGAACGGCTTGACAAAATTGTTAATCTGCGCGCCCAAGGAGAAAGCCCAGCCATCAAAGTAGATATCCAGAAAGAAGAGCAAGGCCTGATTAATGATTTAATGAGAATAAAGCCGAAAAATAAAGGGCTTTTCCCTTGGATCAATGAAGAAATAAAAAAGACAGAAATACTTGACCAAAAGCAGGAATATACCGCGAACACTCAAAAAATGGAAAGTTTAATGGGTGAAGCAAATCTTTCACCTTGGCAAAAGATTGAACTAAAAATTAGAGTAGATCAGGATGGCGAAAAAACAAGATTACTGGAGTTAGTTAGAATTATTGTTAAGGAAGGAGAGAAAAGATTGCCAGAAGGTGAACCTAGGTCATCCAAAAATTTAGTTTAGAGATAAAACCTGCCTTTAAAAAGGCCAGCGGGATGGTTTCTTGGCTAAAATAATCAAGCAAGCGCCAACCGCCTGACGCAAAGCCGGTTTCTTTTGCTGAAAGATCTTTTTAATCTCGTTAGTAGAGCGGGCCGGCAAAAGCCACCTTAACATTTCTTCTTCGTCAAATACTTCAAAAATATCTTGGGTTAAAAGCAGAAGTTTATCTTGGGGTTTGATCTCGCCTTCAATGACATTGGAAAAATGTTGAAAGGCCAAAGATCCCTCTTGCGATAAGGAACGGCTTAAATCAAAAACTTCGTTGTTGGTTAAAAGTAAAATGGGCGGCTGGCCGATTTTGGCTAAACTAATAGACAAGTCGGGCCGGCTGGACAGGGCGGCAAAATTAATTTTGCCCAGAAAGCTATTGTTGTCTTGCTTGAGCTGGCGGCTTAAAAAGCGGTTGCCTTGCTCCAATGCCCACTTAAAACAATCGGCTGGATTGGGGTAAAAAAAGCGGTAATATTCTTTGCGCATAATGCGGGCCAGCGATAAAAGCAGGGCTCGGGCCTTGAAATCTTGGATGGCGGTTACCGCTATCAGGCAAAGGTTGCCCAAGGGTTTTTCGGTTTTGTTGGCTGGTGAAAACCGCGAGGACTCAAAAAAATACTGGCGGTGTTTGCGTCTTAGCCAAACCGGCAACTTGGGTTCTTTGGTGCGAGCTGGATTAAATTGAAATTCCAAAATCTTAGTTTTAGTCATTTGAGTTGTATTAGGGCAGACCTAATACAAGCTTGTATTAGGTCTGCCCTAATACACTTGTCTTATAATTTTTTGGCCGGAAAAGCAACAGATAAAAGGGGATTGTTTGTTATTTTGAAGTTTTTTATGCTAAAATAGCAGTGTATGAGCAAGCAAGAAATCGCTAAAAAAATTATACCGATATTAAAAAAACAAGGCGTGAAAAAGGCCGCTCTTTTTGGTTCGCAAGCCCGCGGCGATGCCAGAAAAAATAGCGATGTTGATTTATTGGTGGAATTGCCAAAACGATTCGGGCTTTTTGAAATGGGCGGATTAAAAATGGACTTAGAGGGAGCGCTTAAGAAAAAGGTTGATTTGGTGGAATACTCAACCATTCATCCTCTTTTGAAAAAGCAAATATTAAGAGAACGAATATCTATTTTATGAAAAAGAAAAGAGAATTAATGCTTTTTATTTTAGACATTATTGAAAGCATTGAAAGTATTCAAAAATATACAAAAGATATAAACAAAGAGCAGTTTTTAGATAGCGTTATAACACAGGACGCTGTTTTTAGGAGATTTGAAATTATTGGCGAGGCCGCGAAAAATATTCCCCTTACTTTAAAAAATAGTTTTCCCAATGTGCCATGGAAAGACATTACTGGTATGAGGGATATTTTAATCCATGATTATTTTGGCATAGATCTAAAAAGAATGTGGAAAACTACTAAGAAAGATTTACCGATTTTTCAAAAAGAAATTGAAATGGTTTATAGAGCAATCGGCGGGCAGGAGCCGTTGATAAAATAAAAAATAAGGTTAAGGGGCACTTAGCTCAGTTGGTTAGAGCGCTATCTTCACACGATAGAGGTCACAGGTTCGAATCCTGTAGTGCCCACCAATAATTGAAATCTTAAAAGATGGCTTACGACACTAAAAAATTTGAAGCGCCTAATTCTAATTCGGAAAAACAAACCGAAACACAACGCGCGGAAACCGTTGTGAGCAAATTTTTTGCTATGGCCGACAAAATAAATCCCTATATGGAATCAGAGCGCCCAAAGCAAGAGATGTTTTCCGTCGCGGGAACAGAAACAGCGCAAGGAAATTATGATAAGGCGCAACGCAATTTAGAAACTGGAGTTCAATGGGACGACAAACTTCGTGGCGCTGCTACTGAAGTTAATCAACTAAATCAGGAAAGAATCGGAGCCAAGCCCATGTCGTTTGATGAGGCCCAAAGAGTAATAAGCGAGTATGCGCGAAATTTTGAAAAAATGGCTAAAGGGTCAGGAGGAAAACAAGAAGATAATGAAGCGGCCATGGACATAAACAATCTCGTGCGCGAAACATCAGAACTAGGGGTGGCGGGCATCAATAAAGCGCTTCAATACATTGAGGGCGCGCTCAAAAGCAAGGGAAACATCGCTAACAGTATATTAGAATCAGAAACAGCTTCAAGGGAAGATAAGGCCGAATTCTTAAAAGATTGGCAAGAAAAACGAAATATCCGAGACGCGTTATATCAAGAAAAACAAAAACGCGCCGAACAATTAGAACAATCGCAACAGACAACAAAGGCCAAAACAAGAGAACGCGAAACCGCGGAAAGTTTAGATGCCGCGAAGAAACAGCAGGTCGCCAAAGACCAGGCAGAGATTAAACGAATTCGGTCCGAATTGGGGCTTGATGAATCAGAAAAATCTGTAGTATATAAAAAAATTACTGATGCAAATTTTGAGCAATATCACAAGCAGAAGCCAGTAATGTTTGGCGGGAGAACATGGAGAATTGATCCTGATACGCCCAACGCGCCCAAGGGATTGATAGTATTACACAGAGACATAGCCATAGACGAGGCCGTGTCGCTGGCAGAGTATGTTAAAAATGACAAGGGAAGAAAGGGCGGACCAATTGATACGCCTAATGTGAAAACTAAAGCGATATTCATTGGCAAAAAACAGTTGGAATCTGATGGGCAATGGATTATAGAAAAACCTCCTCGCTCGCCGCAAAATCCTGAACGACAAAAAGAGGTTGACGCGGTGAGGGCATTACAAGCGAGGTTAATATCAAAAGAGTTTGCCGAAGATAAATTCGGCGAAGAAAACCTGCTTATGGATGTTTTAGAAAGAGATGCGCAGCGCTTGAATCTGGAAAGACAGGACTACGAAGCGAAAAAAAAACCATAACTATGTTCTGCAGTTTATTATTTCAGGATAATGCTATAATAAAGCAATGAAATTTACTCGGGCTAAAAAATTAATTTTTGTTAACAACAAAGGAGGGGTTGGCAAAACAACGCTGGCTTTTAACTGCGCTGTTTCTTTTGCCAAGAATGGCTATAAAACAGCTTTGATTGACTTAGACCCGCAATGCAATTTAACCCGCTTGGCCATGGGTGAAAATTTTTACGAAAAAAGTTTATTTTCTGACACGGAAAAAACAATTTATGATGTTTTGGCTGGAGTGATTGAGGGCGGGGGAGATGTCAATCTCAATGTGAAATTTTTGCCGATTAAAGCCAGCCCAAATCTCTCTTTATTAAAGGGCGATATTAAGCTTTCTTTATACGAAAGTATTTTAATGACCGCTTATGGCTTGGCCGCGGCTGGACAACGACTGGGCTATTTCCAAACCAGCGCCATTGACCGATTTTTGCGCGAGAAAGGGTTGAGCGAACAAATTGACATTTTTGTGATAGATACTTCGCCCAGCTTGGGTATTTTGAATGAAATGATTTTGTTGGGAGCGGATTATTTTGTTGTGCCTATGGTGCCCGACGCTTTTAGCGTTCAGGGCATTGAAAACTTGGGCGTGGTTTATGAACGCTGGAAAGCCCAGTGGCGCAATACTGCCAAGGCGCTTTCGGGCGAAACAGAAACAAAATTTGTGCTGGCTGGCGATCCACTTTTTGTTGGTTATATCGTGAACGCTTATAATGTGTATGGCAAACAACCAATTGCGGACCACCGCGCCTGGATGGAAAAAATTCCCGAGCGAGTTAGAAAGTTTCTTTCAGAGAAACACTGCCGCAACGGTTTGGTTGAACAAAGCTGGAAAACTCCTTTACAAATAATTCAGGATTATGGCCGTATTCCAGCAAAATGCCAGGAATTGGGTGTGGCTATTTTTGACCTTGATCCAGCCATGGTGGCCGAGCACCAGCAAGGCGCTAAGGACAACATAGAAAAATCGCGAGAAGAATTTGTTAATCTTTCTAACAACATTCTTAAAATTTTAAGCGAATATTAAAATGATCAAAAAAATTATTGGCTGGTTGTTGTTGGTCGCGGGGGTGTTGGCGATTGTTGGGGGTATTTGGCAATCGTATCAAATTTTTACTAATCAGGCGCCCTCGCCGGCTATTTTTAAGCTGGGAGGAGAAATAGAGCAGGGGATAACCTCGCCCCAAAAAGCTGCTCAAACCCAAGACGAATTTATTGGCCAGCAAATGCAACAGCTCTTGCAAGAGCAATTGGGCAAGATGATCCCAGCCGACACTATTGCTAAATTATTGAATTTAACAGTGTGGTCAATTTTTATGGGTATTTTGGTTTTTGCCGCTGGCAAAATAGCTGGACTTGGCATACAATTATTAAATAGTAAAATAGATAAAGTAGTTTAATTTTATGGTAGAAGTGTGCCCGAAGCGCAATTTATTGGTTTCTTTTTTGGACTGGCACTTTCACGAGGTCGCTCTTGGTCTTTTGAGGGCCTGGCGAAATTTTTTGTCGTTTAATTTGCGTTATTTTTCAGTGGGTGAATTATCGCGCACGCTTTTTAGTCATTGGCACAAAATGGGCGAAAGCTACGGCCGAGGGTTTGATTTGCAGAGATTTTTTAGCGTGCTGATTGGCAATATATTTTCAAGAGTTTTGGGAGCCATAGCGCGCTCGGTTTTTATTGTGGTTGGCTTGATGGTTGAATTATTTATTTTATTGGCTGGTTTAGCAGTATTTTTATTTTGGGTGTTATTGCCTGTCTGGATACTGGCGGCCTGCTTGGCTGTCTTTGGCCTTTTGTTAGTATAGTTATTTTATTTCACTTAAGCCCTCTTTGATAAAAATGGATTTTAATCTTAAAAACACCGCTATTTATCAAGCGGTTAGATACAGCCATAATGTAATTGCGCAAATAGCCAAGCCGCTCACGGCTCTGCTGTTTCTTTTAACTATTGTTTGTTTTGGTTCGGTGTTTGTGGCGGCTTGGCAAGAAAAATCGCTTGACCATGCCTGGGACAGAACTTTGGCTGGCGGTATTTTATTTTTAGCGCTGGCTATTGTTGGCTCGGAAATTAGTTTTTTTCTAAACTCGCGCCTGAAAAACCCCAAGTTGGCCATGAGCTTGGCTGATTATTTAGCCAAACCAGACAATAGCGATATTAATGTAGCTGGTTTTTTGAATTTTGAGAGCGCTCAGATTTTTTTACGAGCTTTTGTTTTGGCTCAAAAAAGCGGCTTAACCGAGCCCACAACTGCTTTGTTGCTTTATAGCTTGCTTACATCAAGAGACCCCGAGATTGGTTTTGTGGCGCAGCGAAGCGGCTTGGATTTTTCTCCGTTGCTTTTAGCCCTTAAACAAGGCATAACCAACCTCAAGCAAGCGCTCATTAAGCCCATGAGCGATTTTGCCAAGGTCTTGCCGTTGGCGGCCAAATCAGCCCAAGACAACAACAAGGCCCGCATAAGCCCGGGTGATTTATTGGTGGCTTTGGCCGCTATGGACAATGTTTTTCAAAACTTTTTAACTGAAAACGATTTGCGTCACGGTGATTTGGCTAACTTAACAGCTTGGCGAAACCGCTGGCAAAAAATTATTGATTTAAGAAAGAAATTTTGGGAAAAAGAAAATTTGCTCAAAAAGGGCTCAATTGGCCGCGAGTTTGCTTCGGGCTACACTATTATGCTGGACCGCTTTGTTAGGGACATTCGCGACAGGATCAAAAGAGTAGGGGAGCAAGAGATTGTGGGCCATCAAAAAGAAATAGAACAAACCGAACGAATTTTAGAAAGAAGCGAATTAAACAATGTTTTGTTGGTAGGGGAGCCGGGCGTAGGGCGCAAGGCCGTGGTTTTGGCGGTGGCGCAAAAGGCCTTTTTTGGCAAAACAGTTGCCACCATAAACTACAAGCGGTTTTTAGAATTTGATTTAACTGCTTTGGTGGCTGGTTTGGGCAATCAAGAGCAAGTTGAGCAATCATTGGAAATTTGTTTTTCCGAGGTGGCCAAGGCGGGCAATATTGTTTTAGTGATTAATGATTTTGAAAATTTTGTGCAAGAGCAAGCCAAGCCCGGGGCCATTAATATTACGGGTATTTTAACTCGCTATTTAGCGTTTTCCTCGTTTCAAATGATCGCTATGGCCAGCTATCAAGGCCTGCACCGCATTATTGAGAAAAATTCGGCCTTGCTTAATCTTTTTGATAAAGTAGAGGTAGCGGAAATTTCACCCGACGACACTTTGGTTTTCTTGGAAAACAATTCGTTGTTTTTTGAAAGAAAGCACAAGCGAGCCATTGGCTATAAGGCCCTAAGGGAGGTGATTAAATTAAGCGCCCGCTATTTGGGACAAATACCTTTTCCTGACAGAGCTATGCGGCTCTTGGACGAAGCCATGGTTTTTTTGAGCAGCCACACTAAGGATAAAATTCTTCTGCCCCAGCATATTCAGCGGATTGTTTCGGACAAAACGCAAATACCTATCGGCGAGGCCGAGGATAGCGAAAAGCAAAAACTTTTAAACTTGGAAACATTGATGCACCAGCGGTTGATTAATCAAGAGGAAGCGGTTCAAGATGTTTCATCAGCCCTGCGAAGATCCAGAGCTGAAGTAAATATTAAATCAGGTCCGATTGGTTCGTTTCTGTTTTTGGGGCCAACCGGCGTTGGTAAAACCGAAACAGCCAAGGCGTTAGCCGCTATTTATTTTGGCTCTGAAGGCCGTATTATTCGATTAGATATGTCCGAGTTTCAAGCTGTAGACGATGTCAAAAGATTTCTTGGCTCGGACACCGAGCCCGGCCTTTTGACTACTCCAGTTAGGGACAAGCCCTTTTCTTTGGTGCTGTTAGACGAATTAGAAAAAGCCCACCCTAATATCTTAAATTTGTTTTTGCAGGTGCTGGACGAGGGCTGGATCACTGATGGGCTGGGACGCAAAGTTGATTTCAAGAATTGCATTGTCATTGCCACCAGCAACGCGGGAGCGGAAATGATTCGTCAAATGGTTAGCGAGGGCAAAGATCAGGCCACTCTCAAGAAAGAGTTGCAAAATCATATTTTACAGGCCGGCATTTTTAGGCCAGAGTTTGTTAATCGGTTTGATTCGGTGGTGGTGTTTAAGCCATTGAGCAAACAAAATTTATTAGACATTGCTCAACTGCAATTAAATAAATTAGCCAAAAGTTTGGCTGACAAAGGCATTAAGCTGGACATTACCAAGGAATTAAAAGAAAAAGTTGTAGAAATGTCCTATAGCCCGGAATTCGGCGCCAGAGAAATGAAGCGTGTTTTGCAAGATGCTATTGAAGATAATTTGGCTAAAGCCATGCTCTCTAACCAGCTCAAGCGGGGCAGTAAGTTAATTATTGACCCAGTTGACCTTCATCTGATTATCAGTTAAAATTCAAACAAAAATTATGATAAAAAATATTAAAAATATCTTAATAGCAGCGGGTGTCGTAGTAGTTGGGGTAGTGGTTGTGTTGGCTAGTGGTTTATGGAGCCCATCTTGGAACCCTTTTAAGTTGTCGGGTGGTCAGGGCGATATTGTGATTGATTCATTGGGTAAATCGTTGGCTGCTAAAAGTTTTGCCTTGGACGGCCAATTAGCTATTGTTATGGAAACTACCGCGGCCATTTTGGGCGATGATGGCCTTGCCAAACCAGTTAAACTTAACTTAACCAGCCATGAGCAAATTGACAAAGCCGACCCCCAAAACATTAAGGCCAAGGCCTTGATTAATTTGGCTTTAGAAACCGAAGGCGCCACGGTGGCAGCTGATTTAGAAGGCATCGGGGTGGGCGATAATGTTTATCTTAAACTTGTTTCTTTTCCTAATTTTTTGCCTTTGCCCATTGATTTAACAAAAATTAAAGACCAATGGGTTAAATTAAGCATTAAGGATTTGCAAAATAAATTAGCGGCTTCGGGTTTGCAAATGCCCGCCAACGGCGAAGATGATTTCCAAACAACTCTGAAAAACTTGCAAGAGATTGCCCAGAATAAGAAATTTTTTGATGTCCAGCGACGGCTTGGCCAAGAAGAGGTGGCTGGAGCCATGGCTCAACATTACGCGGTTGGGCTCAACAAACGCGCCGCGCGCGATCTTATTCCAGCTTATTTGGATGTAGTGAAAAAATCAGCCACCCCAGAACAGCAAGTCCAAGCCGAGCAGCAAATTAAAGAAATAAAAGCCGAGCTTGACGCTAATTTTGAAAAATATTGGCAATCATTGGGTGGCTTTGTTTTTGATGTTTGGATAGATAAAGCCAGCGGCCGCTTGGTTAAAGTTAGCTGGCAAAAAGACATTGACCCGTCTAAATTTAGCCAGACCCAAGAAGACATTAAAAAGATGAACTTAAAAATTGAGCTAATCTTTAGTAAATTCAACGAAAGTTTTGAAATAACCGAGCCCAGCGAATTCAAAACCGCCCAAGAACTCTTAGGTAATTTAATTCCTGATAGCAGTGCCACCTCAACTACGCCTATTAAGCCATAATTCTCTAAACAAAGCAGTTATGATTTCCAAGAAAACCAAGATTTTTGCTAAGTTTTTTTTGATTTTTTTTGTCTTGATAATGGCTTTGATAAATTATCAAGCGCTGGCCAAGGTTGTTAATTACTTAAACTATCGGGTTTTAGCGGTTAAATTTTCTTACAAGCCAAGTTTGCCTAATTTTTTATTAGAAGCGGGCGAAAAAATTGAAAGCCAGTTAAAACAGAACTTAGATGGCAGTTTATCTATTGCTAAGTTGCAAATTAAAGTTCCTATTATATTTAGCGTTGATGCTGATAATATTGATCCTTTGTATTTGAAAAGCTATTTGGAAAGGGGAGCGCTATTTTATCCGGGGTCGGTTTTACCAGGCCAGCCCGGCAAAACCGTTATTTTGGGGCACAGTGCGCCAGCCAATTGGCCCAAGGTCAAGTTTGACACGGTTTTTAGCGATCTCAACAAGCTGGCCAATGGCGACGAGATAGAAATTGACTTAGCTGGCCAAGTTTATCACTACAAGGTAGTGGATAAGGTAATTTTGGCTCGGGGAAGCGAAGCGCCTGATTTTGCCTTGACAAACTCTGAAAATATGTTAGTATTAATTAGTTGTTGGCCGCCAGGCAAGGACTATAAAAGAATCGCTGTGGCCTCAATACTAATCTCGGAGTAATAATAAACATATGAAAAAAATATTATTGTTATCGTTTGCGTTAATAACTATCGGCCTATTAGGAATAGGGGAGTCAGCTCAAGCGGTTATCTCAACAGCCGTGAACACTTTGGCCGCGGAAAACATCACCACCAACACCGCTACTTTGCGGGGTTCCTTGGTGAATACTGCTGGGTCAGCTACCTTGCCGGTTTGGTTTGAATACGGCCCAACCACTGATTATGGCGCCAAAACCGAAGCAGTTAGCCGCGGGGCGGGCGAGTATACTATTGATGTGGCCAAATTAACGCCCAGCACTACTTACCATTTCAGGGCCGGAACGAGTGGGGGCGCTTATGGATCTGACCGAGTTTTTATCACTCAAAGCACTTCTTTTGAAATCAAAACCGACGCGCAAAATATGACTTTGCGGGACAGTGTTTGGTATAGCAGAATGCGAGTTCAGCCGGGTGATTTTTTGAAATACCGCGTAACTATTCGCTCCACAGCTGACATTGTTTTGCAGAATATTATGGTTAATTACCGCTTGCCCAACAATGTTACCTACCAAAGCAATTTAATGATCAAGGGCGAGCCCTACAATGGCGATATTGTCAGGGGCACTATCAATGTAGGCAATTTGTTGCCCGGCGATAGCAAGGTGATTACCTTTGAGGCACAAGTGGGGCCAAGCGCTGGCTTTACTCGCGGCGAAAGCATTTTAACCAGCACCGCTACTGCTTTTAATTCCAACTATTCCGGCGAAGGCGCTTGTCAGATAATTGTTACGGGAACAGGCGCGGCCCCAGCTACTACCAGAGCGGCCATAACTGGCACTGGCTCAACTGGCGCTACTAATGTT
>ERZ1292640.3662-Hain-H43-02um-R1-3662-length-11922-cov-5_pt1 | contig 11922 bp, 8 predicted proteins | sample MGYA00564404_ERZ1292640 | MGnify/ENA primary metagenome ERZ1292640 (study PRJEB36523, sample SAMEA6512636) | groundwater metagenome | collected 2019-01-08 | study: AquaDiva: Metagenomics assemblies of 32 groundwater samples | reverse complement strand
AAGCACAAGAACATCAGCAACCCTGACCCATTGAAAACTTAAAGGTTCAAGCTCCACCTTAACCCCAGGTATCGGTGCACCAACCCAGTCAATCTTAAAATCATCAACCACAAAATCAGTAGGCGCAAATGCCGTTGGAACGGATTCAGACAAAACCTCATGTGCTAAATTGACCGGAAGCGGGAGTATGTACGCAAAAGCCCCGGTAGGCACCAATAGTCCGCAGAAAACAGCGATAACGAACAACTTTGACATAATTCCTCGTTGAGTCAAAAAAACATAGGAAGTCAGCATCATTATTAATAGAATAATAAGAACTGAAAGCTTTTGATAGTGAAGGAGAAATTTTTTCGCTAAACTAGATTAAGAGAACTTTGTAAAACTATGGTTAAGAAAGCACCCAACCCGCTATTGATAGTAGGCGCGTTAATTCTTATTCAAGTTCTGTTCGGCGTTAATTACGTCGTTTCAAAAGTTGTAGTTGACGCCTTCCCGCCATTATTGTGGGCAAGCGCGAGAATAATAATTTCATCCGTCATAATGGTGGCGATCGCGATTTTCTGCAAGCGCCCACATCCAACGGGTGGGTGGAATTTTTTTGGCCCGCTGATCATCTTCTCCCTGCTCGGGATCATAATTAACCAATCTTCTTTTCTGGTCGGCTTACACTATACCTCAGCCAGCAACAGCGCGATTTTAAATACACTGATCCCGGTTTTCACGCTGCTTATCGTAACCATAGCTGGATACGAACCCACCACCCCCAAACGAATAACCGGATTTATTATTTCCTTCATCGGCGTACTGGTTTTAAGGAAGGTTGAACAACTTTCACTATCCGACGCGACTTTGATCGGTGATTTATTAACCATATTGAATTGCCTGAGTTACGGTTTCTTTCTCGCATTCAGTAAGAACTTTCTCGAAAGAAACGACAGGATATGGACCACAACCTGGCTATTCCTTTATGGCAGCGTAGGGCTTACAGCACTAGCCACACCGCAATGGCTGACTTTTAAAATGCCAGTAATCACACCGCTGCTTACAGGATGCATGATATTCGGGATACTCGGCGCTACGCTATTGACATACTTTCTTAACTTCTGGACGCTGGCGCACACAAAATCATCTTCAGTGGCGATTTTCATTTATCTGCAACCCGTTGTGGCAAGCGCCCTTGCATGGTCTTGGTTTGGTGAAACCATAACCTTCAGGACGGCGTTATCAAGCTTGTTGATATTTGCCGGGGTCGTACTCGTTCTCATCAGCTCAGGCGAGCAAGAGGAAACACCCTAGAAGAAGTGATTCGTAATCACATGACTAATTTAGATAAAAAAAAATCACCAGCAATTTTGGTACTGATTTACTGGTCAATCATTCTGTCGCTAGGGGGCTTCAGATCAGACCATCTAATGATCGGTCTCCTGATCCTAGTACTGTGGTACACAGGCAAACCCTTAAGAAAGCTTTTTAACTTCCTGCTCCCATTAATTCTAACCGGGATCATATATGACAGCCAGCGATTTTACTCGGATTACATTCGCGGTCCCGTGCATGTGGCGGAGCCATATAATTTAGAAAAATTCCTGTTCGGCATATCAACCACTAACGGCCTGCAGACGCCGAACGAGTGGTTTCAGCTTCATACCAATGCAATACTGGATCTTATAACGGGCCTGGCTTATATAATATTTGTACCCGTTTTCGTAATAACAGCAGCATGTTTTTCTTTCTATTTATCAAGAAAAGGCACAAAAAAATTTCCAGCAAATAAAATTGCTACGCTTGCACCTGCGGTGATGTGGTCTTTTTTCTGGGTGAATATGGTGGGATTTTCAACCTATTACTGGTACGCCGCCGCGCCACCATGGTATGTCGCTCTCTACGGGCTCGGGCCGGCCCGCATGGATGCGACTGCGAACGCCGCCGGCTGCGTGAGATTCGATCAAATCCTGGGCACGCATTTCTTTGACGAATGGTATGGGCGTTCAGCCGATGTGTTCGGTGCCATACCTTCATTGCACGTCGCATATCCGTTAATTGCCGTTTTTTTTGCCTTCAAATTCGGCGCACTGAGAACTCCCAGCGTATTGTTTTATCTGATCATGTGTTTCGCAGCCGTATATCTTAACCACCACTACATTATCGACGTCATATTGGGCACCGCTTACGGGCTAGCCGCAGCACTGATACTAAACTGGTGTTACGAGAGAAAAAACAGGATACCAACCTGACGCCCGGTCAGCGCATAGAGCGGTCCGGGGGTTTCAAAAACACCCGGCCGATTCCACGGCTGACCAAAGAGGCGACGTCAAGATCCGCCTAATCAGTGAGACCAGATCAATGGTGTTTCGGCGGAATTCTTTTATAATAGATTTTTTTTGTCGGCACGCCGTAGACCGGGCACTCTCCACATCGCTGTTCCCTGGTAGCCACCAGGGGCTGGTGGACAAACCCATAATCAAGTTGCTGGCTTCAAGTGAATCGTGCCACATGTCTACCGGCATGCCATTGTTACGTTCATCGCCAAACTCTGTGTTGCGGATACAAAGTTGAAACTTTGACGAATAAACATATTTGCACATGAAGTATTTTTAACTCATGCTGCTTACAAACCACTTACAAGGGTGATGGCTAGAAATATTTGCCCACTACCCGGCAAAATATGTATCTCGCCAAACTCTGTGTTCCGCATATACACTGGAAATATCATGGTATGGCTATTGCTTATAACCTGTAAGGAGGCAAAGGAATGCCCAGCGTATCTTCACCATCGGATGGTGGCTACCAATATTACAACCGAATAATCAATGACCTTCAGGAAGAAATGGACAAGGAGTCCGAGCGCGCGAAACAGCGGGAAGATAAGCGTATAGAGACGCTTCAAAGCCGCCACCGCGCGAACATGGCTAAAAAAAACGAGCAACTTGAGGACTCGCTGAGGGAGACAAAAATCGCCGCCCAAGACGCCAACAGCAGGGACCGCGAATACTCCCGGCTCGAAGCTGAGCGGCTCAAAAACCTGAACCGCACATATGACAAGCACGGACACTACTTAAATGAACAAGACATAATGAAACACCAGCTCGAGCGCCTTGACCAGGCGATGGAGGCAAAATCACGCGACCTAAGTCTCCAGGAAACAGAGCTAAAAAAGAAACACGAAGATCAACTCCTAAATACGCACAAAAAAGAAACCGAGCAGGGCGCCAAAACCGTGCAAAGCTCTAAAGACGCTATGGAGGCTCATTACAACCGGCTCGCGGAAGCCAACAACAAAGACTACGCCGACATGCGCGAGGAGATGCAAAAGCAATATAATGACCTCAACAGAAACCGCATGGAAGAGTCGCGCATGGAAAACAAGCGCATAACAAAGGCAATAGGCGATGCAGAAGAAGACCTTGAACACCGCAAACTAGCTGAAAAAGACATTGCATCAAAACAACTCGAGGAGCAGGAAAAACGCCATGTACAGAAGCTCACGCATTTATCGGAAAAAGCACGCAATGACCGCTCAGAAGACACCCATGCGCTGCGCTGGCAGATTAAGGACCTTATTGATCATGAGCGCAGATATGGAAAAGAACTCGGCCAAGGGACAGTTGACGCCGTCAGGGAGTTCGACAAGGAACTAGCTTTCAGGGATAGGGTCGCCACCGAAGGATTCGACAACCAGATACATAAGTTGCAACAGACAGCTAAGCAAAAAGAATTTGATATGCAGGAAAAAAATGCCAGAAATATCCGCGAAAATGAATCCAGATTCACGGATATTTTGAAAGGGCAGGCAGAGCAACATAACCAAAATTTAGGAGAGCAAACGTCACTCTTTAAAAAAGAAACCAAAGAACTCGAGGGAATGCTGAAAAACGAGCAAAACGGCAATAGAATGGCCCTCGAAAAACAGGCCAAAAATGCGGACCATAAAATGAGCAATGCCCTAAAAATGCAGTCCGACACATATAAGAACACGATTGAGCGTCAGAGGCTGCACAATGAAGAAGAAGCTAAAGACGTCGCCCAGCATAACGCCACGGCGCAGAGAAACCAGACAAGGGCCCATAACGAGGCCGCGCAGCGCATGAAACAATCCTCAGATGAAAAAATAGATCAACTAAGCCAACAATTGCAGCAAAGAGCGACCTCATCCGACACATCGATCATCCCCCCGGCCGCCGAAGCAGTTCTTAGAAAATCAATAATACGCGAATACGATAAGAATTTCGATGCTGAACGGGAACGAAATTTCCGCGCGACTGAAAGCATTAAGAACGAGTACGCAGACAGGGTCAAGCAAACGGTGGAGGAAAGCAATTCACGCTACGCCCTAATGAACCAAAGCCGTGAATCTGAACGAGCCCTTGACCGCGGTTCCTTCCTTAACCACGTAAGGGACGTGGAATACATGCGCGACACGGCACTACGAAGCAAGGATTACGAGACAACGAGACAAATTGATAAATTCAATAAAAACTACTCAATATTCATGGAACGACAACGCCGTGAATACGAGGAAATCCTACAAGCGCAGAAAAACGAAGGTGATGCAAAAATAAATACCCTGAGGCAGGAATCTGAATTCAATTCGAGAATGGCCCAGAGGTCCTTTGCTTCAAGACAAAATGAATTAATCCGTGAGTATGACAAGAAGATCTCGGATCAAAAGCAGGATTTCGAGTCACAACTAGAAGCAGAAAAAGGTCACGCGCAAAAAACATTAAGGGACGGCGAACGCAAACATCGCACAGACCTTGAAGAGCAGGCCAGGGCCTATGAGCAAAAAATAGCCCAGCTTGAATACCAGCAAAAAGAGCGCGAGCGCTACTTGACACAGAACCATCAAGACGAACTAGAAAAGGTGAAGCGTTCCAATGCTCTCCTCATACAGAAGAAGGGTTAAAATCGTCTGCACTCTCGGCCCATCCTCGCGGACAGCCGAGCAGATATACGGGCTTATTGAAAGCGGCATGGATGTAGCCAGGCTTAACTTCAGCCATGGCACACACGAGCTACATAAAACTACTATAATAAATATACGTGAGGCCTCAAAAAAGGCAGGAAAAGCCGTTGCAATCATGCAAGACTTGCAAGGCCCAAAACTCCGTGTCGGGAAACTCCCGGCAGGCGGTATTGACCTCAAGGCAGGGGACACGGTGCTGCTTTATCCAGAAGGATCTACACCTAAACTTTCCACCCACGGCAAAATAGCGGTCCCGATTTCCGCTGAAATAGCGCAAACAATAGCAGTGGACACCCAGCGTGGCGCAAGAATACTTTTTGACGATGGCAGGATCATAACAAAAGCCTCGCAGATCGATCCGCCTGAAATCGTGGTCGAAGTCGAAATCGGAGGCCACCTGACCGATCACAAAGGCATGAACCTGCCTGGCACCCCACTTTCACTCCCCTGCTTGACTGAGAAAGACCTCGAAGACCTGAAATTCGGGATCGCAAACGAGGTGGACGCCGTCGCATTATCTTTTGTACGGACTGTCCATGACATCGAGACGCTAAAAGAGAAAATGCGCAAACTGACCAACCACCAGCCGATAGTTTTCGCCAAGATAGAGCGTGAAGAGGCCGTTGAATATAAAGACTCCATAATAGAGGCAACCGACGGACTCCTTATCGCACGCGGTGATATGGCGGTTGAATTAGGCGCAGAACGGGTACCCACAATACAAAAACAACTCATTAACGCGTGCAATGAACTTGGCGTGCCGGTGATAACCGCAACGCAAATGCTGGAATCAATGATCAACTCACCTACCCCAACGCGCGCTGAAGCAAGCGATGTCGCAAACGCGGTGTTTGACGGGACTGACGCCGTGATGCTTTCGGCTGAAACCGCATCCGGCCAGTACCCGCACGAAACTGTCAAAACGATGACCAGGATAATTCTTGAAGCGGAACGCTCGCGAGAATTCTGTTCAAGACACAGGGAATCTTTCCCGATCCCGGGATCCGTAGTTGATGCGATTGAAAACAGCGCCGCGCAGATCGCTGAATATGTAGGCGCGGTGGCTATCGCCTGCATAAGCAGGTCCGGTATGGCCGCTCGCATCTTGGCCAAATACAGACCAGAAACACCCATCGTGGCTATCACGGACAACGAAGCGATGCTGCGGCGGCTGGCTTTCGTATGGGGTGTGCGTGGCATCGTCATCCCAAAAATCCTAGCCACGGACGATCTTTTCGCCATGGTTGAACATGTTCTTCAGGCAAATGCGTGGGCGGAACCCGAGGATCTGATCGTGGTTACTGCCGGCATACCGTCGCTACGCCGCGGGACCACGAACATGGTAAAAGTCCACCGCATAGGTGCCCCATTGACAACAAAGGCCTGACATACCAAAAGTGTTAGGCTGTGTCACAGTCAGCCGATCAATTCTCAACTCCGTCAATGAGCCAGTATTGGGATCTCAAAAACCAAGCTGGCGATGCTCTCCTTTTATTCAGAATGGGCGATTTTTATGAATTATTCGGTGATGACGCCACACTGGCCTCAAAAATCCTAGAAATCACACTAACAACACGTGACAGAAACAAGTTAAATCCCATACCTATGGCAGGCGTCCCCCACCACAGCGCCGCCACATACATTCAAAGACTTTTACGAGCCGGCAAAAAAGTAGCTATCGCTGAACAATTGGAAGAGGCGCCATCCAATGGCACCAAAAAAGGTATTAAGATCGTCCGACGTGAAATAGTAAGAACATTCACTCCGGGGATTCAATTTGATTATGAAGGTTCTGAAGCAAATTATCTTGCAGCCTTGGTGCGTGGCCCAGACTCACTGAGCGCTCTTGCTTGTCTTGATATTTCAACAGGAGAAACCATCACTAGCGGTCTAATGGACGAGGAAACGCTGGAATCAGAACTCTCCAAGCTACCCATCCGGCATATACTGACAATAACCAGCGAAGACGAATCAAACCGCATAAAAAGCCAATTAAAAACAGAAGTTTTAGTCGAAAGCCTGCCTGTAAACTACATCTCCCAGACGGATGCATTTAATCTGCTTAATCTTCAATACGATATTTCCAATATCCTTGAATTCGTCGCCACCGGCGCCGCTGCCCACGCGCTTGGCATCGCGGTTAAATATTCATTAAAAACACAAAAACGCGAAACACTTCAGCACCTGCGTTTGCCCATCTCTTTACACAGATCTACTTCAATGGTCCTGGGACCTAAAACCGCTCAGCACCTGGACATCATAGGTGAGCCCATGGATGGCGCGCCCAGCTTGTTCAAAATGATAAACGACTCCCGTTCGGCTATGGGTTCAAGAAAAATCAAGAAGTGGCTTCTTGCGCCTCTAAAAAACCCGCGTGAAATCCTGATCCGCCAAAACGCGGTAAAAGAACTTTGTTCCAGCCGTTTTCGGGCACTGCCGGAAAAATTAGGCCATGTCTATGACCTTGAAAGAATCATCGCCCGTATCACAGCAGGCCTAGCAAACCCGCGCGACACCTTAGCACTCGGTACATCACTTGGTTTGCTTGGCAACTTCGCCATTAAGCTTGAATCGTGCGAATCAAGCCATCTCACCGGCCTCCGCCAAGCCATGGCCGAGAAAAATGCCGCCCTTGAAGAGCTGTCGCGTAGGATAACAAAGTCGCAGACCGAAAACCCACCGCTTACGAGCAAGGATGGGGACATCTTCAGGGTCGGAACATCCACCGAGCTTGACAGACTTATCTTAATAAACCAGGACGGCGAGCGCTGGCTATTGGATCTTGAGAACAGGGAGCGCGCACAAACCGGGATCACCTCACTAAAAGTCCGCTACAACCGCGTGTTCGGATACTACATCGAAGTTACGCAGTCGTATCTTAAGAATGTGCCATCACATTACCACCGCCGGCAAACCACGGCGGGAGGAGAGCGGTTTGTAACTGAAGAACTTAAGAAATTTGAGGACGAAATCCTGAACGCCTCAACACGCAGAAAACTTCTTGAACATGATCTATTTATTGAGCTGCTTGGAGATATCAAGAAACACACGAACCACATCATGGATGCCGCTGAACTGATCGCCGAGCTCGACGCCCTTTGCTCGTTATCCAGGTATGGAAACGAACCGGGCTGGTGCTTCCCGGTGATAGACGATTCAATGGATCTAGCCATAGAGCAAGGGCGCCACCCGCTCGTGGACACTGTAAATCGCGGAAGCTTCGTCCCCAATGATATAGAACTTTCCAACAGCACACGACTCGGCATGATCATAACGGGGCCGAACATGGGCGGAAAATCCACAGTAATGCGCCAAACAGCTATAATAGTAATTCTGGGTCAGATGGGTGCCCCAGTCCCGGCTAAAAACGCGAGATGGGGTTCTGTGTCTTCATTATATACTAGGATCGGAGCTCACGACGCAATCGCGATGGGACAGAGCACGTTCATGGTTGAAATGTCGGAACTCGCGCACATCCTGCACAAAGCCGACAACAGGTCACTGATCATCCTTGATGAAATAGGCCGTGGCACCAGCACATATGACGGAATCAGCGTTGCATGGGCCACGCTGGAGTGGCTATCCACGAAAATCGAGCCGCGCCTGATGTTTGCGACTCATTATCACGAGCTGACACGTCTTACCTCCACACTGCCAAAACTCGCAAACATGCATATGGCCGTGGAAGGCGCCAAGAATCCCGGTAACGCCAAACTCCGCTTTCTTTACAAACTAAATGAAGGCCCGGCAAATGAAAGCTTCGGCATCCATGTCGCACGCCTTGCCGGTTTGCCAAAACCTCTTATAGAAAGGGCCTGGAAAATCCTCGATGATTTAGAGCAAGCCTCGCCAAAGGCAGATGCAAGCAATTCATGCGACCAACTTCCGTTATTTATAGAAAAAGTTCAGGAAAAAGAACCGCACGAAGTCATCCGCGAACTTGAAAATACCGATGTCAACGAAATGACCCCTCTTCAGGCGTTGAACTTCGTTGCTAAATTAAGGGGTCTTTGCAAGCCACTTGCCTAGTAGGCAAGGCGGCCATAAGCTTATTACAAGGATGAAGCATGGAAGCATCTTCCTGCTGATTTTGCTCACGAGCATACCGCTAGCAGCATCAGCAGCAAAAACATTCAAGGTGACAATCGATCCAGGCCACGGCGGGGCTGATCTCGGAACTACATACAACACCGGAACCACCCGGCTTGCAGAAAAAGACCTAGCACTTCTCGTGGCGCTAGAAACAAGCGAGGAACTGCGCTCGCGCGGCCACTTCGTGCTTCTTACGCGCGAGAAAGACGAGGAGGTCTCGTTGCCAGCCAGAACAGCTATGGCAAACAAGTTTAATGCTGATGTTTTTTTATCAATACATTTGAATTCCGCATCCTATCGAAGTCATGGCGGCGAAACACAAGGAGTGGAGACATATATCTTAAACACCACGACCGATGCTTCTTCGCGGCGCCTGGCCCAGCTAGAAAACCGCGTAATCGCGGGGAGCGCGGCGGAATCAACGGAACAGCTTGACGTGGCGCTGATTCTAAAGGACCTGCGCCTTGATGCAAACATGCCTGAGAGCAAGCGCCTTGCGTGCGCGGTACAAGACAAATTGATATCAACATCCCCGCGCGGCTATAACCGTAAAGTGAGAAACCGCGGGGTAAAGCAAGCGCTGTTTCATGTCCTACTAGGAGCCGATATGCCAAGCGTTCTGGTGGAAATCGGCTTTCTTGCCAGCGCAAATGACCGCCAAATCCTGCTTTCACATAAAGGGCGCAAGGCTATAGCGCGGGCAATCGGCTCTGCAATAGATACATTTAAAAAGGAAAAAGAACTCCAGTCAAACCCGTCAAACATAAGCAAATGTAAAATCAATTGACATAGCCTGTATTTCAACGCGACAGGTGTTTTTAAACTAAATTTAAATATTTCAACCAGTTATCACCACGGTCTAAGGCGACACATTATGGCATCCCCCTTGCTTTTGACTAGCTATGAGAGAAAAACCGCGACGCAATTTCAAGCAGTGTTGAGCGATCGTCGCAAAGCAGTGGAGGTAGTATATGAACAGCGCAAACAAAAAGCGCATTGCCATCGCAGCGGCAATAACAAGTTTAATAGCCCTTACCGGCTGTGGAAAAAACTCGGACACGCCACCCCCAGTTGGCTCAGTTCCGGCACCATTACCGGGTTCATTAGGCTGTGTACCGATAAATGCACCGATACCATTTACAGCAACAAATATTTATTTTAGCGGAGTCAGTATCGTCGGAGGACAGGTGCCAGGATCATCCCAGATGGGTCAGATCATTATAGGCGGCGGCATCGAAGGTGGGCCATATCAGAGAAACGGTGTTGACGGAACCATCAGCATGAATGTCGTGCCGACAAATACGACTAATACATGGAATTATCCCGGGACGTATCCCGGAGGAACTTATCCTGGAGGATCTTATCCCGGAGGAACTTATCCTGGATCTTACCCCGGCCTCCAACCAACCGTGCAAGCGCCGTCCGCGGCTAATGCAACAGGCTTCGTGTCCATAGCTCCCATGACTCAACAGGATATCATGTGGAAATTCGGCAACGGGCAATTCAATGGTCAACCTGGTTATTACAATCCGCTATATCCATCGATGCCACAGCCAGTAGCCCCGCAGACCCAGGCCTGTGTAAGCGGAATCGCTTTGAATGTGGGCCATTATTACAACACGATCCATAGCGGTAATGTTTACCTGTACCTGAACAACACGCAGCATGGATATGTACTGTATTTTTAAAAAGTGACACCCCACTGCAGGTAGCGATAGCAGATATTGAGCAAGGGAAGCAGAGCTGAAGCTGAAAACAATCCTGCAAATAAGAAAAGGGCTGACAAGATGTCAGCCCTTTTCTTTCGTTTTTCCCAGCCCAACAACAAAAATATCTTGTAATCACATCATCCTGCTGAGATATTTTTATTAATGCGCAAGCTATTCATAATTATTACATTTTGTTTGGTAGCCATTATTCCATCGCTGGAAAACAAAGGATCAGCTGCGGTTTCAGCGTTTGACCTTGGGGTGCGATGGTCAAATCTGACCGGAACACCTTCCATATTTTACAGTCCCGACACGGGTTGGGAGGGACGAGTTCTAATACGCCAGGGTGAACCAGCTAACCGCGTGTTCTTAACGCTAACATCAAGCTACAGGCCTCTGCAGCTTAAGAATATGAGCAATGATGTGCATATGAACATCCTTAGTTTCCTTGCCGGGATTTATACAAATGTTGAAAAGAAGTTTTGGTTTTTCACACCCGCGCTCGGAGTCCAAGCTGGCCCGGCATACGGATGGTTAGCCTTCCCCGCCACTTCAAACACCACGCTTAACTCAAAATTATATTTTACGATGCAAGCAGAACCGGGGCTTGAATTCCCTATTTATGGCCAGCTTTCTGGCAACATCAGCATGCCAGTACAAATCATTTTCTCCACACCGGCACTAACGGTCTGGGGTGAATTACTTTCATTAAGGTGGAACCTATGAAAGCGTTTCTGATTATCTTATTAGGACTGTTACTATCAGGTTGCGGGAATGGGCAAGACCCGGTCAAAATCATAGGCGATTCAACTCAAATCCCAACAATGTCCATACCTGTAGCAACCAATACACAGACAGTCTCACAGACCTTATTCAGCGCTGGTCATGAAAATGTGGAATGGGCTTTTTTGGGAACCACTTCAGTCGCTGTTACGGCGCCAGCCGATGGGATCGTCGTGGCGGTTGATTCAACACCGAATGTCGGCAGCATCAGGATTTATCACAATTCACAAACTCAAAGCATCCTAAGCAAACTGACCACGGTAGCTGTGCGGGTCGGCGACGCGATTACAAGAGGACAAGCGCTTGGTATAACTTCCACAACCCTGGAGTTTTCGATGCTTATAAATGGCGGGGCTATCTGCCCTTATTCATTCA
>ERZ1292640.1611-Hain-H43-02um-R1-1611-length-18513-cov-5_pt1 | contig 11926 bp, 10 predicted proteins | sample MGYA00564404_ERZ1292640 | MGnify/ENA primary metagenome ERZ1292640 (study PRJEB36523, sample SAMEA6512636) | groundwater metagenome | collected 2019-01-08 | study: AquaDiva: Metagenomics assemblies of 32 groundwater samples | reverse complement strand
GGTTTATTGGTTCGCATTTGTGCGATGAACTGATTAAAACCGCTAAAGTGATTTGTCTTGATAATTTTTCCACTGGCGATGAAAAAAATATTGATCATTTGTTGGCTGATCCGAATTTTGAATTTATCAAACATGACATTGTCCAGCCAATTGATTTATCTAATTTAGCTGAATTGCAAAAATTTAAAATTGAATTTCAAGGCATACAGGAAATTTATCATTTAGCTTGCCCGACTTCGCCTAAAAATTTTCAGCAAAACAAAATAGCGATTTTATCGGCTTTATCCGTCGGCGTTAAAAACGCTTTAGATTTAGCGATTAAATACGAAGCAAAGTTTGTTTATTTTTCTTCGTCAGTAGTTTATGGTCCAAGGCAAAAGGTTTTTCAAAAAATTAAAGAAAGCTATTTTGGCAATGTTAATATGGTATCTGAACGTGGCTGTTATGATGAAGGCAAAAGATTCGCTGAAACAATCATTGCCACTTATCAGCAAGTTTATAAAGTAGACGCTAAAATAATCCGTTTGTTCAGAACTTATGGCCCGAGGATGAAATTAGACGACGGAACTCTTGTGCCTGATTTTATAGCAAACGCGTTAGATAATAAAGATTTGATTATTCCTGGCGATAAAAATTTTTTTTCATCTTTCTGTTATATCAATGATGTTATTGACGCGACTTTAAAAATCGCTGAAAATTCAATAGACGGTCCTATTAATATTGGCTCTGATGTTGATATAAATTTAACAGATTTCGCGCAAAAAATTATTGATAAATTAGGCGCTAAATCCAAAATTAAATATAGCCCAAGCCATTTATTTATTTCAAGCCTTTGTTTGCCTGACATTACCAAAGCGCGGGAAGAACTTGGATGGATGCCTATTGTTACTTTAGACAAAGGATTGGACAAAACCATTAATGATTTGCGCGCCAGCAAGGGATTAAAATCAATTAGAAATAATTTTAGTTCGCGCTTATGAAAATATTTTGCGTTACCCCAGCTTTCAATGAAGCAAATAATATTGTCGCTGTAATTAATAGTGTTAAGCCAATGGTTGATGAAGTCGTTGTTGTTGATGACTGTTCAAGCGATAACACTTATTCATTGGCAAAACAACAAAACATCACTGTCTTAAAACACATAGTTAATTTAGGACAGGGAGCTGCTTTGAAAACAGGCACTGAATACGCTATTAAAGAGTTTGCCGATATTATTATTCATTTTGACGCTGACGGCCAATTTTTTGCCAAAGACATAGAAACTGTTATTTATCCTTTAGTTAATAATAAAGCTGATATTGTTTTTGGTTCCCGTTTTATCAATAAGCAGGATAACGTTGGAATGCCAATAACAAAAAAATATTTATTAATGCCTTTGGCTAAATTGGTTAATAAATTATTGTTTAATATAAATTTAGCTGATCCGCAAAGCGGATTTCGCGCGATGACTCGGTTTTCTGCCATTAAAATTAATTGGCAGCAAGATCAAATGGCTCATTGTTCAGAAATCCTTTATCAAGCGGTTAAGCGCGATTTAAGAATTAAAGAAGTTCCAATTAGCGTTATTTATCATAATTTTGGTCAAAAGTTTTCAAATGGAATAAAAATTTTGGTTGATTTATTTTTAGCTAAATTAATTAAATAAATATATGCTTCAACAAATAATAGCTTTGATAATAATCGCTTTTTTTCTTGCCCGTTTATTTTGGCAAAATCAAAAAAAGCAGATTACTGCTGTTGAATTTATTTTTTGGTTATTTTTTTGGGTAGCCAGCGCTATTGCCATTATTTCTTTAAAATGGGTAGATAGAGTCGTTGCTAACTTTGGTTTCACTGCTTCAGGTATTAACGTTTTACTTTATTTAAGCGTAGCAGTGTTATTCTTTTTGGTTTTTAGATTAAGATTAAAATTAAATAGAATTCAGCAAGATATTACTAAAATAGTTAGGCACATTGCTTTAAAAAAATAAAATATTATGAAAATTGCTCAAATTATTTGCGCTTTTCCGCCTTATCAAGGCGGTATGGGGAATGTTGTTTATAATTTTTCCCGTTGTTTAGCTGATATGGGCCATGAGATTATAGTAATAACGCCAGACTATTTTGTTAAAAAAGAAAACAACAATATTTGTTCAGGGATTTCAGATAATCAGCAGCTGAATTTTAAAATTTTAAGACTAAAGCCTTGGTTTAAATATGGCAACGCAGGTTTTATTCCCCAGCTTTTATGGAAATTAAATAATTATGATATAGTGCATTTGCATTATCCGTTTTTTGGCGGAATGGAAGCTGTTGTTTTATTAAAAATATTTTTTAGAAAAAAATTTAAATTAATAGTACATTATCATATGGATGCCGATGTTAAAGGCTTTAAAGGGTTGATTTTTAAATTAAGCAATTTGTTGATTTTGCCTATTTTATCGCGACAGGCTGAAATTATAACTTGCGCTTCAATTGATTATATAAAGCATTCCAAAATAGCTGGATATTACAACAAACATATTAAAAAATTTTACCAGACTTTATTTGGAGTTGATTTAAAACAATTTGCGGTTTATCAAAATTATAAAAATAAGCAAAAAAATCAAAAAACTATTTTATTTGTCGCTGGTTTGGATAAAGCTCATTATTTTAAAGGTTTGGAAAATTTATTGCAAGCAATAAAAATTTTAAAAAATTCCTTTGATATTGAATTTAATTTAATTGTTATCGGCGAAGGCGATTTAAAAAATTACTATAAAAATTTAGCTAAAGATTTAAAAATAGATAAAATTGTTAATTTTCTTGATAAAATTGATCGCAGCAAATTGGTTTATTATTACAACAACAGTAATGTTTTCGTTCTGCCTTCCGTAAATAAGTCGGAAGCTTTTGGTTTAGTGCTTTTGGAAGCCATGGCTTGCGCCAAACCTGTTATTGCTTCTAATTTACCGGGCGTTAGAGGTGTTTTTGAAAATAATCGTCAAGGCTTGTTAATTGAACCGAATAATATTGAAGATTTAGCGGCCAAATTAAAAATAATTTTAATCAACGATAATTTAGCTAAACAAATGGGTAAAGCTGGACGTGAATTAGTTGAGGCTACGTATACTTGGGAAAAGGTCGCTGAAAGGCTAAACTTAATTTACAATAGGATATTGGATTGATTTTTTAATATTTTTGAATTACAAAACTAAGCTTTGATGTATGAAAGTTTGTTTAATAAATAATTTGTGCAAGCCTTTTAATCGCGGTGGAGCGGAAACTGTTGTGGAATTGATTAGCCAAGGGTTTTCTGCCCAAAACATTGAGGTCGTGGTTATTTCCACTAGACCTTTTTTTAATAAAATTCCGTTATCAGTTGGTTTGAAAATAAAAAATTATTATTTGCCAAGCGTTTATTATGACTTAGACAAATTGCCTATTTTTGTCAGATTTTTTTGGCATCTGTTTGATCTATTTAATTTTTATATTTGTAATAAAGTAAAAAATATTTTAAAAAAAGAACAGCCAGATGTTGTAATAACTCACAATTTAAAAGGCTTAAGTTATTTACTGCCTATTGTTATTAAAAAATTAAAAATTAAGCATTTGCATTATATTCACGACATTCAATTAATTCATCCTTCGGGATTGATGCTTTATGGGCAAGAGCGGCAAAATCAAAAATTTTTAGCTAAAATATACCAGGCGATTTGTCGCTGGTTGTTTGCCTCGCCTGATGTTGTTATTAGTCCGTCAAAGTGGTTGCTTGGCTATTATCTTGATAAAAAGTTTTTTTCAAATTCAAAAAAAATCGTTTTGCCTAATCCCGCTCCATTGTTTACGAAAAGTAAAGAAAGCAATCAGGCTAAAGACGGCATTTTTAAATTTATTTATGTCGGTCAAATAGAAAAGCACAAAGGCATTATTTTTTTAATTAAAGTTTTTAATGAGCTGATTAAAAAAACAAAAAAAGATATTAAATTAATAATTCTTGGCGACGGATCTGCTTTAAGCGATATAAAAAAAATGGCTGGAAACAGTCATATTAATATTTTAGGGAGAATTGACAGGGAGGGAGTTGCTGAATATCTGCGTCAAGCTGATTGTTTAATCGCGCCCTCGCTTTGCTATGAGAATTCGCCAACAGTAATTTACGAAGCCTTTAGCGCGGGGTTGCCTGTGATTGCTTCTAGAATCGGAGGTATAATAGAAATAATGAAAGATAGTCAAGAAATGTTATTTAAACCTGGCGACAAAGAAGATTTAATTAACAAAATGTTATGGTTGCTTGCCAATCAGGAAAAACTGCGGGAAATTAGTCAAAGAGAATTAATTAATATCCAAAATTTTAGTTTAGAAAAATATTTTAAAAAGCTATCGGACATTATGTTTAATATTTAAAAACGTAGACTTGTCCATTATCAATTTCTTTCCAGCTTTTAGCTGATAACTTGGCTTTTGCTAAAATTTTTGGAAATTGATGCCAATATTTATTAAGAACAAAAAATCCTTGATTTACTCCAGCCAAATCCATAGCTTGTTTCATTGTTTCAGAAGAAGGTTCTTTATAGATCATGTCAAGATAATATTTATATAACAATCCTCCCGTTGGTATTGGATAATAGAATATATTATTTTTGCGATAGCGAGTAAAGCCGAATTCGCGCAAAGCAACAGCGCTTACTTGCTGGTTTGCCAATACAATATATTCACTGGTCTTATTATCCTCTATCCATCGCACTGCGTTAATGTCGCTTGCTGAGACAGCGTAACTACGCGCGTTATAAAAAGAATCAAAACGCGGATAAGATAAATAAATAGAAGCAATTAATAATAAAATTAAAAACATTGACCAAATTATTTTTATTTGAAAATTTTGCCGTAGCAGTTTGTCTAACAAATAACGCCATGTAATTAAGATAAAGGGCAGGAGAAAAAAAACACTGATTAACAATATTCTTAAAGAGTAATTGTCTCTTTCATAATCAATTAAAAAATTAAACGCGATTTTTTTAGTTAAGAAATAAGACATCAGCAAAGCGCATGACATAATAAAATAGATTATTAAAACCTTACAATTTTTTTTATAACGATAAGCTAAATATAATCCTGCTAAAATTAAGATTGCTATAATTAATTTAATGTTAAATCCATAAAGATAAATAAAATTAAAAATAAAATTATCTTGATTTGGCAAGATAATTTTAGGCAAAACAATAAAGTCGGTTAAATTATTATTTAATTTTTTTTCCATAAAATAAAAAATTAAAGGCAGTATAACCACAGTCAAGATGCTGATTAACCAAAAACTATATTTTTTAATTTTAATATTGTCAGAATGGAAAATTGTTAAAAGTATCGCGAAAAGCAACGCAGGCAGACCTGCTATCGGCTGAATCGTTAAAGCAGTAAGAGCCAATAGATAAATTAAAATTAAATCAGTTACGCAAACGCAGGTTATTCCCAATAAAATAATCAAGAGTAAAAAAAGATAAGATAAATTTTGTGGCGCGGTGACAATAAAAAAAGAATAGGGGAGAGTTAAAAGAAATAAAATTAATAATAAGGCAAAACGATTTGAAGAAAACCAGTTAATAAAAGTTTTATATAAAATCGCTGGCAGGAAAATCGCTGATAGCAAAGGAACTAATAATTTATCCAACCAAACGATTGGAACACTTGTGAGTTTATGCGTAATCACGATTAAACTGTATTGACCCAAATAATATAGTGGCTTTGGATCTACTGCCCCGGTTTTATCTATCAACTCCATAGTCGCTCTATGGACGAAGGGGTCAAAGCCGTATCCAATTTTATAAACTATCCAAGCTAAAGAAAATGATAAAAAATAATAAGCGCTGATTAAAAAAATTAAAAAATTTTTAGATGATGGCGCGTTATTATGTCTTGCTGAATAATTTCTAATAATTAATATTAATAAAATTAAACCAGCGAAACCGTAGCTGAAAAAAAACCATTTAGAAACAACTTGCCATGGAGAAATTATTGATTCAGTTGTTTGCCCGGCGTAAAGCAGATAAAAATTTAAAACCAAGGATAATAGATAAAGGACAATAAGCGCGAAATCAATAAAATCTATTTTTTTAGTTGTCTTATTATTTTGTTCAATCCCCGCGGGTTTAACCGCGGAAAATTTTATATTAATAAAGAATAAGCCGGCAAAAAGAATTAAAGTTAAAATCAAACTTATTATTACTCCTATTTTATTTAAACTATAAAAATAATAAACCAGAGCGCCGCTGATAGATAAGCATGAGACAAATGACAAAATTGCCGTTAGCATTGAATCATAGTTTAGTTTAATGTTATGCTTTATCATATTAATATTTTTTTTGTTAAAATTAAAAAACTTATTATCGTTAATCTGTCAATTGTCTTTGTATTTTTTAATATAGCACATTTTTAAAAATAATTTATGCTTAAAAAAATATTTAAATATCTAAAAACAAATTGGCGCGGGTTGATGTTAGCTGTTATTGCCATTTGTTTTTTTATTGGCGTTAGCAGTTTTAACTATTTTACACAAAAAGAAAATTTTGTAAAATGGGTGTCGCCTGATGAAACCGCTAATTATATTTTTGCTAAACTCTATAGCCAGCAAGGCGAATTGCAATTTTTTGACCAGGCTGGTTTGGACGCCCTTGATATTATTCACCCGCGCAGCGTCCGTTCTGACTTTGGCTGGCTTAAACCAGTCAGTTTTTTAGGGATTATTTTAATCTATGGTAAAATCGCCGCTTTGACTAGTTTTAAAATAATACCTTTTCTAACGCCATTGTTCGCAAGTATTGGCATAATTTTTTACTACTTGTTAATGGCTAAAATTTTTGGCCAACGCAACGCTTTTATTGCCGCATTGCTTTTAACTTTTTCCCCGGTGTACATTTATTATAGCGCTCACAGCATGTTTCATAATGTTCTTTTTATTGTTTTATTAATAATCAGCCTTTATTTTGCTATTCATTTGCCATGTAAAAAAATATTTAAAGATAACGCGATTGATTGGAAAGGACTTGGTTCAGCCGCTTTAAGCGGAGGGTTTTTCGGTTTAACTATTATTACGCGAACATCAGAACTTATTTGGTTAGGACCAATGCTGATAATTTTATGGCTGTTTAATATCAGCAGAATCAGTTTAACTAAAATTTTAATTTTTATTTGCTTTCTTGCCTTGGCGATTTCGCCTGTTTTTTATTGGAATAAAATTCTTTATGGTTCATATTGGCAAGGAGGTTATCCTGAAATGAATAGCTCTATTGTAAACGTAGCCCAAACTAGCTCTGATTTAGTTAAAAATACTTTAATTAAAAAAGCAAACGTTTTGGAAAAATATCTTTTTATTAAACACAGTTTAAGCAATCTTAAAAAAGATATTTTCTTTTTTGGCTTTAAATCAGACTTTAGTTTAAAAATGTTTAATCAATATTTTATCAAGATGTTTTGGTGGCTATTTTGGCCAGCTGTTATTGGGTTGTTAATATTTGTAAGCCAAATTAAAGGTTGGCGAAAAAAGCATTATGCTTATTTATTTTCTTACGCTATTATTTCAATAATTCTATTATTATATTATGGCAGTTGGCGTTTTTTTGATAATCCGGATAAGGAAAGTTTTACTATTGGCAATTCTTATACCAGATATTGGTTGCCAATTTATTTAGGAGCTTTGCCTTTCGCTAGCATAGCGATTAATAAATTTAGTAATTTATTCAAATATAAAATTTTTGCTATCATTGCCAAAACGTTCATAATATTATTTATAATTTTTATTTCACTGATTTTTGTTTTAATTGGCTCGGAAGAAGGGCTGATTCCTTCCGCGATTAGACAAATTAATAGCGGCATGGAATTTGCTGAAATTTTAAAATTAACTGAAAATAATTCAATAATCATTAATCGCTATCATGATAAATTATTTTTTCCAGAACGCAGGGTTATTATTGGTTTGTTTAATGATCCAAAAATGAATTGTCAATACGCTAAACTATCAAAAATATATCCTATTTATTACTATAATTTTTCTTTTTTAAGTAAGGACATTGATTATTTAAATAACAATAAATTATCTGAATTTAATCTGCGAATTAGCAAGGTCAAAAAAATAACCAATAATTTTACGCTCTATAAATTAGAATGAATTAAAGGTCTGTCGTTGAATGCTTTTTTGAGCAAAAAATTTTAAATTTTATGCCGAATACGACCTTCAACGACAGACTCATTAATGAGTTAACAAATTGTTTTGAATTATTACAATTACAGCAATTATGTTAAAATTGTGTTATGACTAAAAAAATCGCGAATATAGCAAAAAATACTTCTTACTTTACTTTTGCTTTGATTTTGCAAAAAATTATTTCTTTTACTTATTTTATTTTAATTGCCAGAGCATTAGGCCCGGCAGACTTGGGTAAATATTATTTTGCCATTTCTTTTACAACCATATTTGCTATTTTAATTGACTTGGGATTAACCAATGTTTTAACCAGAGAAGTGGCTAAAACAAATGAGCAAGCGCAAAAAATATTAAGCAATATTATAGCGATTAAATTGCCGTTAACTGTTTTAACTTTAATAATTGTCATAACTTTAAATAAAATTTTTGGGTATTCCGAAATTATCCAGCAGCTTATTTGCCTATCAGCCATCTCCATGGCGCTTGATTCTTTTACAGCGACTTTTTTTGCCGTTATCCGCGGATTTCATAATTTGTCGTTTGAAAGCGTTTCCTCGGTTATTTTTCAATTGATAGTTTTATCTTTTGGGTTAATTATTTTAAAAATGAATTTAGGATTGGTTTGGTTAATGAACGGCTTGGTTGTTGCGAGCGTTTTTAATTTTCTTTATTCAGGATTTTTAATTTGCTGCAAATGGAAATTAAGTTTGTTGCCATCAATAGACGGCTTGTCTGCGAAAATGTTAATTAAAATTACCGCTCCTTTCGCTCTATTCGCTATTTTTCAACGGATTTATACTTATTTAGATTCTGTTTTGTTATCGTTTTTAGCTGGCGATGAATATGTCGGTCTTTATCAAGTTGCTTTTAAAATTATTTTTGCTCTGCAATTTTTACCATTGGCTTTTATTGCTTCGCTTTATCCGGCTTTAAGTTTCTATTGGCAAAATAATAAGGAGCAGTTGGCTATTACATTTGAACGTTCAATGAATTATTTAATAATTATTTCTTTGCCAATAGCGATTGGTATTATTATTATTGCTGATAAAATAATTCTTTTATTTAAATCAGGTTTTGCCGGAGCAGTTCTCCCTTTAGAAATTAATATGTTATCCATTATTTTTATGTTTACATATTATCCAATTGGCGCGCTCCTTAATGCTTGCGATAGACAAATGACCAATGCCATTAATATGGGCGTTGTGACAGCAGTTAGCGTTGTTTTAAATATTTTTCTTATTCCAAGATTGCAAGCCGTTGGAGCGAGCATCACTGTTTTAACAACAAATTTTTTGCTGCTGATTTTGGGTATTTATTGGATCCCGAAAATTATTAATTATAGACCGAGCGTGATATTAAAAATTCTTGGCAAATCAGTTTTATCAACTTTGTTTATGGCAATAACTGTTTTTTATTTAAAAAATTTATTTAATATTTTTATAGTGATTATTTTTGGCGGAGCAATATATTTTACAACTCTTTTTCTTTTGAAAGGTTTTAAAAAAGAAGATATATTAAGCATTTATTATTCATTTATTAAAAAATCAGACTTATTATGAAAGCTTTACTTTTTACTTTAGAATACCCGCCACATTATGGCGGAGTGGCAAATTATTACGGAAATTTAGTTAAACATTGGCCAAAGCCGTTAGAAATTTTTGTTCTTGATAATAAGGACAAGGGTTTAATTAATAATCAATTGCTTGTTTTAAAATGGCTGCCATCTTTATTAAAGCTTTGGAAAATTATTAAGCAAGAAAAAATAAATTATGTTTTAGTCGGACAAATTTTGCCTTTGGGAACTGTCGCGTATTTTATTTCTAAAATAATTAAAATAAAATACGCTGTTTTTTTTCATGGCATGGATTTTACTTTTGCCATTCAGCATCCAATAAAAAGTTGGCTTACAAGAAAAATTTTAAAAAATTCCGATAAAATAATTTGTTGCAATAGTTATGTCGCCGGTTTGGTTCAAAAATTTTATCCAGAAATTAAAAATAAAATTAATATAGTTAATCCTGGAGTTAGCGAATTAAAATCAGTCAGTCAAGAATCAGCGGGCGAGTTAAAAGAAAAATATAATTTAGCTTACAAAACCGTTTTATTAAGCATAGGCAGATTAGTTAAACGGAAAGGGTTTTTAGATGTGATAAAAAGCTTGCCCGAAGTTTTAAAAAAAATACCCAATTTAATTTATGTTATTGTTGGCTCTGGCATTGAAATTAATAATTTGCGGGCAAAAATCAGCGAGTTGAAATTAGCTGATAAAGTTATTATAATTATCAACGCTGATGATCAAGAAAGAAACGCGTGGTTGAATTTGTGCGATATTTTTATTATGCCGGCAAAAAATATTGATAACGATTTTGAAGGTTTTGGCATAGTTTATTTAGAAGCTAATATTGCAGGCAAGCCTGTGATTGCTTGTCAAAGCGGGGGAGTGAGCGACGCGGTGGTTGATGGGGTCAACGGTTTATTGGTTGATTCTGAAAATTTAAATCAAATAAGCGAAGCCATTATTAAATTATCAGAAAATTTTTTTTTGCGGCAAAAATTATGCGAGCAAGGGTGTCAACGCGCGCTTAAAAATTTTAATTGGCAAAAACAAATCTCGCAAATTTATAAATTAATTTATTTATATGATAAGCATTATTATTCCTGTTTATAATCAGGCCGAACAAATTAAACAATGCTTTAACAGTATTTTACAACAGTCTTATAAAAATTACGAGATTATAGTTGTCAATGACGGCTCAAGCGATAATATTGATGACGCGATTAAATGTTATCAAAATAAATTTAGTAAATTTTTTTATATAGCTCAGATAAATCAGGGCGCTTCTGTTGCGCGCAATCGCGGGGCTAAAGAGGCAAAAGGCGAATATATAATTTTTTGCGACGCCGATGTGATTATGAATCCTGAAATGCTGGGAACAATGTCGCGAACATTGGAAAATAATCCTTGTTTTAGTTTTTGCTATTCTTCGTTTTTTTGGGGCTATAAATTATTTAAACTTTGGCCTTATGACGTTGAAAAATTAAAACAAATGCCTTATATCACAACTACTTCGTTAATTAGAAAAGAGCATTTTCCGGGATTTGACGAGACTTTAAAAAAATTTCAAGATTGGGATCTTTGGCTTACTATGGCGGAACAAAGGCATAATGGAATTTGGATTGACCAAATTCTTTTTAAAGTTCAGATTAATGGAACGCAAACCATGAGTAGCTGGTTGCCGTCTTTTGCTTATAAATTTTTGCCTTGGCTGTCGCAAGTTAAAAAATATAACCAAGCGAAAAAAATTATTCAACAAAAACATAATTTGAAATAATAATGAAAAATTTTTTTAATCATCAATTTAATTTAATATTTTTATTAATAGTTCTAGTTGAAATTATTTCTTTCGCTGGCTTTCTTTTTCCAATGGTTAATGTTATCGCTTTTTTTGTTTTAACAATTTTAGTTTTAATTATAGCTCTTTATAAACCGGAATACGGATTGGCAATCCTGTTTGCGGAATTATTTATAGGATCTAAAGGATATTCATTTTATTTTACTTTTAATGGAATGACTATTTCTTTACGCATTGCTTTTTGGTTGATTATTATGTCTGTTTGGATTGGCGAAACAATTATCGCTTGGATAAAAAACAAAAAATTATCAATAGCTTTTTGCCAGTCGTCTTATTTTTTTTATTTTATTATTTTTTTTATTTTTATTGCTTGGGGATTAATTAATGGAGCAATCAATCATAATCAATTGGATAATTT
>ERZ1292640.3660-Hain-H43-02um-R1-3660-length-11929-cov-42_pt1 | contig 11929 bp, 10 predicted proteins | sample MGYA00564404_ERZ1292640 | MGnify/ENA primary metagenome ERZ1292640 (study PRJEB36523, sample SAMEA6512636) | groundwater metagenome | collected 2019-01-08 | study: AquaDiva: Metagenomics assemblies of 32 groundwater samples | reverse complement strand
TTGTTTCCTTGTTGTTTCTACGATGAAACATAAACGGGGACATAGAAGCGTCCCCTGGTTTCTAATGAACAAAAATATTTTTAATACCGTACAATTTCATGCATGCGTTGATTCAGCGCGTAAGCTTGAAGATGCCCAGGCAGAAGTTGCTTTTGCGGGTCGATCGAATGTGGGCAAAAGTTCGCTTGTAAATGCGCTTTGTGGACGGCGTTTGCTTGCTAAGATTTCAAAAACTCCCGGTAAAACTCGTACAATTAATGTATTTTCCATACATAATGGTAAATGGATTGTTGATCTTCCGGGTTATGGTTTTGCCGCTGTTTCAATGAAAGAAAAAGATAACTGGAAATATATGATTGAATGTTATCTTTCCAGCCGGCCTTCACTTAAAGCTATTTTTGTTCTAGTTGATGCGTATGTTGGAGCAACAGCCCTTGACAGACAAATGTTAGCATGGTTAAAAAGTGCAGGTATGCCGTATCGTATAATCGTTAATAAAATCGATCGTATTACGCAAGTGAATCTTGCTGAACAACGCCAAAGTTTAGCCTTAGATTTAGAAGTAATGCCGGATCATATTTTTTGGGTTAGCGCAAAGAAGGGCACGGGCATAAAGGATTTGCATACTAGCATATCCGGTTTTCTTGCATTATAAAAGATATTTGTAGGGGCGGTTCGTGAACCGCCCCTACTAGGGGTTTTTAGTTTTCTCCCCTTTGTTTTGTGGTATAATAGAAGCGTTCTCTCTGTTTCTTATGGAGACGTCGCATAGTGGTTGAGTGCACCGGTTTCGAAAACCGGAAGAGTCGTAAGGCTCTCGGAGGTTCAAATCCTCCCGTCTCCGCCAAATTTTGCTTTGCAAAATTTGGCGAGAGCTCTTGAACAATAGAACAATAGAACAATAGATTTTGGCTCAATTACGGTCTAATGCTCTATTGTCCTATTGCTCAAAGGTTTGGTTTCGCCAGAAATTGGCGGTGGGAATTTTTACTTTTTTTGTAAGTTTTTGATATAATATAATTTGTTGAGCGGAGAAATAGAGGAGGAAGGTAATGGATATTAAAGAGCGTTACGAGGAATTAAAAAATAAGGTGGTTAAAAGAAAAAAAGAATTTGACGCGTTTATTATTATGCTTGAAAAGGAGACCACTTGGCTAACTAGCCCTGCCAGCACCAGATTTCATTTGAATAAAGAGGGCGGATTGCTGGAGCATAGCGTAGGCGTTACGGAAATGATGTTGAAATTGGGTAAAGCGCTTCTGCCGCAGATATCTGAAGAGTCTTGTGCTATTGTCGGGCTTTTGCATGATGTTGGCAAGATTGGCATGCCGGGAAAACCCAGGTATCTAAAAAACGACAATGAATGGGAAATTAGAAATAGGGGTATTACTTATAAAATTAATCCTAAAGAGGTATATATGGGCCTCGCAGCGCGCAGCCTATATTTAATAGCTAAATATATACCTTTGTCTGATTCTGAAGCTCAGGCAATTTTGTATCATGACGGACAATATGCTGAATCAAATAAGGAAGTAGCGCATCATGAAATGCCTCTTACGCTTTTGGCGCATTTTGCCGATTTGTGGGCCGCGCATATTCTTGAAGAAGGGCGCGATGTAAAGGAAGATACGGATTATTACGACAAGAAAGTTTAGGATAGTTAACATTGAAAAACTTTTTGTAGGGGTCGGATTTGTCCGACCCGCAAAGAGATTAACGGCGGGCTTGATGAATCAAGCCCCTACAGAATTGGCAGAGGTTTGTAGGGGTCGGATTCATCCGACCTGCAAAGAGATTAACGGCGGGCTTGATGAATCAAGCCCCTACAGAATTGATAGCGGTTTCAATAGAGATAAGGCATAAAATGAAAATAGGACAAAAGTTGATTTTGGGGTTTGTGGCAGTTGCCTTGTTGACAGGCCTGACCAGCACGACTCTTAGCATGGTAAATCTGAAAAGAATAACCAGGGATCTTTTTAAGATTGAAGAGTTCAGTATTGGTAAGTTGAAAAGTGCGACTGATATGGCTAATGAATTAGCCAAGACGAAGATTCTTATTAAAGAATGCCTCTTAGAGAAAATTGAGGTTGGCTCGGATGAGATAGTAAAAGCAAAAGATGAGTTGGAAAGGAGTCTTTTGAATTTTCAGGAGGTTCTTGATTCCGAGAAGAGGCTGGCCCAGAAATGTGATATATCAAACGAAGAAGAAAGAAGAGAGGAATTAAATCTGCTTAAAACTTTAGAAGAAAGATTCGAATTGTATAAAAAAGATTTAATACAAACCGTAGCAGTTTTCGAAAAGAAGAGTTACGTCGCGGTAGACAGGTTTTATGAAATACAGATGGGAGAAAAGGCTGAGGGCCTGTTATTAAGTATTAGGAAGTTGAGGGAAAACGTGGAAAGAGAGGTAAGCTTAGGAGTTAAACAGATTCAGGAAGCGTTACAGGCGATGACGCGGTTGATACTTATCATTAGCATATTTGTGCTTCTTTTTGCCATAGTTTTAGGGTTTATTATTGCCAGGTCTATATCTGGACCTATCGTAAAGCTTACAGCCGCGGCGCTTGAAATAGGCAAAGGTAAATTGGATGCTATAATAAAAATTAAATCAAGAGATGAGATCGGTAAATTGGCACAGTCATTTAATAAAATGAGCCAGGATTTAGGGTATTCGCGCAAGGAATTAGTGCGGGTAGAAGGAGAGATTAAAAAATACTCTGAAGACCTTGAGGAGAAGGTAAAAGAAGGCATTTTCGCGTTGTCTACGCTCTATGAGGTCTCTAACGCTATTTCTTATACTATGGATTATCAGATGATACTCAACCTGATTATGGGGGCATTATTTAAACTTGTTAATTATGATATTTGCGGTTCGCTTTTATTTGATGTTCATACCGCTAACATTACTATAAGGTTTGCCTGCCAGGAGAGCGTTAAATTCGCGGAGGAGGTAAAAGAAGCGCTTATTAATTCTGTTTCTATTTTATCCGGAGAGGATATTTATAAAAAAAGTTTGAGCGTTATATTTGTTCCTGCCAATAAGGACGCGATTTCTAAAGAGAAAAAGGATTTTAAAGAGCTACGCAGTTTTTTTAATGTCCCTTTTGTGGCGCGTGGCAAAACTATTGGTATGATTAATGTTTCAAGTTGTAAAGAGGAGGCTTTTTCAGAAGAGGATGTTAAAATTATTTATACTATTGTCAATCAGGCTTCTTATGCCATTGAAAGATTACAGGCAGTTATCACTGCCGAGAAGTCAAAGATGGAGACTATGGTCGAGGGTATGAGCGAGGGTGTAATTATGATTGACGCGCGCTTAGACGTGGTAGTTTTTAATCCGCAGGCTCGCAGGATGTTCGGTTTTGGTTTTACCGAAGAGATTGACGCTGAAATATTGAATGAGAGAATGCGGCATTTTGGCCTTTACGAAGCGTTAAAGGAGTGTCTTGACAAACAGAAAGTGTTGGTAAGAGAGATCGCTGTGACAGTTCGTGATGAAAGCGTGACTTTGCGCAGCGATATGACTCCGGTAAAGGATGAAGAATCAGGAGATGTTGTTGGCATAGTAATTATTTTGAGGGACATTACTAAAGAAAAAGAAGTGGATAAAATGAAGTTAGAATTCATCTCTGTTGTTTCTCACGAGTTGAGGACCCCGCTTTCTATTATTAAAGAAGGAATGTGTTTAGTCCTGGATGAGATTACAGGCAAGATAAATGAAAAACAAAGGAAATTTTTAAGTACTGCCAAGAATAATGTTGACAGGTTAACCAATATTATAAATAATCTTTTGGATATTTCTAAAATAGAGGCAGGCAGGGTAGAGATTAAGAAAAGATTGGTTAGTTTCAATATGCTGGTTAACGAATCAGTTTCTCTTTTTTCTAAGCGCGCGATGGATAAGGGGCTAGAGTTAAAAGTTAATCTTTCGGAAAAGGAAGTAGAGGTTTATGTGGACCATGGTAAAATAAATCAGGTTTTTACTAATTTAGTGATGAATGCCTTGAAGTTTACAGAAAAAGGCCTGATTGAGATTTCGGTAAAGGAAAAAGAAAATGAGATTGAATGTAGTATAGCTGATACGGGTATAGGTATTTCAAAAGAAGACTTGCCCAAAGTTTTTGGTAAATTTCAACAGTTTGAACGCGTCCCCGGAGGAGGTGAAAAAGGTACGGGTCTAGGTCTTTCTATTGCTAAGACAATCGTGGAACTGCACAAGGGGAAAATTTGGATGGAAAGCCATCTTGGTATAGGAACAAAGTTTACCTTTAGCTTGCCTAAATATACAAGCGAGGAATTTTTGAAAGAGTGTATCAACGATGGCATTAAAATAGCGATAGAAGATAATGCTAAGATGTCTTTGATTGTGGTTTCTTTGATTGAATTTGATAAATTAGAAGAGAGGTTATCTGAGGTAGATTTGATACAGTTCTTAAAAGATGTGGAGGACGCGCTTCAGAATAGTTTACACCGCGCGGGCGATGCCGCGATTAAAGATGCAAACGAATGGGTAATTATTTTGAACAATTGTAATAAGGAGTCAGCTCTTAGGGTAGAAGGTAGATTAGCGCAGGTGTTGGAAGATACTTTGGCTAAAAAAGAGACGACAAAAGGGATCGCTTTTCGTTTTGGCTGTGCTACTTATCCGGATGAGACAGAGATTGATGAGGAATTAATTAGGATAGCGAAGGGGCTGTAAAAGGCATCCTATAATGAGAAAGAAGCGAGGATGCCTGATTACAGTGATTTTAGAAAGATTACTGTGATTAAAGTCAGGAAGGAGCTTACTGAAAGGATAATTATCTGCGTTTTTAAAGTGCATAACGAGTTAGATAAGGTGATTAATGGTTTAATCGCTGTAATCTAATATAATCTCAGTAATCAGGTATAATCCCTAAATTTATACCTGAAGATTATACCAGGAGGCAGGGATGAAAAAAAAGAAGGTGCTCGTGGTGGATGATGAGGTGGATTTTTTGGATGTAATAAAAATGAGATTGGAAGATAGTAATTATGAAGTAATTACGGCATCCAATGGCAAGGAGGCATTAGATAGAATAAAAAATGATAAACCAGATGTAGTTTTTCTTGATATATTAATGCCACAGCTTGATGGCTTTAAGGTTTTAAGCTATATAAGAAAAAAAGATAAAAAATTACCTGTGTTTATGATTACTGCCTTTTCTAGTGATGAACGGTTTAAGCTAGCAAGCAAATTAAATGCATCGGGCTTTATTGTTAAGACAAGTGATTTGAAGAAAGAGGTTGAAAATATATCTGCCGCGTTAGATGTAGCTGGTAGATATAGAGGTAAATAAGAAAATATAATTTTAAAAAAATTCCGGGTTTTAGCCCGGGGTGAGCTCTATTGGAGAGGTGCGAGAGCGGTTTAATCGGCATGCCTGGAGAGCATGTGTAGCCGCAAGGTTACCTAGGGTTCGAATCCCTACCTCTCCGCCATTGTTGACGCTCAGGCGAACCCCGCAGGCATAATAAACCGGGGCGCTATGAGCCGGAATGGAGGGGCATGAACAAAGAAATAGCCGCAACTAAAATAGCAATTTTTCGGAAACGAGAGATCCGAAAGACCATCCATAATAATGAATGGTGGTTTGTGGTTAATGATGTCGTATCCGCGCTTACCGACTCGCCAAATGTTCAGGACTATATTAAGAAGATGCGTAAGCGTGATAATGAGCTCAGCAAAGGGTGGGGACAATTTGTCACCCTCCTTTCTGTTAAGACGGCTGGTGGTGAGCAAAAGCTAAATTGTGCTAACACAGAGGGCGTTTTTCGTGTTATCCAGTCAATCCCATCCCCTAAGGCCGAGCCGTTTAAACGGTGGTTGGCTCGGGTTGGTTATGAGCGGATTCAGGAGATAGAGAATCCAGAACTTGCTACAAAGAGAACAAGGGCTTTGTATAAGGCAAAAGGCTATAGTGATGAGTGGATCGAGAAACGGATGCGTGGTATCGCTATCCGTGAGGAGTTAACTGACCAGTGGCAGAAGCGCGGCATCAAGGAGCAAAAGGAATACGAAATATTAACTGCTGAAATATCAAAGGCAACGTTTGATATGACTCCATCCGCTTATAAGAAGCATAAAGGGTTGAAGCGCGAAAACCTACGGGATCATATGACCGATTTAGAGCTTATTTTTTCAATGCTTGGCGAAGCATCAACGAAAGAGATAACCGTCAATAAAAATGCTTAAGGATTTGTAGAAAATAAACAAGCCGCCTTTGAGGGCGGCGCTGTTGCGGGCAATGCGAGAAAAGAATTGGAATACAAAAGCGGCAAAAGAGTTATTAGCAAAGAAAATTATAAAAAATTATCGCAAAATAAGAATTTGTTGCGAGAGGTGAAAAATGATTAGGAAGATAATTTTTGGTTTGTTGCTGATTTGTGATAAGGGGGATAGCTTGGAGTCAAGGAACTAACGCAACACTTTAATCTGTTATAATGTTATAGTAGAAGAACAGAAGAAAGGAGTTGCGATAGAAGCTTGAATCTGTCCAGTTCTGTCCTAACCTATTGATAGGATTAGAGTAATTTAGAAACGGTCTTGAGTTGTTCTTCTGCCATACTTTCAAACGAGTGTTCAAGAATGGCAATTTTACAATCGATTTTAGCGTAATTAGAGAGGATAAACCTGTTCAAACTGGTTTTGTTATTCCAGAGCTCAATGTAACAGAAAGGCGCAAATACCAGAAGGATTATCCCCGCAGGGACATGATTGAGTTTGTTGATCGACAGAATACTGGGCGAAAAGGAATCGTGCTGATCAATGGTCAAGAACTCGAGCTTGAGTATAACCTTTACGGTATTCTGTTGGCTTTGGCGAAGACTCTTAAATCAGAGACTGATACTGGGTGGGTGCATTACGATGTTATTGCCAATGAAAAGCTGGTAAGGAGCCGGGATCATTTTCATCGTTCTTTGAGCGAATTATCCCGCTTGATGAAAGCTCTAGCCGAAAAAATCAATCCGGCGAAGATTATTGAGAACCAGATACGTAAGAGCAAATACCGACTGACGACAATGCCTTCAAGGATTAAAACGCCGCATAAAAGGTGGCTTGCGGCAAGGTATCAAACAATTAAGAATGACATTGTTAAGGAAAGAACCAAGCGGGTAGGAGCGACAAATATTTAGTTGTATAAAGGAGGTTTTTTGTGGAGCAAAAACAATCAGCATTCCAGACGCCAATAACAATATTTGATGCGGTGAATGACGTTCACTTTAAGAAATATTTATTGCCAGCGATTCAGCGTGAGTTCGTCTGGAAGCCAGAGCAAATAATAAAACTTTTTGATTCACTGCTCCGGGGATATCCAATCGGATCGTTTTTGTTTTGGAATCTTGAAAAAGAAACGATCAAGGACTTTCAGTTCTACGAGTTCATTCGCAACTATCATGAGCGAGATAATAAGCATAATCCAAAGGCGCATGTGGCTATCGATGATAATCTTTTAGTTGTGCTTGATGGTCAGCAAAGATTGACGGCATTATATATAGCATTGAGAGGTACTTATGCGGTTAAGATGCCGTGGAAGCAGTGGAAAAACGACGACGCTTTTCCTATACGTACGGAAATTGTATTTGAGTTTGCTTTCAAAAGCAGATGACATTGATCTTCTGTACGATTTTGCATTTTTAACGGAGGATGAAGCTGAGCAAAGAAGCGAGACAAAATATTGGTTCGATATTGGATCGATTCTTTCGATGAAGGATGAGAGCGAAGTGAACGACTATTTGGTCGAAAACAACTTGATGGCTTTGGAGAAAAACGTCTCGAAGTTCGCAAATAAGACGTTGTTCAGGCTTCATTCCGTAGTTCACAAGGACAGAATAATCAATTACTACCTTGAGCATTCACAGGAGCTTGATAAAGTTCTGAATATTTTTATCAGGGTAAACAGCGGAGGAACCCAGCTCAGCTATTCTGACCTGTTACTTTCGATCGCAACGGCTCAATGGAAAACCAAGGACGCTAGAGAGGAAATCACGTCTTTCGTAGATGAGATCAACAATATTGGCGAGGGCTTTGAGTTTGACAAAGATTTTGTTCTCAAGAGTTGTCTGGTTCTCTCCGATCTGTCTGATATTGCGTTCAAGGTGGACAATTTTAGCAATAAGAATATGGCGATTATCGAAAAGAAATGGGAAGATATTGAGAAGTCAATAAAACTTGCTGTGGATCTTATTTCGGGATTTGGATATAGCTTGCAAACGCTGACATCGGCAAATGCCATTATACCGATTGCTTACTACATTATGAAAATCGGGATACCGGATACGTTTGTTCAAGCCTCAAAATATCAGAATGAACGAGTTAGCATAAAGAAATGGCTGGCGATGTCTTTAATCAAGAAGACTTTCAGCGGTCAGCCGGATAATGTGTTGCGTCCAATCCGGGCAATAATGCAGGATCAAATGCAAGGCTTCCCGATAGTGGTTATGATCGAGAAATTTAAGGGTACGACAAAAGCCGTCACTTTTACGAATGACGACGTTGAGAACTTGTTTTACTCGAAATACGGTCAAGGGCACACATTTTCTGTTTTGGCTCTTTTATATCCCACGCTTGATTATCGAAACAGGTTTCATCAAGATCATATATTTCCGAGAAGCTGGTTTAAGCGGAGAACTCTTAATGCTAAAAAGATAGCCGCAGAAAAACAAGAGTTTTATTTGGATACTGTGGACTACATGGTTAATCTTCAATTGCTTGAAGGATTACCAAATGAGGAGAAGTCCAGCAAAGATTTCGAGCAGTGGTTAAGTGAGACCTGTAAAACCGATGCAGACCGGCGTGATTTCATGAAAAAACATTATATCCCGGAAGGAATATCGCTTGGCTTTGGCAATTTTGAGGAATTCATTGCTAAACGCAAGGAATTGTTGAAGAAAAAGTTTAAAGAGGAATTAGAGTAATTTAGGTAGTTAAAACGGCCATTTTGCTGGATTTTTGCCGGTGTTGTGATAAAATGCCCTTATTATACGGCAGGGTAGTGTCGAGTGGATCCCCTAAAGATATCAGCGCTCCCATACTACGTTTACGGTAGAGTTTTATAAGTAGGCTTATTTCAAGGGGTTGTAGGGTTCGCCTACCGTCCACGACTACCCGTAAATTTTGCTTTGCAAAATTTACAGAGCAATTGAGCAATAGACAATAGAACAATAGATAAACAAAGGCTCAATTGCGGTCTAATGCTCTATTGTTCTAAGGATGGTGATTTATGCCGTTCATGTTCAAAAGCCTTGAAGTTTATAAAAAGCCATCGATTATGTGTCAAAAATAAAGAATTGTTTCACAACTCTTTTTTTATGGTATAGTTATATAATATATTTTGTTGTTTTGACGCGCCCATAGCTCAATTGGATAGAGCACTGGTCTACGAAACCAGTTGTTGCAGGTTCGATCCCTGCTGGGCGCATTTTATAGAATGAGTAAAATTGATGAAATTTATATGATAGAGGCTATCAAAGAAGCACAAAAGGCTTTTGAAGAGGATGATGTTCCGGTAGGGGCAGTGGTAGTTTATGAGGGAAGGATTATTGCCCGCGGATGTAATCAGGTAGAGCGTTTAAAAGATCCTACTGCCCACGCGGAAATGCTTGCTCTAACTTCAGCCGCTAATTATTTGGGTTCAAAGTGGTTGCTTGATGCTTCAATATATGTTACAATTGAACCTTGCAGTATGTGCGCTGGCGCGCTTGTGCTTTCGCGCGTAAAAAATCTTTATTTCGGCGCCAAAGACCCTAAAACCGGCGCCTGCGGATCGGTAATTAATATAGTAAATAATAAAAAATTAAATCATCATATAGAAGTTAAGGCTGGAATCTTAGAAGAAGAGTGTGGCTTTTTGTTAAAGGAATTTTTTAAAATTAAACGAAAAAGGAATAATGGAGAGGTGGCTGAGCGGCCGAAAGCGAATCACTGCTAATGATTCGGCCTGGGAAACTGGGCCCCTGGGTTCGAATCCCAGCCTCTCCGCCAGTTTTGTCCGAGTTGGTCACAAGCAAAAATGGCAATCTATTTTCGAATCTCGATTCTCAAATCGATTTTGTCTTTGCTTCGCGAAAATTCGCAGAAATAAATTTCTCCGTCTTTTCGCTCGCAAATCCACGGATAGCCCGGGGCTCAAAAACCTCGTATGAACTCGGTTTTTGTGTCCCTGCCTCTCCGCCAGTTTTTAGGTGAACCCTTCCGACGAGAGCCATAGTAAGAAATGGCTCTCGCAGAAGGGGATTTGAACTATTTTAATAGGTATTGAAGGAAAAAGAGGAGGTAAGCATATGCGCAGGAGCAAGCATTTTCACACTCTTTTGCTTGTTGGATTCCTTTTACTATTAAATCCTGCGTTGGCGCATGCTGATGTTGGTGTGCCCATGATCTTTCTGACTTTCCCTTCAATGATTCTTGCCTTGATCCCTATAGTGCTGATCGAAGCAGGAATTTTTACTCGGTTGCTTCGCATTAAATACCGCCAGACTATTTTACCGTCACTCTTTGGCAACCTTGCTTCAACAATTATAGGTATTCCTCTTTCTTGGCTATTAATGGTTGCGGTTCAGCTCATTACTGGTGGCGGTAGGGCTTTTGGACTTTCGACACTTTTAGGCAAGATTATTTCTGTTACTTGGCAGGCAGCTTGGTTGATACCATACGAAAGCGATTTGTGGTGGATGATTCCTATTGCAGCTGCAGTTGGGCTCATCCCCGCATATTTTATTTCTGTTTTAATAGAATTTTGGGTTGTAAAGAAATATTTTAAAGACAAAGATCGCGCCGAAACAAAGAATGCGGTTGTAAAGGCTAATTTGGTAACTTATGGTCTTTTAGCTATAGTTTGTTTAGGTATATTTGTATTTCAAATGGCAACTCATTTCCGATGGATTACGCTAACCCCCGAAGATAAGATTATCGTTGAAACAACAAAGTCTATTCAATTAAACCCCCAAGATTATTCCGCTTATTATAAAAGAGGTCTTGCGTTTGCTAATTTGGAGGGAGCCAAAAAGGCTATTCCCGATTTCGATAAAGCTATAGAGATAAATCCTAACGATCCTACTTTATATGTGGCGCGAGGGAATGCATATCGCGATAGTGTTTGGGGGCGTGGGAAATATGTTGAGAAGGAAAATAATCAGGCGATCGCGGATTACAACAAAGCACTGGAAATGGATGCTAATTTATCGTCTGCATATGCGAATCGAGGCAAGGCATATTGGAAACTGGAGAAATTGGATCAAGCTGACACTGATTTAAACAAAGCTATACAGTTAGATCCCCACAACGTCGATGTCTATTTTGATTTGGGTGATATAGCTGTAGAGAAGAAAGATTATGATCAAGCCATAAGCCAATACAGCAAAGTAATTGATGTTTCTGCGGATAACTTTAAGGCTTTTTCCAAGAGAGGTATGGCTTATGAGAAAAAGGGAGTTTTTGATTTAGCGGTTAGTGATTTTTCCAAAGCGATACAATTAAAGCCCAAGGATGGCGATCTTTTTATGTTACGGGCCGGTGCATATTACGATAAGAAAGAATACGAGAAAAGTTGGCAGGATGTGCGAAAGGGAAAGTCTTTGGGGTCAGATCCGGCTATGATGCGTTTGAAAATGGATTACGGTTTTAAAGGTTACGAATTCTTTGAGAAGCTGAAACGAGATTCGCGGCGATAGTTTAATTGCTATAAGCGCTAAATAACGTAGTCGTAATAAGGTATTGATTTTTCTGGTTTATCGGTCTTTATAGGCTTATTGAAGAATAAAAGGGACGGTTCTATTTAATTAAAAATAAGGGGATTAGTGAGATACTCACCTTAAGTTTATAAGTTAACTCCGTCCCCTATAACTTAACTACGTAAGAACCATTTCAACCGCGTAGGTTGAACCAATCAACCTACGCGGTTGAAATGGT
>ERZ1292640.3658-Hain-H43-02um-R1-3658-length-11930-cov-13_pt1 | contig 11930 bp, 12 predicted proteins | sample MGYA00564404_ERZ1292640 | MGnify/ENA primary metagenome ERZ1292640 (study PRJEB36523, sample SAMEA6512636) | groundwater metagenome | collected 2019-01-08 | study: AquaDiva: Metagenomics assemblies of 32 groundwater samples | reverse complement strand
AATCCCTGGGTGGAGGGCTGGATTAAAGCCAATGACGAATTTTTCATCCAGTTGGATGAAATCGTCAATTCGCCTCGAATTCCTGGATGCTACCTTCACCCGCGCCCATGGCCGAGTTCCCAGCTCGCATCGGGACAAGGGGCAGAGACGCCGCAGCGAAACGTTGATGTGGAGCCAAAAACAACCATGTACCGAATTGAACGGGGTGGGATATCAGGATCACACGAAGCAACGCAAGCCGAAGTCGAGGATTTCCTGGACGCCTGCGGAATTGTGAAGGAAAGTGCGGAATGGGAAGGAGCCCTTATAGGGCTCCCTATACAAGTTGATGGCAGCACCATTAGATTCATCATGGTTGCTGAGCAAATTAAGGTGTGACCTTCGATCGCTAGAGATAAACAGGAAACCGCACGAACAAATCATGAGCGAACACTATTACCTGTACTGCAAAGCCACCAATGAAGCTGTCGAAGCGGTTGCCACCGTTGGAGGCAAGGATGGACCTCGCATCGAACCAGACGCGCTAGGTGCCTTCTTGGCCTACCACCGTGCCAGCGGGCACTTGGAACTTTGTCTGCGCAATGGCGAGAACTTGAATAGTGCGGTGGAAGTCTGGACTAAGGCTAACTACCAGGACCTAGCGGGACGTCAACCTAAGGTCGCAGAAGCCATTCGCAGCATCGAATCGGTCAGGAAGTGGCAACACGTTTCGCAGTAGCAGGCAATTAATCTGATCGGTAAAGACCATGCAAGCCACCCAACCATCTGGATATCAACTCCGTGCAGAACACATCGAGCGTGCGGTGAACGAATTCAAGGTTGCGTGGGAGTCGCCGGCGTACCGAAACGAGCTGCACTTTGCCGCTTGCACCCGCTGGGCGCGTGTCATGGCGGAAACGCCTGCAGGAGCAATTCGCATCGCCAAATACCACCACTACCGCGGTAGCGGTCATCGATTGATGTGAACTGTATTCGAGTCAATCGCGCAGCACATCAGTGCATTACGTAAAAAGAACCGGAGCGATAAATGAAAAAGAGCGAATTTCGAATCCATGCGTTGATTTTTCTCACACTGATCCTGCTGGTATCTGGAGTGATCGTGGATCTATATGCAAACTACGCAAATTCTCTTTTTTGGCAAAACGCGCTTGTCACCCAAAGCGGCCAGCGCCCCATCGATATTTCTGCGTGGCGCATGCCCTGGTATCTCGTCTTGATCCGATGGGTTCCCATGGCAGAAATGATCTCAACAGCATTGACTATGCAATATGCAGCTTATGGACTGTTTCTGTGTGCAGGCATATGCGTCTGCACGATTGGCATCATCTTTACCAGAGGGAAAAAAAGCGATCCTCTGAGACTGGAATCCACAACATCCGGCTCACGCACGCCTTTGTAGACCGTATCGATGGAAAGTTTACGTTTCAGTAGTTTCATGAACGCCGCCAGCTTTCTGAACTCCTGGAAGTCTGAGGCCAATGGCCATAAAGCGAGGCAGCGAAATGCACAATGGTGAGCGCGGATTCTGGGCAGACATCGTTGCGGCCGCAAACCCTGGATGGACTGTCCAGTTGGATCCTGGCTGGGGACAAGATGGGGCTCTCTTCTCCGGTCTGAACGTTTTCCTGTACGTCTTCGACACTTCCACGGGCTGGAAAGCAGCATGCGCCACCAGTCAGCAGGACATGATGAGGGCCCGGCGTGATCTGGAAGCCTCAGGAAGTCGACGAAACGCGATCAAGGATGCCTGTGGCTCAGCAATCTGCGATGCGGCCGACCAAGGCACAACGGCGGTCGATCTGATGGCCAAGCAGGCTTTGATGCTTTCCATGGTCAACATGACGGACACCAGAACATTCGCTTTGGTCGCGGAAAAATTGGGCACCATCACAGGACATTGGCTCACGATCCTGTACCGGCTAAAGGATGGCACAAGTCTGACCAGGCCGGCCTATACGGAAGGTAGGGCCATCTCCGGCCTGATGTCGCCTGAGCACCTGACGAAATGGGTCAAGGAAATCGTGGCCATCGATACCGCCAATAAGGCCTCGTCGGTGTACCAGATCATGCAAAGCGCCGGCGGTCCCAAGATGTTGGACGCGATCGGTTGACGCCCAAAATAATTTCTGCTTAAATCAAATCGCTTTCGGAAATTCCGAATTCGCTGGCACATGCCAGCATCTACCAACCCCAGACGGGAACCAAGGTTCCCTATGGGGAAGCTTGGCCCTCCCGTCATTCCCTTTAATGGAGAATGAAAATGTTGAGCCAAGTCTATGAAGAGAAATATTCCGCCTTCAGCGATCACATCGGTTTCCTCGTGAAATCGATGAGCGAAGAAGCTGGCAGCACCATCAACAGTGCGGCCAAAAGCGGTGGCGAAGAAGGGGTGCAAGCCCTGTTCGACGCTGTCATGGATGCCGGTCACCGCATGGTGCTGGTCAATGCTCTCAACTCACCCTCCATTAACGGGTGGGTGCGTGAGAAGCTCGAAGTGTTCCTCTACGGTCAGCAACGGCAGACAGCTGCCTTGCTGAAGCGCACGCTGCACTGAAAGCCAACAGAAAATGGGACGCGACCGCAAGGTCCGTCCCATTTTTGTTTTGTGGCATCCACAAATAAACCCGAACGGGATCAGCTCCCGTGATCGGGTCTGATCTCTAATCAATGGAGAACAGCAATGGGTGCAACCGTCACCGTTGACAAGAAAGTCGCCGCACTTGTAACGCCTTCTGGCAAGACCGGCTATGTGCTTTTTGAGGGTCGGCCGTGATTGCTGAAAATCTCGCAGAAATTAGTCTAAGCCATTGATTTAAAACAGTAAATTTATTTTATTAGGTACAGAGAGGTCATCGTTGGCGAGCCTGGTTTTTCTTTCCAGGCGCTGGCTTCGACAGGTTGGCCCGGCCAGGACGCACTCGTGTCGTTTTCACTGTCGACAGGCTTTCCAGGCGCAATCTCAACCCCTCCGCGTCTCGAAGCAAATGGTCACGTTGCCCCCGTAACTCCGTCACACTGCCTTCGAGCTCGCCATTGCGCTGCCGAAGCCCTTCAGCCTGCTGCTGTTTCTCCGAAATCTGTTGGCGATGCAGTTCCGTCAGATCTGCGAACATGCGTCGTGCTTGTTCCAGCTCCTTTTGGAGCTTGGTCGCACTTCCCCGCTCGCGGTCCACATCGAGCAGCATGCGCTTCATTTCGGCGGCATGACGATCCTCGGCCGCTGTGGCTGCCGCACGTTGCTGCTCGAGTTCATGAGTGAGGCGTTGCTGCGCAGCATTGAACCCGTCCTGAAGCTCCCGGCGCTGTGCCGCACCGGCATCGACTTGGCGCTGCAAGGTGGAGACCTCACCCTGAGCCCGGGCGAGGTCAGCTTGGGCGTCAGTCCACTTCTGCTGGATCGCTTGCAATTCCTGCCGTGCCACGCCCAGCGCCTGCTCAATCTCCTGCATCCGTGCTGTCGCAGCTTGGGCAACGCCTTCGGCGGCCAGCACTTGCACCCGAGCCTCTTCGCGCAACTGCTCCAGCGCATCCTGCGCTGCGGCCTGGGCTCGTTGCCACAGTGCGCCGACCATCTCGCCGGCCGCATCGCGAAGAGGTTCCGGCAAATCGGGGTGCTCTATCCGGATACGGCTTTTCTCGCGCAGCGTTTCCCAGAACCTGGCCAGCGCCTCGGCCGGTGCACTCATGCTGCCCTTGCGTACCAACTGGTAGAGCTTGTTGGCCGTGGGCGTGATCCCGTGACGGAAAAACAGCAGAACGCACACTTCGCGATACAGATCCTGCGTCTCTGGATACTGCGTACGCAGAGCTTCGATTTCGGACTGCAGGCGCGCTTCGGTGGTGGCAAGAGTTTCCATGGCGATGGGTGTTTCGTAATTTCAATAAATACTACAACGTAATACGTTATTTTATTAACTATTTTTTTCTTATCTATGGACATAATTAATATAATGTCCATAATATGCGTCGATGCATCTACTCACATGTAGCTCACCATGAGTGGGCTGGTCACCTTGGATCAACTGGTGATTCCCGTCCACCTCAATGGCAGTCGTGGCCGCAATCGCGCCACCTCGCCCGGCCAGTTGGCCGCCACCGACGATCGTTCCGCCGTTCTGGCCTGGCTGGCACGCTATGCCGATTCGCCCGCAACGCTGGCGAGCTACCGCAAGGAAGCCGAGCGGCTCATGCTGTGGTGTGGGTTACAGCACGGTGTGGCACTGTCAGACCTCACCCATGAGGGTTTTCTGGTCTACCAACGATTCTTGGCCGATCCACAGCCGGCCGAGCGCTGGGTCATGAAGCCGGGCCAAAAGCCCGGTCGGGATTCACCGCTGTGGCGGCCATTCGCTGGGCCACTCAGTGCCGCCAGTCAGCGACAGGCACTTTCGATTCTGAACGCCATGCTGTCCTGGCTGGTAGAGGCCGGTTACTTGGCCGGCAATCCTCTGGCGTTAAGCCGACGCAAACGGCGTCAGCAAGCTCCCCGCGTCAGCCGCTTCCTGCCCATGGAGCATTGGGAGGTAGTGAAGAGCACCATCGAGGCCATGCCGACAACGAGTGAGCGCGACAAGCGCCATGCTTCACGCTGTCGATGGCTTTTTTCGCTGCTGTATATCGGCGGGCTGCGGGTCTCGGAAGTTTGCGAATCAAACATGGGGGGATTTTTCAGTCGGCACAGCACGGATGGGCGCGAGCGCTGGTGGCTGGAGATTACGGGCAAAGGCGGCAAAACGCGCTTGGTGCCGGCCACCGGCGAGTTGATGGCCGAGCTCATGCGCTACCGCAAGGTGTTTGGACTGAGTTCCCTACCACCTGAGGGAGACACCATGCCGCTGGTGGTTCCTCTTATTGGGTCGCCTAAGCCCATGGCACGTAGCGCGATTCACGAGATAGTGAAGGCGGTGGCTCGGGAAAGTGCGGCCCGCTTGCGGAGCAAGGGGCCTGAATTCGAAGCAGCTGCGGCTCATATCGAGCAGGCGTCCACCCACTGGATGCGCCACACCGCCGGCAGCCACCTGAGCGAAAAGGCTGACTTGAAAGTGGTCCGTGACAACCTTGGGCATGCCAACATCAGCACCACCAGCATCTACCTGCATTCGGAGGACGATGCCAGGCACGATGCAACGACGGCTGCACACCGGGTTGGTTGGCATGCCCCATAGCTATGGTGAGCGCGAAACTCTTCTGTTGCCGCGGATCTTTAGATCATTGCCGCGCGGCCTCATGGTTGCTGCTGTCGACGCAGCTCCATCCATTCATACGCCATTGGCAGGATCAGAAGCGTCAGTGCGGTGGCTGAGATGAGTCCACCAACCACCACAGTGGCCAATGGCCGCAGTATCTCCGAACCGACTCCGCTGGCCAGCAGGAAGGGGATCAACCCAAGAATCTCCACCAGAGCTGTCATCAGAACAGGGCGAAGGCGCAAGACCGCTCCTTGCACCACCGTCTCCCGAATACCCAGGCCTTGTTCGCGCAGTCCGTTGAGGAAGGACACCAGCACAATGCCGTTCAACATGGCCACACCAAAGACGGCGATGAACCCGACCGCCGCCGGCACCGACAGGTACTGGCCACTGGCGAACAGCGAAAGAATGCCACCAATGGCGGCAAACGGGACGTTGGCGATGATGAGCGTGGCATAGCGCACGGAATTGAAGGCGGTGTAGAGCAGGACGAAGATCAGCCCGATGGTCAGTGGCACGATGACAGCCAGCTTGGCCATGGCCCGCTGCTGGTTCTCGAAGGCACCGCCCCATTCAAGCCAGTAGCCGTTCGGCAGCTTGAGGCTGGACTGGAGACGGGCAGCTGCCTCGCTGACGAAACCATCCACATCGCGGCCGCGGACGTCCATCTGCACCACGGCATAGCGCTGCAACTGTTCGCGCCGCACGAAGGAATAGCCCTCGGCCAGCTCCACCGTCGCCACCCGCGAGAGGGGAATCAAGGCGCCGTTGGCCGTTCGGATTGGAATGGCGCGCACCGCCTCGACGCTGTCGCGGAACTCAGGCGGCAACCAGACCTGGATGTCGTAACGGCGAATGCCATCGAGCAGGGTGCTGACCGCCTTGCCACCAATGCCGGCTTGTACGACGTCCAGCACATCGTCGGCATTGATGCCGTAGCGGGCTGCTTCTGGCCGGTTCACCTTGATGACCATCTGCGGCTTGCCCTGGTTTGCCTCCAGTGCCACGTCAGCCGCACCGGGTACCCTCTCCACGATTTCCTTGGCCGCGGCCGCCAGACGGTCCAGGCTGGCCAAGTCTTCACCGTAGATTTTGAGCGCCAGTGTCGCCCGTACTCCTGAGATGAGCTCCTCCACCCGCATCTGGATCGGCTGGGTCGCGGCGATGACGGCCGTCGGCACTTTCTTTTCCAGGTTTTTCTGGAGTCGGCTTGAGAGTTCCTGATAAGAAATCTGTTCCGGCCAGGTCTCCTGCGGTTGCAGATCGACCAGGATTTCCATGTAGTTCACATCCGCGGTCTCGCCCTTCTCGGCTCGTCCGATCATGGACAGCGCATGCTTGACTTGGGGAAAGGTCTTGAGCTCCTTCTCGATTTTCTCGGAGAGGGCGATGGACTCCTCCAGCGACGTGGACGGAATGCTGGTGACGCGGAACATGATGCCTTGTTCCTGCAGGGTGGGCATGAACTCCTTGCCAAGGAAGGGGAACAGCGCAAGTGCGCCCACAAACAAGGCAACCGTCGCCATCATCACGGGCTTCTTGTGCTCCAGAACCCATAGCAACATCGGCTCGAAGCGCGCCTTTAGCCAGCGCACGACCCGTGGCTCCTGCTCCTGCTTGGCGCGCAGCGCCAAGGCCGACAGTACCGGTATCAACGTGACGGTCAGGATCAGGGAACCCAGCATGGCAAAGGTCATGTTGATGGCCAGGGGTTTGAACAGCTTGCCTTCGAGCCCGGTGAGCGCAAAAAGCGGCAGGAAAACCACGATGATGATCAGGACGCCGAAGGCGATGGGATTCATCACCTCCCGTGCTGCCCGCAGCACCACCGCAGTCCGGTTGACGGTCTTGCCGGCGTGGTGGGAAAGCAGCCTAAAGGCGTTTTCCACCAGCACCACCGGGCCGTCGATGGTCATGCCAAGGCCGATGATCAAACCGCCCAGGGACATGAGATTGGCCGTCATGCCCGCTTCGTCCATGAAAAGAAAGGCGATCAGCCGCGCCATGGGAATGGCCACGACAACGATCAGCGCCGAACGGACTTCGCCCAGGAACAGAAACAGCACCGCAATGACCAAAATGGCGCCTTCGATCATGGCTCGGTCGGCCATGGCGATGGCCTTGTCAATCAGCTCCGTGCGGTCGTAGGCGACAGCCAGTTTGATGTCGGCAGGCAGGCTTTTCATGGCTGTCGCCAGCTTGGCGCGGACGGACTCCACCACCTGCTGGGCGTTCTCGCCGGTCCGCGCCAGGGCCATTCCGAGCACCACTTCCTTGCCGTCCTTGGTCACTGCGCCAGTGCGTAGCGCCGGAGCGGGCCGGATGTCGGCCACGTCGCGCACGTAAATCGGTGTCCCTTCGCGCTGGGCGACCAGAATGCTGCCGATGTCTTCCGCATTGGACACCAGACCCAAGCCACGCACCAGATACTGTTCGCGATGGAGGTTGATGTACTGGCCGCCAACCTGCCGGTTGTTGGCGGCAATGGCTGTCATCACCTCCTTGTAGCCAAGGCCGTACTTGACGAGACGGCGCGGATCAATGAGCACCTGGAACTGCTTCTCATCGCCGCCCCAGGAGAGGACATCATCCACGCCCGGCGCGGTGCGCAGGATCATGCGCACACCCCAATCCTGGGCACTGCGCAAATCCATGCCCGTGAGTTTGTCGTCAAGTCCTTCCAAGGTGTACCAGAACACCTGGCCCAGGCCCGAGGCATTCGGTCCCAGGGTCGGTTCCCCGTAACCATCGGGAAGGCGGGACTTCGCCTCGGCCAGCTTTTCGCTCACGAGTCGGCGGGCCAGCTGGACATCCATGTCGTCTTTGAAATAGACGCTGACGTAAGACAGGCCGAACAGGGAAGTGGAGCGGATTTCCTCCACCTTGGGTAACCCCGCCATCACGGACTCGACGGGATAGGTGATCAGCTTCTCCACGTCTTCGGCGGCAAGTCCCGGCGACTCGGTGTAGACATTGACCTGGACCGGCGTGACATCCGGAAAGGCATCCAGCGGTACCCGCTGCCACGAGCGGATACCCAGCACGACCACCAGTAAAAATGCCACCAGTACCAGCAGCTTGTAGCGTAACGAAATTTCGACAATGCGACTCAACATACTGGCCCCTTTAGTCGTTATCACCGATCTTGGATTTGAGGAGTCGGGCCTTCAGGGCATAGGCTCCCTCGACCACGACTGCTTCGCCATCCTTGATGCCATCCTTGACCACCGAGCGTCCGCCCAGGTCGTCGCCAAGATGGACGATCCGTTTCTCGAAACCGGCGTTTTCGCGCACGAACACAACTTGTTGGCCTTCAATGAGCAGCACCGCACTTGCTGGTACGGTTAGCACCTTCCCGGTGGTGACCGTATCGATAGCGGCGGTGGCAAACATGTCGGGCTTGAGTCGACCGTCGGAATTGGGTACTTCCACTCGCCCTTTGACGGTGCGGCTCTCCTTGTCCATGACGCTGCTGATATAAGTCAGACGGCCTTTGAACACCTCACCAGGATAAGCGGCCACGGTGATACCGGCCGTGGCGCCAACGCGGATCTTGCCGAGATCTTTCTCAAAGAGATCGGCCTCGATCCAGACAGTCGAGAGGTCAGCGACAGTGAACAAGGTCTGATCCGGCGTCGCAAGTTCGCCCAGAACGGCCTTCTTCTCGATGACCGTCCCGGCGAAGGGTGCCGTTACCGGAAAAGTCGAGATGGCATGTTCCGCCTGGGATGGGTTGACGCCCATCAGACGCAGCCTGTCGGCAGCCGCGCGAAGGTTGGCACGGGCCTTTTCATGCTCGGCGCGGCTGCGCAGGAAGTCCTTCTGCGGCACGATCTGGTCGGCATAGAGCTTCTCGGCCCGCTCGAAATCAGCCTGCGCCACCCGAGCCTGGCTTTCGGCTTGCAGATATGTCGAGTGCGCTTCACCCAGTTCGAGGCTGTCAAGGCTGGCCAATGCCTGTCCGGCTTTTACGCGGTCGCCCAATTTGGCGCTGATCCCGACAATGCGTCCTGGCACCCGGGGCGCCACGTGGGCCAATCGGTCCTGGTTGGATTGGATGGTGGCCGTCAACTGGATGCGCTCGGCGACCTCCCTCTCGCTGGCCTGTTCGGTGCGGATGCGCGTCTCCTTGATTTCCTGGTCGGTCAAGGCAATAGTGCCAGTTTCGGCCGGCTCGGCCTCGGCATGTTGGGCCGCTTCAAGCCTGCCGGGTGATTCAGGTTTGTTGCAGCCGGCAAGTGCAAGACCGAGCGCCAGGGCTGTGGCCAAAAGATGGATTCGAGTCATTTGTTTTTCTCCGTCAGGTCAGCGTGCCATCCGGCCGCCTGTTCCAGGGCAATGCGGGTTTGAACGAATTCGCCCACTGCGTCGAGGTAGTCGCGGCGAGCATCAAGAAGTTGGCGGTTAACGAGCAGCAGTTGCAGCAAGCCGATTTCGCCGGCACGGTAGGCAGTGGTCGACAAGCGGCGGTTTTCGTCGAGGGCGGGGTAGACAGACTCGGTAAGTCGCTTGACGCGTTCCCTGAGGCTGTCAAGACGTTGCCAGAGGGTTCGCACTTGGGCGTTGATGTTGCGAATCGTGCTTTCGCGTTCGATCTGAGCCTGGGACAGTTCGGTTGCTGCCTTGCCGATGCCTGCGGCATTGCGCCGGAACAGCGGCAGGGGAACGGATAGGGTCAGACGGGTGAACTGCTCGCGGCTATCGTAGGGGGCGTCCTGGCCCACGCTCAATCCCAGCGTCACATCCGGCACGACCGAGGCATTCTCCAAATCAAGTCGCCTGTGAGCCGCCTCTTCTCGGTGCTCAAGTGCTTGTAGCTGCGAGCGTTTGGCTGCCGACACGAGCAGTGCGTCGAGGGTGTAGGTCGGCGCCCCCGCGTTCAATTCGCCTGCAACGACAGGTACGTTGTCGGCTGGCAATTGCAATATGGCTGCGAGTTCTTCTCTGGCTTGCAGCAGTTGCTCTGTCAGCGCGGCAAGCTGATTGCGGCCACGTTCGGCCTCCACCGTTGCCAGATTGCTGTCCAGGCGGCTGTCCTCGCCCGCAGCCATACGCCTCCTGACCGCACTTGCGGCTTCCTCCACCGCCGCCACCGCGTCACGCTCGGCGTCGATACGACGCTCCAATACCAGTACCCGGGCAAAGCGCTGCTCTACCTCAGCACGTACCTGGCGCCGCGTTTCCTCAAGCATCATCCGGGTCGCGGCCAGATCTTGTTCTGCCGCGCTGCGTCGAAACCCCGCCTGTCCAGCGATTTCAAAGGTCTGGAAGATGCCGATGGCTTGCTCGTGAAATCGGTTTTCCGGTTGACCATTCGGGTTAGTCCGGCGACTGGTCTGGTCGGTCGACAGCGTGGGATTGTTGTAAAACAGACCGGATGCGTCCCGCAGTTGGCCTTCAGCTGCGCTGAGTCCGGCCTGCGCCGCACGCAACGTCGAGTTGGCCGCTTCGGCGAGGCGCCACGCGTCTTCGAGTGTCAGGGGGGTGGCCGCAGCGCGAGCGGCCCCAATGGCAAGGGAAATCCCCGCCATGATGCCAAGGGCGCGCAGCCATGCGCCTCCCCCGGCAAAATTGCCGATAAACATGTAAATAACCTTTCAAGCAGAGTCAAATCGGCGAGCTTCGGCCCGTCGACAAATTGCGACGAATCAGACTTGAAAGGTGTCTCGAGGAGGGCGAAAGGGGCCGTCGGCTGGACGTCTGGGTATGACCAGCCGGGATTGGGCCCAGGAAACCTGCGTGGAAACAGGCATGATGAACTGCGCGATGCTGCAATCGAACCCTGCCAGATGGGTTTGAGCGTGGCACCCATGGTTGCAGGCCTTGTCAGCGGGGCCATGATCCGTGCCGCGATCCATGCTGACATGACTGACTTCGTCCGCCAAGGCGTCTGCCATGGCTTCGGCACTAACGCTCCATAGCGACGCACTGACCAGGCAGAAGGCCAGCAGCATCGCCAGAAAGGAGCGAAAGCGTTTAGAGCGGATCATGAATTTGGCAAGACTCGGCGACGGTTCGGGATGAAGTTTATCAAGTGATCAAATCTGCTGGGAGATCGGAGGTTTTAGGCACGAATTCAGCCATCACCTCGACCACATGTAATTCTGCTGCCACAGCATGTGATTCATCATCTGCTGCTGCATACCGAGGTACTGATCCATCATGTACTGTCGTTGCTTCAGCTGCTCCGGGGTCAGTCGGGAGTAATAGCCACCCATCCCGCGCCAACCCATCATCCCGGGACCACCCATCATGTAGCCGCCGCCCATCATGGGACCTACCCCGCAGCACCCCATCATGCCGGGGCCCCACATACCTTGCATCATTCCCATGCTGCTTTGCATGGTGACCCTATGCTCCTGGAGCAGCTTTTGCCGCTCCTGAGGGTCTTGCGTCTGACGGATCTTGTCCATCTGCTCCTGCAACTTCTTGATGTTTTCCTGGATCTGTACGGCTTGCTTGTCAAACTCCGCCACATCGGGCGATTTGGCTTGCGCTTGTGCAGCTTTTTCTGAAGATGCAGCCGGCTGCGCGTTGACGGATCCCATCGAAATCAGGGCTGCGGCCAAGGCCGCACTCAAAGTCACTTTTCGCATTTCGAATCTCCTTGAAAAGCCCCAAAGGGGCACTGACACTACTGCGGTTGAATTTCGGTGTCGGTTGACGCCGAAATTCAATCGCAGGACCGACTGCTTCAGACAACGCACAAAAAGACCACTGAATCCCCTCAAATGAATGGAC